>Ga0326728_10003414_pt1 | contig 49483 bp, 47 predicted proteins | sample MB3enrmetagenome_FD_207602 | JGI IMG/M metagenome (GOLD analysis project Ga0326728, IMG submission 207602) | Lab enriched peat soil microbial communities from McLean, Ithaca, NY, United States - MB31MN | ecosystem: Environmental > Terrestrial > Soil > Wetlands > Peat | place: USA: New York... | reverse complement strand
GTCAACCCAGGTAATTCCGGTGGCCCCGTAATAGCACCCGACGACACTGTAGTTGGAATCACGTCGGCGGCTGTAAGTAATTCGGTAGGGCTTGGCTTCGCCATCCCGTCGGACACGATTACTCGAGAATTACCATCCCTCATTACGGAAGGTAAGTACGATAAACACCCTTACCTTGGTGTCGGCCTGGTCGATATGACCTATCAGCTGTCCCAAGCGATGGGAACGAACGTTACCTATGGGGTCCTGGTAGAGAGCGTAGTCCCAGGCGGCCCTGCAAGCAGCTCCGGTCTTAGGGCAGGGACGCAAAATGCCACAATCGAACAGCAGGAATACGTTGTGGGGGGTGACATTATAGTCTCAATTAACGGAGACAAGATCACCAACTATGACTCGTTCTCCGCATACCTAGAGGAACATGCTGTTGCGGGACAAACTGTCCAACTAGGAATAATTCGAAATGGACAGTATATGGTAGTCTCAGTATTGCTCGGTTCGAGACCCCCTCTAACAACGTAAGACTAGCTTCCAATTACGAACGATGCCCAACCGTTACACTTACATTAATTAACAACTACAGCGTGTAGTTCCTCTTTAGCTCAGGGAGCATCCATGGACCAAGCCTACCAAGCCTACGGAGATAACGACCCAAATGGCGGTCTACCGATCATCGGGGTCTTTCCCTGTCTTTATTGTACTCGACGTTTCAGCCTCAAGCGACAGCTCAAACTCCACTACCGTCAACATCACTCGGAATGTATTCCAAGCTACGAGGGTGAGAATATCTCGCCTCTCGATCACGCTTAGCCGTTCCTGACGTAATGAGCGTGGGATACGAACAGTCATAGTTTTTAGAAAGGTAATTCGATTCCGCAGTAACCTAGGAGTCTAACTAAAATGAGAACCCCGGCTGATCCTGAAAAGGGAAAGTGGAGGTTCTCGCACGTAAGTATGTATACGGAGAATGTTTGCGAAACGTTCAACGATGAAAAAGGACAAATGCATTACAGGTGGCTTTATCCAGACGGCAATATGGAATACATTTGCAATTGCCACCGATTCCTGAACAAGCTGCAGTGAAATTGGAACTCCTCTATCACGTTAGAGAGGATGACTCCGTCGTAGGGCCTGTGGAAAGAAAGTGAGCACACTCTGAAGGGATTTTGCATCGTGCCGGCATGGTTTTTCTAAGACGTTCCGACGGAAAAGTGCTCGTCCAACGCAGGAGCAAAACGAAGGAAACATTCCCCGGCTCATATGACTCGTCGTGCTCTTTCCATGTGAGGTTCGGCGAGACCTATGATGAAGCTGCTCGAAGGGAATTGGTTGAAGAGACAGGGATCAATTCACAATTAACTTACTTAGGGAAATTCGCGCACTTCGACCCGCCAGAAAACGAAATAGTTGCAGTATTCGCCTCCGAGAGCGATAAGGTTGTGAGGATTGATCTAGATGAATCCTCAGTTATGGAGTTCTGGTCAAAGGAAGAAGTTGACAGCATTGTAGATGGCAAGAGTACATCGCCCTGGCTGAGGGACGCCTGGAAACTTTTGAGGGACTCGTTTTAGCTCGGTTTTCTGCTAGAACCCGTTAGTTTCCGGTGCCTTTGCTTTCTCTTCTGTCGTCTGCGAATCCTGAAATCGGTCTTACTTAGTTTGTGGGGCATGCCCGCTATTACTCCTCTGATTAGCTGACCCGGAAGGGGTAATCGCTATATCTCTTTCTACCGATCAAAACTCCCGGTTCAGGAGTTGTTATCTTCTGTCGATTGAGGAACTCTCTAGCAAAGGCAGCCCCGCTTGCCAGGAAGCATTCGACTATCTCAGGAACCAGTTGAAATCGGAACAAGGTGTGGTTGAGAGTGTGGAGTATGAATCACTCAAGGATATTGAGGCACCCAGCTACAACGTGCGAGATACTCCGAGGGTTAGAGTCTTCTTCGGCGAAAAACTCGAACTCTTCCTTTTCATACCCGAGAAATCAGTTCCGAAAATTAAGGCGGATGCGACCGTCCCTGACGCGCTGAGAGGTTGACAAGGCGAAGCTCGGCGGAATGAGCCGCTTGCTAAGAGTTCAACTTGGTTCAAGGAATGATGTGGAAGTCTTAATGCCCCTCATCACAGCCGTTATACGGCAGTGATCAAACTATCTCATTGTATCTCTGGACCAGTTCCTCGTCAACCACGCCCGAAACGACTCTCTCAGAACCGTCGGGCAAGACTACACTCATACCAGTGGCATGATAGGGTAATTCGAACCTCGCGAGTTTTTCGAGCACATCAGTTTCGTAAACCTTAATCCAGCCTCCATCCACCTGCCTGAAGCAGTATGCCTTCTCTATTCTTCTTTCACCTATCCCACCAATCCGTCCACCAACCGCACCAAGCGCAGACCCCGGCAATTCAAGAACAAAGACACAGTTACTACCACCGTTCGTAGTAAGGTCGATCGGCATTTCGGCGACGAACAGCCGTCGACTCTTCTCCCTTGCGAGTCGGGCGAGCTCTTCTAATGGAGTTTCAGACATAGCCGGATCGATCTTTGAGCAGCTTCTTCTTTCTTTGCGCCTACTTGGTGAAGTCTCTCTTGTCTACGTTTACATTTAGTGCTTTGAGATAAGCCGGTGCTTTCTCTGAAGAGCCTGCAAGAGTGAATTGGGCGTCGACTCGGAACTTGAAATGCGCATCCTTTGATGCTCCTGCATAGGTCATCAGAATCTCGCCGGGTCTGCCCTTGTCGCTCTTTTCATGCTTTACATTGATGTTCTTGTCCCTCTCCGCGAACCAAGCTTCAACCTCCTTCCGCATCGTAGATTCAACAGATTCGAATGGGACACCTTTGTGTTCTTGCTCGAATTTGCTGGTGACAGCCTTCCGGCACTCTTTGCTCAGGTTCGTCATGTAAACGAAGGCTTTCTCGACGAGTTGCCGACCAGATGGTGCATCTGTCAAATCCATTCCCTGCCCACTAACGCCCGCCGACTCTCTAAAGTATTGTTCGAGGACGATCTATTACACGGAGCGGTTCGATAAATGACCGATTCCACACCGACGAACTTCAAGTCCCCTGCCAAATCTTAACCCGAGCCCTGACAGGATTACGCGTGATTATTTGATCTATGAAGTGCGAAGGAGTGAGGTTACTGGAGAAGCCTTCTCAGTACTTCGTTCTTCTTGGTTGGATTTTAGGAGAACATTAGTGGCCTGCGGTAGTAAACCAAACAGATTGCCGCACAAGCTATTACGCCAATGAACATGTCGAACGCCGGTGCGGGAAACTCCGCAACAGAGAACCCTTGCGGACTTAACGCCAGACCAATGCTTTGGCCCTGCAGCTTGCTATAGCCATCATAGTACATCATGTACTTGTTCCCAACCTGAACCACGCTGGGTTGTTCGACTCCAGCGGAATCCCAACTACCCGGAGGCCCAGGGATTAGAATGGGGTTGCTTGACGATCGGTTCCAGGAAGCGCCATCAGGCGAGGTCGCAAACCCGATACGTGGAACCACAGCGGTCTGGTTTATGCCAGAATACCAAAGCCCAAAAATTTGTCCGTTCCAAAACACGGCCGGAGCGTAAACGCCGTTTGAATCCCATGCGTTGGGGTCAGCTGCGGGTGCCAATACCGGGGTCGGCCATGTGGTCCACTTGATCCCATCAAACGATGTTGCGTAGAGGATTTTGTTAACGTTTGGTGAGGCAGCGCTTTTCCCGCTGTACCACATATTGTACGTAAGGTTTAGCCTGATAACATAAGGAGAGGCGATGTACCTCTGGTTGTTTCCTAGCTCTGACGGTGTCAGAACTGGATTGCCCGAGTACTTCACCCAGTTGAGTCCATCATTGGATACGGCGAACCCGACTGCTCCGCCTGGGTAGGTAATACCGTTGCTGCCGGTATACCACATGAGGTACGCTGTACCATTCCAAGTGACGGATCCTAATGCAACGCTGGAACTATCCCAATCACCAGTTAGGCCAGGCGATAGAACAATGCCGTGGTTTACCCAATTTATTCCATCAGTCGAGGTTGCGTAACCTATTCGGCTAACCCCGGACAGGCCTCCTTGGTACCACATCCTAAAAGTGGTGCCATCGTAAAGCACCCTTGGGGAACTTACGTAGTCCCCATCCCAACTACCTGCAGTTGGGAGGAAAACAGGATTGCCTGCGTATTTTACCCACTGCCCAGAAGTGGCGTATGCAGATGGAAACAGCGACAGTGCGGGAACGAGAATAATCAGTATAAGAATTGATGCTGTTCTCGCAACCAAAACTAAAACACGCCCCGAATAAAAAACACGGCTTAAAGAAAAGAAAAAGGTTTGGATGTGCGCGCCCTCGTCCTAGGATTGATACGCGGGTTGAGCTAGGGCGTGCTGCCGCGCAATCGAGGAAGCCGACACTGCTGTATGTCGAAGAGCGAAACAGACGACGCCTGCGATTAATATCAGAATTGCACTGACCGCGGTGAGCAGAGTACCCGTATCGGATCCCCTCAGGCTCCCAGCGACGCCGAAACTGAAGATAAACAATAGGGCTCCGAAGACCAAACCTCTAACACCTGCCTCAGAGAGCATACGCTTACTTGCCAGCGAGAAACAGTGTATGGCGCCCAAGGAACAGATTAGGCTCACACCCAAAACAACAATCGAAGTCGGTGTCAAACCCGTCAGAGTACTAAGAGGGTCGCTGATGTTGATGGGCAAGGCTAGGATGGTCATCGCGAGGCTAACTACGCCTCCTATAGCAAACAGTATGGCGGCTAGGTCCACAAAGCCGTGCTTCAGTGGCGAAGCTCCATTCATTTTTCCACGACCTCCATGCTGATGTAGACCCAATCTAGGTTAAGGCTAGGTAGAGCCGGTAGAAATCGAATTGGGGTGGTAGAAAATTCGACGCAGTGTCCGTCATTCAGCTACGTTTCTTGTAGCCATGTTCTCTTGGAAATCGTAATCCGAATCTATTAACTTCGTCAATAGATTTTCAAGTTCAAAGAATTCGATTCGATATTTGCATTGGAGCTTGGGCATAATTCGACGGTGCTTGACTCCTATTGAAACTTCAGCCAGCTGAAATGCCGGGTCATCTGCTTCAGAGTCACCCAGATACATTACTGCGCCAGTGACCCCTATCTCTCGCTTCAGTTTCTCAAACGCCTCTCCCTTGTCAACTTTCGTTGGAAATACGTTTGCGAATGGGCTTACGTCGGATTCGACAACATACAACCCCTGCTCTTTGCAATAGGTTAGGAGAGGAGCAGCCATCCGTTTAGCCTCATCCCAGTTACGCGACATCCTCCAATCGATGCAGAACGCGATCAGGTTTTCGTCCTCGGATTCCTTTCTCTCAATCACCAGATTGTCGCGAGCTTGTAGAATTTTCTTGAGAATCTCCTGATATGCCTTCTCAAGCGTCTCGTTCGGCCCACGGACTCTTTCATCTAGAATTATCTTCTCGCCAACCTGCATCTCCAAACCGCAACTTGCGGAAATGCCGTGTGCAAAAGGAACCCGTTCTCTAATGAAAGCGAGATCTTTCGTGGTAACGATTCCAAACGTGACATGTTTGCTCACCTTCGTAAGCATTCGACGGAGCATTGGAGAGAGAACAGCATCTTCACGTCGAGCCTCCAATTGGGACAGCGTCCCATCGTAATCCGAAAAAATTGCAGCTATCTTCACTTTGATCCCTCAGATTACTGAGTGTCGATAGACTTCCGGTTATAACAATGGTGCTGACTGGTCTTATCGGAAACAGTCTTAGGCGGCCGTCAAATAGCCCCTGTCAGTCCTAGGAGGACACGGCGCAGACTTTAGCAATATCCCATTACCATCTATCGCCAATCACGATTGAGGCGACTGCCTGTTTGAAGAAACGTATCGGGGTAATAATGTACCAGACGAGTAGAACGAAGGGACAGGAGCTCGTCGCCCAACGAATGGTCAAATACTTCAGAAACCTCGGAAACGAGTCATATCTGATCACCAGCGTATATCACGACGGAAAGGAAACCGTTAGCGAACAGCAGATGGGAGAAAAAGGCTACTTCCTAGTTAATGACGTTGAACTCGACATCCCAGTCATCCGCGTCGCGAGCCTTGTATCAAAATGGCCACCGCGCCGAATCGGCTTCAAAGACATAGTCCACACCTTGGAGAGAATTGTCAACGACTTTCAACTCAACGTGTTGATCACACACAGCACTCTTTGGAATGGCCCAGAGGAAGTAGCGAAATTCGTCGAGTGGAGACGCAACATCAAGGCCTTGGGCGGATACCAAGCCCCACTCATCTTTTGTCACATGTCTCATTTCCAGGAACCTTCCCCCAGACGATATTCTCTCGTCGAACGCTCTTTCAGAATGGCTTGGAACCGTCTCTCTCTAAGAACCATACTCCGCGTGGCCAACCTCATCCTAGTGGTGACGCCATACGAGGAAGAAGCCAAGGTGAAGATGGGCGCGCCCAAAAACAGACTCTTGCTGTTTCCTGGCGGAATCGATGACGTCGCCTTCAGCCAGTTTTCGTCATCAGACCCACAGGAATTCCTCAAACAATTAGGAATCCCGACAGAGTCTAAGATAGTTGCTTTCGTGGGAACAATCGAGAATCGAAAGAACCCAGCCGCGATTTGTGAAGTCGCGGAGAGGTTGAGAAACAGAAACGATATTCAGTTCGTCATAGGTGGAGCGGGCGATTCAGAGTATGCGGACACGGTGAGGAAGAAGGCGGAGGGTTTGCCTAACGTCAAGTACATCGGCGAGCTTAGTGAGAAGGCAAAAGTGCAATTAATCCAAAACTCCTACTTGAACATCATACTCAGTAGAATGGAAGCACTGGGCGTAACCCAGCTTGAGTTTATGTTCGAAGGCGTCCCAGTCATAACTTCAGGCGTAGGGGGACAATCTTGGATTGTTAGAAACGGAGAGGAAGGTATCCAAGTCAAAGGGCCGGACGATATCGACGGAGCGGTTAATGCCGTCACCGACCTCGCGGATAACAGGTCGAAATGGCAGAAACTCTCGACCAGCGCAAGGGAGAGAGCAAACAAATACACTTTGACGAAACTCATGCAGCAACTTGACTCAGCAATTACGAAGGAAATCGAAAATGAGAGCGGCTTATCGACCCTACCCTCAGAAGTTAGGTCCACCATTTCGGAACCCGAGTATGTTGTTCACACGTGGTCGCATGGCACCCTGAAGGTCGCGGCCACCGAGAGGAGAGTGTTTATTCAGCGAGGCCGTTTGTCCAGAAGCACTCTAGAACTACCCTACTCTAGTATTCATTCGATAGAACACGTCAGGCAGTATCCCTGGAAGGCACTTCTCACAGGCGGAATCCTTTCCGCGCTCTTCTTTATTCAGCACTACGTTTCTCCGATCATATCCGGCACACTCACCTCGAGACTTGCGGTTCTTGCCTTGAGCCTAGTTCCAAACTCTGGAACGAGAATGGAGACGGTCATAGGCTTTCTATGGGTGGTTCCTGTCTCGCTGGGAGCGGTCCTGTTTTTGATTGGAGCTCGCAAAGGCTATGCTTTGCACGGTGCAACTCTAGACCCAATCTACCTACCACCTTCATTCAGCGAAGCAGTTCAATATGTCCGGGACATGCAGAGTCAACCATGGGACAATCGCGGCAACGCGCAGAACACCCCAGAAGAATCTACTGACGAAGGATAAGAAGGTGAAGAAAAAAGTAGTAAATTTAGCAGGAATCGTAGCTGAACCTACATACTTCAGTCAATTTCTGGTTAGAAATTCAGTTTAAGCTTGAACTTTCGCCGTCTTCGCAACACAAGATCGTTCATTTGATCTATATTCTACATTCGGCACAAGGTCGACGTGTACATAAGTGGATCTGTGTGGAGGACCACTACGCGGAGAATCGTGACGTTGGATAAAATTGATGGCGATTTATGCCCACGTTGTGGGCTCAGAGCGCTCGCCATCTACTATGAAGACGAGACAGATCTCCAGCTTGGTGCCCACTGCGAAGAATGTGGCTTGAAAGGGTTCTTCATGAATGGGAAGCTTGTCCAGATAGCCACCGCCTAACCGCGATTAATTAGCCGTTGGAACTCTATTTGTTGCAAGTGAGTTTTCATGAAGGTTGGGCGTTTTCAGGTTATGGCGGTTCTCCAAGCCGCGAGGGCTAGGGAGCTTGGATTCTCCGAGACTAGGGCCAAGAGCTGGGGTCTCAATAGGGCGATTTTTTACGCTGCAGCCAAAAGAGGATTCAAACATGTCACCCAACGCCCGGGCAGAGAACACTTTGGAAAGAAAACTGGCGCGAAAATGGGCGAGGCTTTCTTAGGAAATGAAATGGGTTATACTGCGCGGAAGGGAAACCGAACATATTTCGCCATCGGTGGAGAATTGCAGACCGAGGCTGATTTCAAGCGTCAGATCGAGAGCAGATTCGGAAGGGCGTTTTTACGTGCTTGGAATGAATCTCTAACCATCGTTAGCCAATATCCCAAGTACGTTCTCTCATCACAGAACCGATTCTTCAGCGAAGTCTATCGCCCGCGAAGGGACGAATTAGCTTCCAAATGGACGGAAATGAGCAAGTGAAAAAAATGTGGGATAGTCGTAAGCTGGTTTTCAAGCTAGCCTACGAGTTGCGTGATTTTCTTTACTATAGTGTTTTCCACGTGTGCCGTCCAGAGCATTTCGGGCACGTCAACCGCTAGGAACAGCACAGATAATAGAAGCGCCTCGGCTGCTACAACAGCGATGTTCTGGATCCACTTACCTATTCCGATAGTGATTGTGAAATCGTTGGGTTGGCCTGAAAGTGTGATAGTGAAGCATCTATCGGCGGTGATTATATCGCGCAGTATTCCCGCCTTTTGTGCCTGGATAACTGGTCCTGAAGGTCCTGTTGTTGACTGCATCTTATAGCCGTCACTCTTCAAGGAGTCAGAAATCTGTTGAGCGAGTTGGCTTAGATCCTTGTTCTTTCCTTGGAATCGCATCTCTTTCTTTCCTATCAATGCATATCACCCTGTCAGATTACTTCGGATAGTCTTCCTTTAGATACTTGCGGTCTGAATCAGCTAGGCGGATCGCTGACCAAGAACATGCTGCGAGTTCCATTACTTTATCCATTGGCAGAAAGAGTCCTCAGAAGAATGTGTCATACCGCCACCAAAGTTACGAGAGTTGTAACCGCGGATTGATCGCCTCGTAATGGAGTTGGTTAAATCGGCGGATGGACAAAACAGATATGATCTCTAATGTCCAGCCTGAAGCGGACACTGGTCCTTGTTTGCCTTTTCATTGCGATCATCATTGTGGGTGTGAGCCCCCAGTTATCTCTCGCTCAATTCATACCCTGCAGAATTGTTAACCTCAACCTGACCCTGCCAGACATAGTTCAAGCAGGCCAGCCCTTCCAGATAACAACAACCCTAACCGTTTCCTGCGATCCAAGCATTTTGCCCGTCGTTAGAGTCGATCTTGTGGACGCAACTACCTCTCAAACCCTGACAACCGCATCCATTCCCTATTACCCGTCGTCTTCGAGCTTCACGGTCCCAGTAGTCAGCCAAGCGACAGCACGTAGCTCCACTGGCAGCTGGCCGTTGCAAGTTCAAGCCTACGTTCTAAGTGGAATGAACGGCGCGACCGCCGCGTCAACTTCACAATTGTTCCAACTCAACGTTATGCCTTACACTCCCCCACTGACAACGATGCAGACAATTGAGATTACTACACAGGCGTCAAGTATCTCGTCAGCAGCTTCCTACTCATTCCCGACATTAACGACCATTCAAAGAAATCAGACCCAAGCATTGCAAACAAGTCAGATCACGTTCAATACCTCTACAACTTCAGACATTACTGGTCAACTCTTGCCCGCCGTAGCGCTTGTTCTCGTAGCGCTAGCAATCTTTGCACTTCTTTTCTATGCCGGGGGTAAACGCGCCCGGAAGAGCTTTGCGGGAGGCAAATATTGTGGGCAATGCGGGTCAAAAATCGAAGGAAACTCGAGCTTCTGCACAAACTGCGGTGCAAAGCAAACCAAGCGTAAGTAGTCTTAAACGGAGCGCACAGTGCGATGTGTACGGCTCTCTCAAACTTTGCTCTATTCCCATTTACCGTCGGACTCTTCGCTCTAACCGCCTAGAGAGCGAATTACCTGGCGCTATTCATCCTCGGGACCACTTTGATTGCTTTCAACGCACGGTTTCTCGTGGCAAATCTGAGAGTGATCAAGAATCCCGCACCGACGAATGCATGGCGCGTGTTCAAAATGTCAATCTCCTACCTATTCGTAATATTACTAATAGCCGTGGCAGCACACCTAGTTTGAACAGCTACGATTTCAAGCTCCACTCTTACTAAGGAAGCTTAGCGCCAGTTTGGATGATTTGTTCGTATAATCTTTGGAATGCGGTGTAGTTCTCTTCTTCTCCGTATTTTTTCCGAACACCTGATACGAAGGGTTTCATGGTTTCCCAGGCGAGCCGTGTCAGGAACATATCCTCGATTATGTTCACTTTGACGATTCCTCTCTCAACCAACACGCCTAGCGACTCAAAGAGTGCGCCGATCTGAAAGAATGCCACTTGATCGGGTTTAGGTAGATTCTCGAAGTCTTCGTAGGTGGAAATGTTCGATTTGAGTACGGTTAGCCAGGCGGCTTGAACCTCGGCCGTGTTTGCAAATTCGTAGAGTCGCATGATCATATCCATGTTTGCAAGGTCATGATCCTGCTTCAATTGCTCCGTCGTCAACCTCGCTTGTACCGCAGCAGTCTCCGCCTGCTGGCCGGCCACGCGAATCATTCGATTTGTCTGCCTGATCTGAACGACAACGAAAAGCGATCCAAGAATTATGGCGATAGAGCTAACAATCGAAATATCATATGATATACCAGCTAAATCCAAGCCAGACCCATCCCTACTTGAGCCGTTTGAAGCTCCACGTTCCGATCGCGATCATTATGGCGGCAAAGGCCGCTAGGACGGACAAGTTGAGCGGGATAGGTAGTTGTGAGGAGCCCAAGAGTAGGCCGCGGAGGCCATCGACGGCGTAGGTGACGGGGTCGAGCATTGTGAAGATCAGCAGGTAGGGTGGGAGATTCTTGAGTGGGAAGAGGGCTCCGCTGAAGAAGAACATTGGAAAGACAAGGAAGCTTACGATTAATTGGAAGCCTTCCACGCTTTCCATGTTCGAACCGATAATTAGCCCAAGGCTAACCAGCGCGGACGCTAGAACGAACATGAAAACAAACGAGACAAGCACTCTCAGAATCGTGTAGTTTATCCCCAATACTAATCCAAGGACGAGCATCGCGCATCCTTGGATTAGGGCGTCGATGGTTCCCCCGACCATTTTGCCTGCGAAGATGGTTGTACGCGAAAGCGGAGCGACGAGGACCTCTTTGAAGAAATCGATCTTCTTATCCCAAACAATATACAAACCGAAGAAGACGGATGAGAAGAGAATTGTCATAGCTATGATTCCGGGGAAAATGAAGACCTGGTAGTTTACACCGGCTAATGACACCGCTGAGCCTAGTCCGCCTCCGAAAACAACAATCCATAGGAGAGGTGTGAATAGGGAGGAGACTATTCTTGACTTCTCCCGCGTGAATACCTTAATTTCCCGGTACCAAAGTGCGTAGAAGCCTTCAAGCTCACCCATCAGCGCCCACTCCTTGCCCGTGCTATTCGTTCGAACACTCCGCCCTCACCTGACTCCTCTCGAATCTCACGCCCAGTATAGTGTAAGAAGACATCATTCAAAGTCGCCGTGCGCACCTCAACAGAATCAACTTCACCCACAACACCTAGAACCTCCTGCAGATGCGCACTTGCATCCTTAACCGTTAATCGTAATGTACTTCCCGATTGGTCGATGGACAAGACGTAGTCCAAGCCCTTCAAAGGCTCAAGGTTCGGCGAACGTACACGAAGTTTGATGATCTCGCCGCCCACCTTGGATTTCAAAGCCGACGGAGTATCCAAGGCTGAGATTCTCCCGTGGTCGATTATGGCCACGCGGTTACAAAGCCTATCCGCCTCATCCATGTAATGTGTTGTAATAATGACACTGACTTTCTCGGATTTCACTAGGTTTTCAATGTACGCCCAGATGTGCTCTCGAGTCTGCGGGTCAAGGCCTAAGGTCGGTTCGTCTAGGAATAAAATTCTAGGGTTATGAAGTAGGCCCCGTGCCAATTCGAGTCGCCGCCGCATTCCACCAGAATATTTCTTCACAAGATCATTCGCCCGGTCTCGCAGGTCAACTAGGCCTAGAACGTAGTCTATTCGCTCTTGGCGACGCGCTTTTGGGACACCGAACATCAATGCGTGCAGGTACAGATTCTCCCTGCCCGTTAGAATATCGTCGCTACTCGGGTCCTGGAACACTATGCCAATCGAGCGCCTAACATCCGCTGATTGAGTTACGATGTCGAACCCATTCACCTTAGCAGTCCCAGACGTGGGCTTGAGCAGCGTGGCTAACATTGAGAGGGTCGTCGTCTTCCCCGCCCCGTTAGGGCCGAGCAACCCGAAAATTTCCCCCTCACTAATACCCAGGTTCAATGCATCGACGGCGAGCAAATCCCCATAACGCTTCGTCAAGCCCTCCGTCTCAACCGCATACACCATGGACCATCAACCTATCATTACACGAACCGGACATCGTGCTTTAAACTGAACTTTCAGAGTTGAATGATTACGTGCCTTTTGCGTGCCAAAGATAAAGCGAAGCGATAGAGCAGTAGGGATGCCAACTCTCAGCGATCTTCCTTATCCTTTCGGCATTTGGCCGTTTGCGTAGCGAGTAGACTCTTTGAATTGACTTCTGTATTCCGAGGTCGTCGACGGGGAGCACGTCTGTTCGCCCAAGCGTAAAGAGCAGAAACATGTGTGTCGTCCACGGCCCAATTCCCTTGACTTCGTCCAGCTGACGGATTATTTCGTCATCCGGACTACGTTTGAGATCGTCCAGATTCAATTGCCCTTCGAGGATCCTTGACGTTAAGTCTTTGAGATAACGTATCTTCTGAGGCGATACGCCGGCCTTCCTCATCCTTGGAACAGGCACCCGTCCCAAACTGTCGGCATTTATTGGTTCGGAGTTGACTATGGCTTTCAGTCGTCCGAAGATAGTCGTTGCGACCGCCCCGTTAAGTTGTTGTGAGATTATGGCTTCTACCAAAGATTCGAATGGGTCTCCATCAAGACGAAAATCAATTACCCCAAGCTTCTTGACTAGGGTACGGATTTTTCGGTCGCTCTTAGAGATGTGATCAACGCCCAACCGAAACGTGCGGGGATTGCCGATGCTTGGGAAAGACGCCGAATTAAGCTGCGGTACCCGCTTGGATTCATTCTTCGGCATGGATAGTTCACACCATCTGAACGAGGTGAAGATAGATATGCACGATGCCCAACAGCTTGCTTGGCTAAGAGATCAGCCCACGAAGACTGCGTCGCTATAGAGATTTCCAAATCCCTATTTATTTTGAGCTTGTGCCAGCGGCCGTTGAATTATCTCTGCTCCGATCTCGGGTTTACTGAATTAGTCCAGAAGTGCTACACAGCGAAATTCCTGAAACAAGGCAGCTGATTTTTATCAACGAAAACAAGTTTCTTTGAAAACATGTCTCAGAGAGTTGTATTGGTAACAGGTGCCTCAAGTGGGATTGGCAAGAGTACAGCTTCACTATTGGCGGAGAGAGGTTTCAGAGTTTTTGGAACGAGCAGAAAGCCTCAGAGGGAGAGGAATGGTGGATTCGAGCTATTGCCGCTTGACGTGCAATCAGATAGCTCAGTGTTGCAATGCGTGTCGGGAGTGATTGCGAAAGCTGGCCGCGTCGATATTCTGGTAAACAATGCTGGCAACGTGCTCACCGGAGCCATAGAGGAAACCTCAATCGAGGAGGCAAAGGCGCATTTTGAAACGGACTTCTTCGGAGCCGCACGAATGGTGAATGCCGTGCTGCCAGATATGAGAAAACGCAAGAACGGCGTGATAGTCAACATTAGCTCTATGGCGACCAGCTTTCCGGTTCCTTTCGAGGGATACTACGCAGCAGCCAAGACGGCCTTGTTAGCTTACTCAGATGCACTGCGCCAGGAAGTCAGAAACTTCAACATAAAAGTCTCAGTAGTGGAACCGGGGTTTTTCCGTACGAACCTCCAAAATGCTAGGATACGCACTGCAAAATCGATTGAGGACTACGGAGCAATGGAGACTAGATTGATTTCGCGCCTAGAGGAGAGCTTTGAGGCTGGAGGCGACCCGCGAACTGTAGCAGAGACAATTGAGAGGATAATTGAGACTCCGTTCCCCGCATTCAGGTACGCTGTAGGAAAAGAAAAACAATACCTTACTGCCAAGAGAATATTGCCTGCTTCGTTGATAGAGAGTCTTGCCAGAAGGCACTGGGGATTAGATGAATAGCCAGCGGCGGGTGTCCCCTTTCAACTCTCAGTATATTCTATAGAATACTGGCTGTAAATGCCGCATGCTTAAGAGAACTCTCAATCTCACCATCGCGTTTAAAATTGCCTTATCTCGTGGTTGACTATAGCAAGTGCGATGGGGACGGAGCATGCATAAGCGGTTGCCCCGGCTCGATCTTTGAACTCTCAACGAACGGGCGACGGTGCAAGCCAATAGACGGTTTTGTGAAGAACAGTCTAGCACTGGAAAGCTTCTACGAGCGCATCGTAGGGTCCGCCAAACCAGTCAACCTCGCGATTAGGTACCACGTGCCCGAATGCTTCCTTTGCTGGCAGTGCATCGGCGCCTGCCCAAAACAAGCTATCGATGTGGAATATGACGACCTCGATGTTCGGGAATACCTTCTGGAAGTAGGCGATTAACGATTCTCATGTAGAAGGGATCAAGTTGCCGAACAACAGGATTTCAACGCATCCCGTGCTCAAGTTCGACCGCGGAAACAAGGTTACGTTCCATTTTGAGGGCAGATCAATAGAAGCGTTTGCCAACGAGACGGTGGCGGCTGCTCTTTACGCAAATGGATTGCGAATTTTCAGTCGCAGTATGAAATATCATCGTCCTAGAGGGTTCTTCTGCGCCATCGGACGTTGTTCAGCGTGCATGATGACGATCGACGGCGTCCCGAACGTTCGTACATGTATGGTCAACGTGAAGGAGGGCATGAACGTTTCGCGCCAGAACGGTTTTCCCAACGCCGATCACGACCTGCTATCATTCATGGACAAGATGGACTTCTACTTCTCGTTGGCGTCGGGATTTTACCACCGAAAGATGATCCATCCCTCCTTCTTGAGGCAAACCTACCTCAGAATCCTAACGAGATTCGTCGGATTAGGACATCTACCACCCAAGGAATCAATCGGCAGAGCTGAGGGCTCAAAAGTCTCGATGGAGGCGGACGTTGTCATAATCGGAGGAGGCCCTGCTGGTCTAACCGCTACGCTTGAGGCCGCTAAGAGGTGTTCAAGGGTCATCTTGATGGATGACAAGAGAATGTTGGGAGGGCAACTTGTCAAACAAACTCATCGATTCTTCGGCGACGCACGACACTATGCAGGCGTTAGGGGGATACGCATAGCCAAGAAGTTGACAGAACAGATCAGCGGACTTCAGAACGTTACAACTGTTCTCGGCTGTGACGTATTCGGCATCTATAATGGCCATATAGTGGCAGCTGCGCAGGAGAATCGACTACTGAAGATTCACGCGAAAAACATCATCATAGCTACCGGAGCATATGAGAGGACTCTGGTATTCGAGAACAACGATTTGCCGGGAGTTTACGGAGCCGGCGGAGTTCAAACTCTGATGAATACGTATGCCGTAAAACCAGGCGAAAGAGCGCTTGTTGTCGGTTCGGGAAACGTTGGTCTAATTCTCTCGTATCAGCTGCTTCAAGCAGGAGTAAACGTCGTTGGCATCGTAGAGGCTCTACCTCGAATCGGCGGATACTTGGTTCACGCAGCTAAAATCCGGCGTCAAGGAGTCGAAATTCTCACCTCGCACACAATCGTGAAAGCGATCGGGCGGAAGAGAGTTCAAGGCGCCATCATAGCCAAGATTGACAACACGTTCAAACCGATTCCTGGAACCAACCGAAAGATCGATTGTGACCTTATCTGTATTGCAGTCGGCCTCTCGCCCACCTACGAGCTTGCCTCCCACGCAGGTGCTCAATTACAGTTTGTTCCAGAACTTGGAGGCTTCGTGGCCCGAAGGACGAAGTACATGGAAGTGGCTGACGGAGTCTACGTGGCAGGTGACGTTTCCGGGATAGAGGAAGCCACTACGGCCATGCTCGAAGGGCAAGTCGTCGGCGTGCACGCATCACTCAAATCCGGATTTGGGCTTCCGGGAGACGAAGAGCAACTGAAGGCTTGGATCAAGCGGCTTGATGATGAACGTTCGGGACCATTCGGCGAGAAGATCCGCCGAGGGCTGCAGAGTATCATGTTACCTGAGGAAATGAAGATTGGAGCACAAACAGTATCTTAGCGATGGCATTATTGGACTGGGGGATCTGGCGTCTTTCAACGCGGTCCCTCCTACCGAAAGGCTAGGGGAGAAGCGGCCCGTGGCAATGATTGAGTGTATTCAGGAGATTCCATGCAATTCGTGCGTCGTGGCATGCAAACTCGGCGCTATACAAATGGCCAGGGTCAACGATCTTCCAAAAGTCGATTACAACAAATGCACAGGTTGCATGGCCTGCGCGATGGTATGCCCCGGCCTTGCCGTCTTTCTTCTGAGGGAGGGCGATGGCGTCGGGTACGTTACCTTGCCCTACGAGTTTCTGCCTGTTCCGAAGGCTGGAGATCAAGTGATGGCACTCAACAGAATAGGAACCGTTCTCGGAAAGGGTAAGGTGGCACGGGTACTACCTCCCGAACGCAACGATGGGACAGCGTTGGTCACGATTGAGATTCCGAAGGAAATGCTCCTTGAGACTAGAGCAATCAAGCTAGGTGAGTAACGATGGCAAAGAAGTTCGTCTGTTTCTGTGAAGATCTAACAGAGGAGGACGTGCTGGAAGCAATACGTTTGGGCTACGACGACATCGAGAGCCTGAAGAGGTACGCGGGATTTTCCACAGGGCCGTGTCAAGGCAAAACTTGCATGCTTCAAGTTTTGAGACTACTTGCCACCGAGAAGAAGCTCAAGCCGTCTGACCAACACCTAACTACTCAAAGGCCACTGGTCGACCCAGTTCGACTCGGTGTGCTGGCGGGGATTGAGAAAAAATGAAAGTTGTAGTAATCGGCGCCGGAATGCTAGGCCTAAGCATTGCCTACAACCTCGCCAAGCGAGGCGCCAACGTGAACGTCCTCGAGAGCAATTACCCGGGAAGTGGACTCAGTGTAAGAGCGATCGGCGCAGTTCACTCGCAATGGAACAACGAGTGCGACATTAAGCTTGCCAAGAAAAACCGAGAACTCATGAATCACCTTTCGAGCGACCTCAACTTCAATATTCCATTTCGTCATGACGGACATCTAATGGTTGCAACGAGCAAGGAACAGCTTGCCGAACTTGAGAGCAACGCCAAGCTCCAGCGATCGCTAGGCGTTGACACAAACGTTCTGACATCCGAGGAGATTGAAAGTCACTACCCGTTCCTAGATACATCCTCGATCGTGGGAGGTACTTTCTCGAAGGGAGACGGCTCCGTGCACCCGTTCTCCGTTGTATACGGGTTTTGGAGCGGCGTTGAAGAACACCGAGGCCAAGTGGCTAGGTCCACAACTGTAACAGCACTCCACGCCAAAGAACACCGAATATGTTCCGCTGAAACTAACAACGGTACCTTCGAGGCAGATGCTTATGTCGTTGCAGCGGGTACGGGATCCCGGGAAATACTTCGATCAGTCGGACTTGACGTACCCACCGAGCTTGTAAAGCGAGAGATGCTTGCAACCGAGCCCCTGAGATTCTTCCTAAGGCCTATGATCCAAGTGTACCCTGAAGGTATCTCTTTCACACAAAGCCTACGCGGAGAAATAGTCTGCGAACTTCCCACAACAGGGGAAGAAATTCGCAAGGATAACTCGACTACGCTAGAATTCCTGGAGAAGGCTGCGACCGAACTCATTCGCTTCATGCCTGCGTTACGGGACGTCAAGATCCTTAGACCTTGGGCAGGACTAGTCGAGACAACCCGCGACGCAGAACCTGTCGTTGGAAGATATGTGTACGACAACCTCTGGGTGGCTTTCGCAGATTCAGGTAAGGGCGAAATGTTCGCCCCCGTGATCGGCGACTTGATGGCTGACCAGATTATGTCCGGACAAACAAACACTGACCTGGGACCATACTCACCAGCCAGATTCCTTCCCTAGCCCGACGCAGGTTTCTGCGCGTGCCGGAATTAACAGCACTAATGTTAAGTTTGGTGCGGGGGAGGGGATTCGAACCCCTGAACCCCTACGGGACGAGGTCTCTTAACACCCTCGTTTGATGCTCCTGAGCTTCGCGCACGTAAGTTCGGATGCGTCTCGCGCCTTTGACCTGGCTTCACCCCCCAAACATTCTGGGGTTTGGCAGTGGGGAGCTAAGCGTTCGCGACGTGCTTACCCCCGCAACAGCCAGAGGCTTACCCCGCACGCGAAACCTACGCCTGAGGCGCCAACATAAATCTAGTGCAGATACATGCCCATCCCATCAAATATCTTACCGGACATTCGCAAACGTGTCAGGAAGCCCTACCCCGCAAGTGATTAATAGTGCCAGCTACGATTTCGCGTTTGGGAGAGACTGCTACCTCATCTCTCTCCGGGACGGAGAGTAATAGCAGGTTTCGCGGCAGCGCTCTCCCGAGAAAACTATTCTAAGATTGATGAGACTAGAGGAACTACCAGAAATTACAACGAAATGAAGCTTCTAAGGGGCCTTTTCCGATCTTTTTAGCTCCGCTAGGGGTCGTGGGCAGAGACTACACGGCCGCGGTTAGTATGTGTGGAAAACGAGTTACTGGATTGGGTGCCGATTCCGGTCAGTGAATTCGGATGAAATATTGAGATGGGTGCGAGGACTTACGCGAAGGGTCCTACGCCTTCTGTGATCTTGATGGCTTGGACGGGGCATTGGATTTCGCATGCTCGGCAGAAGATACAGTCCCGCTCTCGAACCGGGTCAGCTTTCCAGCGGTCGAGTAGCGTTTTGCCACTATCGTTCGGAGTCTTCTTATCGATCTTCTCTTGCTCCGCCGGGAAGTCCATCTTATCGAAAACGTTGACTGGGCAGACTGAGATGCAGATTCCATCGGCGATGCAAATGTCAAAATCCACCGCGACAGCGACACCGTGCACTCCATACTCCTTGCTAACACCTTCCTTCCATCTGACCTCATGCCCCTCATGATCTTCCTTCTTGGGCCATTCGTTCGGGAAAGAGGCGTCGTCAATTATCCGTCTCTCGGTCATCTAACACACCAGACAAAGCGCCGAAGCACGAGAAGAATTAAGAAGATTTGCGTGTCACAACGGAACCTGACAATACGGAACGTGGATTTCTTAACTGTAAGACTGGCGCCGAACAATCAAATCGACTAGAACTATGGGCCCCAAGAATCGAGGCAACCGAAGCCGACCCCGGCTTGTCTTCGAAGACCGTTTCAAGTCCCCGTTTGGGTTTTGGGTTGTCAAAATCGTTTGGTGAGTTGAGAGTTAGTTTCGGGTCACACTCGAGTTCACGTAACTCTTGCATCCAGTTTTCGATTCACGGTAGGATGCTTTCTTTTTTCCAGCTTCATCTTGCTGATCTTTTGAAGGGTCCTGCCACGCCAATCTGAGACAGGCTGACGACAATACCCCGGGAGCCGTTGAGCAGCATTCGGCTTGTCTCAGGTTAGCTTCTGGTTGAGAATTTTGTTAGGCATGCTGGACAAACGCAATCCTTAGCCTTCCTCTTTAATTCGGCGGTAGCCTCTGGCGTCAACTTGATCCTTTCGCACCAACATTCAAACTCACCGCTTTGACATGTGAAAGTCGTCCCGCAAAGCTCGCATTCAAGTTCTCGGGGCATTGAGAATTTCGCTTCCATTAAGAAGCAGGCCGCGCCTATATCTTCTAATCGTATTCGGGAGCGCTATGGGAGACAGCGGGTGTCTAAGACACTTGCAGGAGGATGAAGGGAACGCGCATTGTATCGCTTTTGCCGAGCGCGACTGAGATGATTTACGCGCTTGGTTTAGGAGACAGCTTAGTTGGAGTCTCCCACGAATGCGACTACCCCGAAGGCGCCAAAGCGAAACCGAAGATGATCGAACCCATTTTCGACACTACAAAGCTAAACAGTGAACGGATCGACGCGCTTGTGATTGAGAACATGCGACAGGGTAAGAGCATTTATCGGATCAGGTTCGAGGAACTCAAGAGAGCAAACCCAGACCTCATCATTACACAAGAACTCTGCCACGTGTGCGCAATCGGAGCAACCGACGTCTTGGAAGCTGCGAACAGATTGGGGAAGCCCGTGAAAGTGCTCTCCCTCAACCCACACACTCTCGGAGACGTTCAAGACGACATAAGGAAAGTTGCCGGAGCAACGGATCGTCAGGAAGAAGCAGGGCGGGTAATCACCCGACTTAACGCGAAGGCTGAGCGAATTAAGGGGATAACGAAAGGTGCAAGCAAAACAAGGGTCTTCTGTGCCGAATGGTTAAAGCCCGTCATGAATGCAGGCCACTGGATTCCTGAAATCCTCGAGTACGCGGGCGGAGTCGATGAACTCGCAAGCAAGGGCCAACCATCAACCTACGTAGACTGGAACCGCGTCCTAGACTACGATCCAGAAGCGATTGTTCTGATGCCGTGTGGCTTTTCGACGCCAAGAACCATTCGCGAAGCTACACAATTTCTAGACCTACCCAACGCGAAGCAACTCTCCGCTGTGCGCAACGACCGAGTATACGCGACTGATGGGCACAATTACTTCAGTAGATCCGGCCCTCGACTCTTCGACGCGATCGGCATTCTAGCCCACATGCTTCATCCAGAACTTTTCAGTCAGCCACTCGACCCGACGTTGGGCTGTAAGGTAGAGGTGGTGGAAGCCGAGGCTTAGAAGCGATCCATAAAGGGTCGTTTCTCGAGCGGTTCAGGCTCGCGATCGATAGGCTTCCACGGAACATTTACCAAATCTGATCGAACAGCGGTTGGCTCAAGATTATTTGACGACTTCATTTTGCTCGCAGGTAGATGGCGGGATTGACTGATAATGACTGGGGAGTTTGATATTCGGTCAGTTTGCGTCTGGTGTGTGGGTTATGGTTTGCGCCATCTCTTCGGTTACTTTGGTTATGTGGTCGAAGAGTTGGTAGGCTGCTGCGATCTGTTCCGATTCGTTTCGGCTGGTGTAAGTATCCGCCGCTATTGTAATTTTGCCGCTGTTGATTCTAGCTTGGAGCTGCATACGCCCGTCTTCACTGATCCAGCTCATTGAGAGGATGTTTCCATCGCGTGAGTATCCAAGCCACCTGAAGTTGCTAAACCATCTGCCCCTAAGCTTCTGGAAGAGGACAGTGACGTCAATTTGGCTTGGGAGGTAGGCTTCAATTACGGGCTTGGAGTTCGGTAGGCCTGTTTGAACTGTGAACGAAAGCGTGTTCCCTGAACCTCTCACCTTGTACCCATCTGGAGAGTGTTCGATGGCATGCGCTTCCTCGAGTCTCTTGAGGGTTCGTGTGAGTGTCTCTTGGTGGAGGCCTAGTCTTCGCCTGAGTCCTTGGAACGAGTAGTATGCGTTCTGGTCGCTTGAGAGAAGCTTCAGCACTTCCAGTTCGCGGTCGTCAAGTTCGAACTCCTCGACGTCAGGGTTAACGGTGATGCTTTCTGCTAACATTGTTGAACCCCGGATAGTCCGCAAGCCTCCTTATATTGACTAATTCCAAGAGTTAGAGGAATCGATTCTCTTTTAGGTGTATTGAGCATATATGTTGCGATTTGAGGCTAACTAGCTCGAAACGTTTCGAAGTAACGCATCTAGTAGTAAAAGGCCACAAAAAGAGGAAAAATATGAAATAAGGCGTCAAAAGTAGCCAAACAATGTCTCCTCCATTTCTTCTCCGTTATTTCTCTCTTACTTACTCTGGTTTCCTTCTGGGTCGGCCCAGGCGAATTTGATTACGAGCGCCTTGGGGTAGTAACGCTTCCAGTCGTAGTTGACTTTCTTACAGAAGTCCACCGAAACCCTGGGGTCTATGTAGTTCCTGAGCGACGTTCCCAGATTCCAGTTCTTGCCTAGCCGCATTTGTGCAATTCGAAGTTGAAGCCCCTGCTTTCGTTTAGCGATCGATTTCCCCTCCTTCCCCTTCAGCGATTTCAGCATCTCCATTCGTTTCTTGTAGGTTTCCTGCCACTTCTTAGGGACCGCCTTCTGATGATTGAGCAACTGAGCCACAGCCGCATTCGCCTCTGTCAACGCCATCTTCTTCTCCGTGTCTAGACTCTCTGCGCTCACCTTAGCACTTCCCAGCTTCTTTTCGAAGAGATCTGTTGCGGAAAATGTGCGAAATACTTTCGGGCTCAGTCGGGGCATAGCCTCGGAAAGAAACTCCCTAACCGCATCGGTTGTGACTCCGCTGAATATCCTTCCTCCACTGGATGTGAACTCTTTCAGATTTCGAAAGGCATCCTCGGACACTTCCAGCTCCCTCTCAAATAGAACCCAGTCTTTTCCGAGAAAATGCAGCTTCACCTTGTAGGGGCTGTTATGAAAGCTAATGTGTTTGCTCTGGAGGCTCGTGGCTCCAACCGTGCCCGATTCGGTTTCCTTCTCATCCCCAACCCGGATCTTGAATCGATCGATCAGGTAAGCTACCGTTGCCACTTTCCGACGTTTCACATCCTCATCGGCCAAGCCCCTTGCGATGTGAGTCCGCACATCATCAATCCTTGACTCAAGGTCCCTAGCTAAGTCGAACTTCTCTTGCGTCCGCCCCTGTTTCATGGGTGTGGCGTCATGAAACCAAACATACTTCGCCTTACCAGTCAGCTTGTCTGTCCACCGAGCTATCCAAAGCTCATTCGAACGCCACTCTCGCGCCGCCCATTCGCCAGGGGGTGTCGGGGCGTCCGGGCTGAGGTTCAATGTCACATCTTTTGTTGAGACGGCTGGTTTCCAGCGTCCCCTGTACGGATGTTTGCCGCGTCCGAGGAAGATTCCTGGTGGTTCGACTGAGTAGTTGGCGATCTCCATAGGGGCGCCGTCAACGGTAGCCCAACCGTAGCGCGCTTTGCGCTCTTCTCGAATGTTTTTCCTCGAGGCCGCCAATTGTTTCTTCTCCTCCTTCGACATGTTCGCCTTCCGAGTCCTTTCAGCTTCAATCCATTGAACGATCGGTGTCCAGTCGAAATCTTCAACAGTGATTTTTCCCTTCACGCCGAGGGCTTTGGCGAAGTCTTCCATGAAGTTGGATCGAAACTTCTGATCTTCCGCGTATGGAGTGCCAAATTTCTGAGCGAACTTCACCGCCATCTCTTCTTGGAGCGGACTAAGCTTTAGTGGCGTGCCGCGGAAAGTTAGGGTAAAACGCTGTGGGAGGTATGCGTCGGGAACAAGAACGCCGCTGTGGATTAGTTGTTTTAGCCCCTTGTCTTTTGTCCTGGCGTCCTCTACGACTTGGACCTGTTTCGATGTTTTTACTCGACGCTCAGACACTACTTTCACCTACGATTTCTTTCGAACATTCTTACTGGCAAGTATGACATAGCTCATCGTTTTGGAACACAAAAACTTTCACGCTCAACTGATCAATTCAATGCAGGTTGTCTACCGCTCGATTGGAGTGCATTAAGACGGTTTCTTAGCCCGACCGGCCTGTCGGAGTACATTCGTATAGTAGCCGCTCTTTCAACCAAATCCTGTTCTGGAAACTGTTTTTGATAGAATGTTATATGGCAGCGGCATTTTCAGAGTGAAGAACGTCAAAGCTCGGTCCCAGCGGTTAATTTTAGAACTTTGGCTCGACCAGACGGGAGGGGAAGGATATGAGTTCGGACGCCTGGCTGTATTGGTACTGGGGAAAGGAGAGGAAGATCGAAGAGGATATCCCACACTTAGCGGAGGGATTCAAAGATCCTCACGCATCAAAGATTCTCGACTTTGGGTGTGGTACTGGCAGACATGCGATCTATTTTGCAATGAACGGTTTCAAGGTTTACGGATTTGACCAATCCGAACTGGCCATAAAGCGTGCAATGGGACTCCTTCAGGCTGAGCATCTGAGCGCCCACCTGAAGGTGTGGAATATGGCCATCCTCCCACTTCCTTACCGAGATGAGTTCTTTGATGCGGTAATAGCGGTTAGAGTGATTCATCACACTAAACTTGCAACCATCAGCGCCATCGCCAAAGAGATACATCGAATCACTGCAAAAGGAGGCTATCTATACCTGCAAGTTCCTACCGAACAAAAGGGGGAAAAGCTCTTGGAGGAACAGAAATGTGAAAGATTAGGAGAGCGTACATTTTTGCCATTAGAAGGAGAGGAGGCGGGCGTTGTGCACCACTATTTCACTAGTGAAGAGTTAACCTCTCTATTCGAAAGGTACAACCCATTAGACTTGCATACTTCAAGTGAGCACTACTGCCTCACAGCAATTAAGAGCTAAGATCACCACAACAACAGTTGGGAGATCGAGAGCGCAAGGCAGCTCCGGCAGAAAAAATATGATAGGTGAAACTCATCGAACAAAAAACGATCTTGAATCCTATTCCGACACGCGTCCCGCGAATACCTTTCGGATCAGATGCGCTGCTGACTCACTCACTTACTGTTTTCTATGTCTGGATGCGAGGAACGATGTTTCGCTACTCGCACTCTCGCGTTGAGTCGATTAACTGATATTGCGTTGAGTCGATTAACTGATATTGCGATGAGTAGGATTAGAGTTGCAATAGTTGCATAGAGTCCTATTGTCTCGCCTTCTGAGCGTTGGAGGCGGAAGGTTAGCCGGTAGTCACCATCTGTTCGGGGGTAAGCGACCATGAAATCTGGACCTATGCGGGAAGTCTCGACTGGTTCGCCATTTACCTCAGCTACCCACGTAGTGTCGAACGTTATCTTGACAAGGATCGCGGTATCAGGTGTCCCGCCTGAGACAGTAACCTGAAGTAGGTCAGGATTAGGGGAATTGTAGATAATTGTGGCGTTGGATTCCGGTTCCACTTGGGTAAGGTAGTCATAAGCTGCTAAATTATGGACGTCCAGCACATTCGTTATTGGGGTTAGGGATTCAGCTGCTTCTACGCTAATGGCTTCTACTATTGAAGGGTGATTGAGGGGTACTTCGTAGATGCCATACCCCGCGGCATAGTAGCGAAGTGGAAGCAGGTTGTCGAATTTGTGTGGATATGCGTAGTCGAGGTTGTAAATTGACGCGTTTGGAAAAGTGACGACGACGTACTTTACGTTCCAGGCCTGAGCCCAAAGCACAGATGTTCTAGGGTCCGCACCCTTTAGAATCTGATACGCAACTTCAGCCCACCAGGTGTTAGTGGCACCTTGATCGCTACCCCCTCTAACCTGGGGAACGTTCGAGAAGACATCCAACCAAAAGGCAACTGAGCCTGTTGCGAAGACGCGCTGATCCGTCACATGTTCGGAAAGCCAGTTCGCGATCTGAAATTCGGGCACATTGGAGAGGTCAGATGTGGGCGCTGTATAGGTTAGCGAAAGCGGGAGAAGAAATTTTATGTTGACAACCAAAAACACTAGAAGCGCGGCTAGTACCCAAGCTTTCCGTGGGGACGGAAAGCCGATTCCGGATATGCCTTTCCAATTTAGTGATGCTTTGTCGACTTTGGTGAGAATAAGTCCGATAAGCAGGCTGATTCCCGCGTCGAATTCCGGGACGTATCTCCTCGGTTGTGGGAAAAGCTGTAACTGGAACCAGACGTATCCGATTACTATCACCCCTAAGGTGACGATCCAGAGACTTACGAAGATCCATCCCTTGCTGTTAGCTCGGGTAGCTAAGTATCGGTAGAGGTAGCGGCGAACTAAGAAAACTCCGAACATTAAAGCCGGGAGGACAAGAACAATGTAAGTGAGAGCAGTAATCGTGGGAACTGATTCATACGCACTATATTGGATGAACTGCAAGTCGTACTGGAAAGCAATCAGGCCAAACGCAATAGTGCCAGAGAGAAGGAAGGCTAGTATGGCAGCATCGTTTCTGTAGATAGCCTCAGTGGCAACAGCGATCACCATGAGGAACGCTAGCGCAAAGAGGGCGACGAGGTTCGTCAAGGCGACCGATGCAATTAGGATGGATGTTGTTAAGGACTTGAACCATGTGGGTTTGGCCATATAGCGAAGCAACTGTAGAAGTGCGAAGAGTGCGAGAGCCATGCCGAAGAAGTGGGGGCCTTCCCCGAAGGTTGTGATTTGTGTGATGTGGCTTGGTAGCGGGTCTGGTAGGAATGTGGGCACGAATGAGTACGTTAACGCAGCAAAAAAACTGGGGAGGGTTTGCTTTGTTAGGAATTTTGCTATGAGGTATAGGCCTGGTGGTGTAGCCGAGTAGGCGATGGCTTCTAGGATGCGGTACGTTTGGCCGATTGAGAGTCCTGAGACGGCGTGGAGTAGGAAGACTGAATATATGAAGAGCGGAGGGTACGATAGGTGAAATGGGAGGCCGCCGTACCAGTATGGGTACCAGCCCACGTTTGGAAAATTGTTCGATATGAAAATGGAGTCTGAGATATAGGCGGCCTCGATCGATCCCCAGTATTTAGTGTAGTCACCGGTGAAGAGCGGAAAAATCGTTAGGGCGGTAACGATGAAAAGAATCGCTACCGATGCGATGTCTGAGTGGCGAGTTATGGTGCTTGTTAGGTTGCGAATCTCTGGGGGGATCTGTATTGGCTGCGGCGGTTGTCGCGTGCCGCAACCGTCACAGAACCTCATATCATCTTCAAGTTCTCTGCCACAATTTCCGCATACCTTGAAGATTCCTCACCCTAATCGTGGTTAGCGAAGCCGCGTAACCCAAGCATTGCAGCTTCGGTTACTTGTGTCTTAACACGAAAGCGTAGGCTAGATGCCAGAAGAGTACAAGCCATGTGATCAGTATGATCGTTCCGCCGTAGTCGTGATACAGGATCGCTGCGAGTTCGCCTACGTACATGTTCACGAGGATAACTGATGTTTCACGTAGCAGGTTAATCAGGAAAGTCCCTTCAATGCCCGCGAAGAGAACCAGCAGCTTGCTCTTTGTTGTGTATGGGCCACGAAGCCCTACAAACATAGTGGCCGCGTAGAGTACGGCACTTTGCCAACCGACGCATATCCAGCTAACGTAAACCTTCAGTGAGGTTTGTCCCATCATAATTAGGGTTGAGCCTGATATGACTGTCGGGATGCCGAACAGGCGCTGGAGGACGACGGCGATCATTCTGGCTTCCATCGGGGCAACGAGATTCTGGAGTAGTGTGCTCCCTTGGAATTGGGCGATGAACGAGTTCACTGTGTCCGAGACGGTAATTACTAATGGTAGGACCATTAACGCGGCCGCTGCAACCGCCAAGAGTAATTCGTGTGTCTTGAGAAGTTCAGGCTTCACCTTATCCGAAATTCCACTCACTTCTTTCTCCTCCGCTTCATCGCTATTGGAATCAATGGGACGAGGCCGACCAGTGGGAGAACGTATTCTGGAACACTGTTTCCGTCAGATAGCGATGAGCCGTGTGGCCCACCGACTATCATTGAAAGGTATGCGGATGGGGCGCTAGTAGATACCTCGAGGTTGAGGTGGTAGGTGCCTGGCGTTCCACTCCAGGGCATGGCTGCGAGTGCGATTAGATCTTCGTTTGTACCGTCGCAGTTCAAACCCCTCAAACTCTCGCGCCCAGTTTCGAGTAAGTTTCCACGCGTTGAATCGAATGAATAGTATACATTCACGGTTACGTTGTACCCTGGTGTTTGGCTTGCGAACGTGCATACGAGGTGGAAGACCCACCCAGATACAGCGTCGCTTTCACCTATCTTATACTCGGTTGTGCCGGTAGTCCAGAGTCGTGGAGCATGTGAAAATGTCAATTCAGCGCCAGTAGTGACCGCCCCAGGCTGTAATGATTGGGTTGCTGTCGGGTACCATACCATGTTTGCGGGAAGTGCTTGGACTGTCTGAACGTTTGTCGCGAGAAACAGGTTCGTCGCCAACAACCCCGCCATCAACAAGATGAACACCATCATTGCAGGAGTTCTGCGCAGTCTTGACGGTAATGCATTAACCGTTAGTGTGCGTTTTGGCCGGGCTACTTTGAGCGCGATTGGCTGGAGTGTGTCGCTCCTAGGTTTAATTTTCAGTGGTGTTTGAGTGATATTTCCCGTCTTGTAGGTGCGAATCCAACCGCTTTCCTTCGGCTCCAGAAAACCCTTCAACGCTGCGTATCCTTGGAAGAACGCGACGATGTACGTGAGGACGATCGCAGAGAAAACTCCTCCAACATCTCTTCTTCTAGACCCCTCACTGACCAGGCCTGCGAAGTTCATTAGTGGAATAGCGAAAGAATTGCTCAACAGCAGTCCCCAACCGAAAAGGTCGGTCCAGAAAGGAAAGGACGACTGGGTCCACAATTGAATGGCCCAAGCGACGGTGCCGATGCAGAAGATTAAACCTTGGAAGTAGTATGGGGTGTAGTATAGATATTCGAGTTTCTCTGTGAGAGTTGTGTTCGGTGAACTCATGAACCTCAAGAAGTATTTCTTTACGTTGTAGGAGTGGCCTTCAGCCCACCTCTGGCGTTGCCTGAGGAGGCGTCTCAGTGTTGCTGGTGCCTCAGCAGCGGCCTCAATGGTCGGGGTGTAGGCTACTCGTTTTCCATCCAAGTACAGTCTGCACGTAAGCTCCCAATCTTCTGTTATGCTCTCGCTCCAGCGGTAGTGTCGTAGAATATCGGCGCGGATCATGTAGACGCTGCCGGAGATCATCTTCATTGATCCGAAGAATTCCTGGGCACGCCGTTCAATCATGTAGCTTCCGCTATACTCGGCGCGGACTGCTGCGGTTAGCCAATTTTCATTTTGATTTAGAGAGTGAAGTTGGTAACCTTGAACAGCAACGAACTCGTATCTTTCACTATTTCCATTTCCAGCGTCTTTTCCGTTGCCGTTTTCGTTCCCATTCCTACTCCGAATCCTCAGAAATGAGAGGAGGCCAGAGCCATGTTTCTCGTTCCCGTTGCGGTTCTTGCTATTTCCCCTGTTTGCGCGCCCTTTGCGGTAATCATCTAGTGAAATCTCTTCTGATGCTAGGGCTTGATCCAATTCGAATGCAGATGCTAATTCGGGGGCATGCTCGCTGAGTCTGTCGAGCTTCAACTTCAGTTCCTTACGCTTAGAGGTGTACTGGTCTTCGGGAATGTTACCGTCTGCGTACTCTAGGTCGATGTTTATGATCTTTAGGACAAGATCGTCGTATTCGTTTGTTGGGTGCGGTTTTTCGTTGAAAGGTGCAAATATAGCACGGATCCTAGCTTGATAATCAGCCGAGTCGACCTTATTTTCAGCGAAGAGCTGGCTGACGGTGAATGCTCTGTGCAAAGTGAGAGGCTGCTCTGCATACGGGGTTGCGGCTATAGGAATCCTAGCCATCTCATGAGCGATCGCCTCTCGTCTGAGTTTGTATTCGTACTCTGAGATCTCGCCGTTTGCGAATAATTGGTCCACCGTGAAGAGACCTTTCATAGCGACCTTAGAGGCCTCGATGATTGCTGTGTTACCTCTCACCTTAGAGGCGAGTTGCTCGTGTTCCTTTACGTATGTATCAACATCCATTTTCCCGTCGGCATACGACCTGTCTAACGCTGTTATTTTGGCCAGTATCTCGCTAGAAGATGGTAGCGAGAAGTATGGAAGAGATTTCTTGATGATGTCAGGGGGTGGGATGAAGTCAGCGTCGAAAATCATCACATACTCCGCATCTGGGTTCATGTACTTCAGCGCCTCATTCAAGGCACCGCCCTTGAACCCGCTTCTCTTCGCGCGGTGAACCACCTTTATTGGAATCTGCATAGAGGCTAGAGTATTCGTAATTTGCACCTGGGCCCCCTGCTTTCGTTCCCCAACTGTGTGAGCAACTTGGTTCGTTTCAGCCCATTCGCGAAGCCTGTCAACCGTGGTATCCGTTGAGTCGTCTAAGAGAATGACTTCGTAGTTCCTGTAATCTAGGCTAGTACAGCAGGCGAGCAAGCGCTCAACGACGTTGGGTTCATTGAAGACCGGGAGTTGGATTGATACTAGCGGTTCTGCGGTAAAGCCGTCCTTTAGACTCTGATGGGTCGTGAGCGTTGGTTGACCGCTCACGTTCTTGCTTCCTCCTCTCCCCATCACGTTCAGGAAGAGGAGGACGGCTACGTAGAGGTAGTAGCGGAGGGCGTATCCGAAGAAGAAGAATAGCCCGCACGCTAGGGCGACATAAGCGGCAATGAGCTCATAGGCTACCACTCGAATCTACCCCGTCTAATTACAGGTATTAAACGGAATACGTCCCAGTTACACCTGCCAGTTTGAATCACAATGTTGCGTTCAGGTACCACTCTGGTAATTGCCGCAGTGAGGACAGAAGCGATCCGTTATTACGAGACCCGCTCCGCAACGCTGGCACCAAGTGTAACTTTCCACGGTTTGGGTCATGTTGGATTGGCTGCCTGGGCTAAATACGATCGATTGAGAGTAAGGCTCTTCCTTCCCGACGGTGTCAAGCATTACTTGCTTTGCTGATGGAGTCTTACTCATTTGCTCTTTGATAGCCTGCGATACGGCTTCCTCAAGTGATACCTTGTTTTCGTCCTGTAAGGCACGAAGGCCTAGGACAGCCTCTTTGATTTCATCCTGTTCTTTCTTGAATTGGCTTACATTTTGTGGGTCGCCCTGAGCAGCGATCATATCCTTTATGTGATTGATCTCCTCGAATAGCGCATCAAGCCGTCGCTCAAGAGTTTGCATTTGTTCAGTAGCTGCGGTGGCGGCGTCGGATGTCTGGTAAGCGCCTGGAGGAGCCTTAGCCAGGAAAGCGAGTAACTCCTTTGCTGTTCCCTCGGGCAGTTTGGCTGCGCCCTTTTCATACTCCTCCCGCTTTACAGTCTCAAGCGTATCAGCTAACTGCCTAATTCTAACAGCACTGGCAGAAGACTGAGAGAGAATTTCCGCGATTATGTCAGTAGGTGCAACTGATTCAATGGCGGACGCTTCGCCGGCCTTCGGTGTAAGTTCAGTAAGTTGCTTACTGAACTTATCGTATCCCTCCTCTAGAAACTGCCGTACGTCTTCCTCGTTTTCGCGTATCGTTCCAAATCTTATCGGCACTTCTATCTGTTGTTCGAAAACCTTGTGAACGACACGTTGGTGAGCGAGAACATTGGCATCGGTTTTCTCGAAGCTGCCACCTTCAAACTCACTTACAACGGCGGCAACGTCTTTGAAAGTTATAGCATAAACCAGTGAATCATTCTTTACCCCAATCTTGCCATATTCCTTGGGTGAATTAGCGGGCACGATACAATAAACATACAACCCCTTCTCAGTCTTCTTTTGAACCTCCGATGTACCATTTGGAGGCTGGGGCGTTGTGGATTTGCCCGTTTCAACTATCTTCCCATCCTCTTGTTTACTTTTCTCAACTTCAGCCGCTTTCTCAGGTGTGTGCTCCGACTTTTTGTGCAGACTAGGAAATTTCATCGATACAACATCCTTTCTTGTCTCTACTCACGCGTTTAGAATCCCGCCGTTAGGGTTTTGAAATTATCGCAAAACCATCGTCCTACAATAGTTTTTGATATCGATTCGAATGATCGGACGATCTGTAGAAAAACAATGTTCGCTCTCCGGTACACTGACGCGCTTCAGCAGGCCAGCGAATTAGAGGCGTCAAGCATTTCTTTCCAAACTAACATAACACCGCCCTCCGGATCTTGCCAAGTATGAAAAAGAAACCCACACGAGTGAAGTTTGGCTACACAGGAATCCGGGTTCGTGATCTCGACGGCGCAATCGACTTCTTCACAAAATATCTAGGAATGAAACTGCGCTCCCGCGTCAAAGCTGACTGGAGCAAGGGAGAATTCGCCAACTTGGTCAGCAAAGGTGGAGAGCATTGGCTTGAAATAAACTGGTATTCAGATAACAGTCCGATTGCTGTCCCCTTCCGCGAAGGGGAAGAACTCGATCATCTGGGCTTTGAGGTCGATGACTTCGAAGGATTACTCAAGAAGCTAAGTGACGCCGGCTACCCTACAAGAATCGGGCCAGTCAGAATGGGTGTCTGGGAAGTAGCCTTCGTACAGGGATTTGAAAACATTTGGTTGGACATCTACAAGATAAGAAGGAAAGCGCGCAAGCGGCGAAGCAAATCTTGAGAGTCGATGGAAGCCAGCTAAACTATCCGCCGACACGCCAACAGAGCGGTGTGTTGATTATTTTACTATGGATTCGAGTGGGACATAGGTGTCGGTGTCACGAACGGAGCCGAGTTTGGGGATTTGGGTCTCAACGAGGGAAGCTATTTTTCTGGTGGGTGGATTGACGAAGCTCTTTTCAACTTCCACTTCAGCCAAGACGTCTGCTTTTCCGAAGAGCAGGTAGACACCGCGGACCTCCGGCAAGGCTAGCAACTTGCCCATTAGCTCCTTTGCCTTGCCTGCTTCATTCATGACGAAGACGAAGCCTTTCTGGGTCGGCCGTTCAGATGGTCTTGAAGGGCGGACCTCTGCTTCGATTGGTATGATCGTCCTAGTGTCGATGACGCCGCCCGCCTTCCTCACCTTATCAGTGACAACCTCGGCAACCTGTTGCCTTGGATCAACCTCTGTTTCGTCGGATTCGATGGCTACTAGTAAGTCGAATTTGCCTGTGATCAGGTGAATCTCGCGAACTTCAGGCAGAACCTTGAAGCGATCAAGGATCTCTCTTTCCATTCCCGGCTTCGTCTTTACTAGAAGAAAACTTCTCAAACCAACCACTAACTATCAGTTCAACGAATCTTTGACGTTTCAGCGTCATATAAGGTAGTACTCGGTGAAGTTTGCCATGTTCTGTTCTAATTGTGGCACCGAACTCCCGGCTGGAGCACAAGCCTGCCCGAACTGCGGCATCGCCATCACTTCTCCAGGAATCATCAGGAGATCGCGTTCAGTCATTACCTAGGGTCCTCGATGATCGTGGGGCCAGCCAAACAAGATTAAGCCTTTCGCAATACTGACGGAATGTTATTTACCAGAAGTTATTCTTCGGTCTGACAATGGGGGAAAGCACCCACACTTATTATGTCCCCATGGGAAGATTTTCCTGCGGTGCCGGGGTAGCCTAGCTAGGTAAGGCGACAGAGTCCCAGCGGATAATTGGGACGTTGAGCCTCGAGATCTGCGAACGGTTTGGGCCAAGACAGCTGTTGGTCCTCTGGGCCTCGTGGGTTCAAATCCAACCCTGGGGGGTTTCCGACGAACCCAGGGGGGTGAAAGTCCCACCCCCGGCGCTCCCATCCAACCTATCGGAGATCCTAGCCTACGGCTTCTGGATGCGCAAGCAGGGCTACCGGCCCAGCACAATCCAAGCCGCCATAAGCACCCTCAAAGCCATAGCCAAGAAAGCCCTCCTCTTGAATCCGGAAGCCGTCAAGACGCACCTCGCCTCACGTAACGTAACAGAAACTGCAACCCACATTTGAAGACTCATTTGTGGAACCGTCGCGAACATCGATGACGTTCTTTGCCCAGGCCACTGTAACTCAGCGAGGCTGGCAATCCTGCTCGTAAGAGAGCACGAAGTTACAAAATGGTCGTATCGCAAACCAAGTTCTGTCGCGATGGGGCTCGAAGATTCCTCGCGAGCCGTAAAGTAAGCCGTAAAGCAAAGTAAACCGTCACGGCTCCCAAGATGAGCGGCAGGTTCCCGTCTCGTGGCCGATTTTCTTCAGGAAGGATCATCCTGTCGGAGGAATGTCGGCGCCTAATTGTTCTAGAAGTTGAATCAGGCTCTTGCCTTTCTCGGTGACCTCGTAGAATGTTGCGGTTCCGCTGGTTGACGTTGGCTGAATCAAGCCATTTTTCTCCAGAACCTGAATATGTTTGTCCACTGCTTTCCAATCTATTCCGAGTGCTGTTGCGAGTTGTAACTTGTTCTTGGGTGAATTGAGAGAACGCATCAGCCTGACACGTGTTTGGGCTCCACGCATCTTCACGAGAAGTCGAAAAGTGTCGTAACTGAAGCGGCTTTGACCCCAGACTGAACGCACATGCCCACGCCAGATGAGAGCCGCCCCAAAAACCGCCCATGAGATCAGGGCAGTGAAGCCGTAATAGTTGAACAGCTTCGGCGCGGCTAGCCCTGCTACTACACTGTAGGGCGATGACACTGGAAGAGTCGAAGGAGTACTCGTTGACACTGTCGCTGTTGTTGCCGCCGTTGCGTTTGCAAAGGTTGTTTGAGCGACCGGGCCAGGCACTAAGGGTCCAGCTGAGGATTGAAAGAATGGAGGAGCGACGATTAATGCCGTAGTTCCCAAGGCGACTACGAAGCTCAGGTACAGCGTAACCCTGAACAGAAAGAGTTGTTTGAGTAGTTTTCTAGTCTCGTCGCTTTCGGATTTCAATCATTTAGCCTCAACGGGCTTCGGCTTTTTCCGCGAGAAGTGCCGGTAAGGGACGTAGGCTATGCCGCCGACCATTGCGATGGGGACAAGTGAGGCTCCGAGGATCAGCATCCCCCTTGTAACCGTGTAGAATGCCAGAAGGGCTGACGTGAATGCGTCACCGAAATCCAAGGTTGGGTTCTTCGCTGGTTGTATGAATTGAATGTTGATCGTTCCGAAAGTAACTAGACCTTGCATTATCCGCAATTGCCCTTCGAGGTCATTAATCTGGGCCTGTGTGTTCTGGATCGTATTCTCAGTGTTCAACGCGTCCGTAACGGTTGTTGACGAATTCAGGATTCGAAGCAACGTCGCTTCTTCGGCGGTATACGAGTCAAGCTGGGCTTGAAGGTTAACGTACTGTTCGGTCACGTCGATGCTTGAGATCGATTGGGCTTTCACGGTACCGAGGCTTGAGAGGCTGCGCATTGCCAATGAGAAATTACTTTCGGGGATAAGCAGGACGATGTTTGCACTTGATCCGCTGTCATCGAAGGAAGAAGATGCAACATACCCGTTGAATGAGGTTGCCAACTGCGTAGCCTGATCAGACGCTGCCTTCAAATCATCCACTTGAACCGTGAGGTAAGCTTCCATTTCGATCATTCGTCCGCCGAAGGATGTCGAATAGGAACCCGAGGGGGCTGTCCCAGCTGCCGCGGTTGTGGAGGACAGGGTGACGGGTTGCATGGCTCGGGGAACCACTGTCCCATTAACCACACCATAACCGCCTAGACTCGAGCCTGAACTCGCCACTGTGTAACTTTGAAGTTGTGTCACGTAGCCTACAAGAACGCTTGCCAACACGAACGTAACAATGCAAATCACTCCCAGTTGTTTCGGGCTTAATGAGTGCGGTATCAGAGGTTTCATCTAGACCAGAATCCCGTTCCAAGTTGGTCTTCATTTATAGTTTAGTCCAAACGCTATCGTTCGAAAACGTAGTCTGAAGAATAGATCACGTTAATGTGCGCCCTGCTGGGTAAAATCCAATAAGAAAAGACGGATTGATTCCCGGAATCGTCCTGGTGTTGGTGTCCTCGTTCATCGCGAGACATTACTATTAGCGTCTTCTAGCGCGCATGACGTTCTTTCGCATCTCAAATCCATACCCGGCTATTGTGGTCCATCCTCTCCTCTATTCTCGATTCCTGAGTTCTAAATCTCTCAATAGGTAGAATAGATCGCCTCCGAAACGGCCTTTATCGGCGGTTTTCAAGTCTGACGGAAATGAAAGGGCAGTGCTGCGCCGAGGATTATCCTCCAAACGTCATCTCCACACTTTCACTCATTGCGGGAATCTAGCTAAAATGATGACGGTGATGGTGGGTCTAGCGGTGTGCACCAGTAGAAAAGCAGTAGGAATGGTCGATTGAATTGTTCACTCTTTGTCGGTTGCCGGCGGTTTCCAAGTTAGCGCTAGTATTCCACCGATGAGACCTAAGATCAGTCCGATTCCGAAGCCTGCCATCGCACTGCCGAATATGCTTAGCACTGAGAAGATTAGAATCACTAGACCCCATTTTGAATGCTGACCCGGATTATTGTAGAGCATTAGAGAACCAACGATTACGGCCACGCCGAAGAGTACTCCTGCGAGTCCGAACATTCCACCGTAGCCGTAACCTCTCATCATTCCGAATCCGGGACCATATCCCCATCCATATCCATCCATCATTCTGTACCCCCAATATCCGTTCATCATACCGCCGAATCCGTATGATCCCAGCATGGACATCATTCCTCCTCCCAGGAGAATGAAGAGTCCACCGATGAGTGAGAGGATGAACGCGGTCGTAGGCTTCTCTGCATCTGACATTCTCAAATCTCACCTTCATGTGGTTAGCATGACTACCGCGATGCCTATCCTGATTACACTTAAGGGGGTTGTCCACTCAGCAACACAGGGTGTTGCAATGCGGCGCTGCGACATCGATGCAGAGTTTTCTCCGAGATGCCTGTTATGCCGGGAGAGGTGAACGAGATGCGACGATGGGTCAGGATTTTCATTGTGATGGCGTTGCTTATCCTCCCCGTCGTCATTGTCTCAGTTGACTACCTTGAGGATCTTGTGGAGGCTAACGGTCAGGGAATTGCCAATGGTGTCATTTCACTAGTTATCAACCTGCCCCGGAGCACCATCTCTCTGGCATCAGAGGCAGGTTACGCTGGCATATTCGTACTGATGCTAATGGAGGCAGCGGCGCTTCCCATTCCTAGCGAGATAATCCTGCCTTTTGCGGGGTACCTCGTTTACGTAGGGAAATTGGAGTTTTTCACTGTACTGTTTGTTTCGACCCTCGCGGCGCTGATAGGTTCATTTGTGGATTATTACTTGGGATTAAAACTGGGGCGCGGAATCTTCACTGCCAGCGCGCGAATTCCATTTGTGGACATGCAACATGTTCGAAATGCAGAAGCGTGGTTTCACCGACATGGACCGATGGCGGTGGCCATCTTTCGCTTGATGCCAGCAGCCAGAGTCATGATTTCGTTTCCGGCAGGGGTATACCGAATGAACAAGCTTACTTTCGCACTGTACACTCTCGCTGGCTGTCTTCCATGGAATTTCACCTTGATCTGTCTTGGCTGGTGGCTGGGAGCTTCATGGAATACGGTGGTGGAAGCTTTCAGATACATCAACCTCGTTGCATATGGACTTCTCGCGCTCTTCGTAGTGTGGATCGGCTGGAGACTAGTCCCTCGGAAACAGATGAGCCAAGTAGAGGTCAACAAGCCTGCTCAGGCCTGAAGCGTCAAGCACCCCTACAGAAAGGCAAGAAACCGAGAACATCAATTTGACTTGCTGTTGAGCGATTCTGAAATATCCTCAACGTTCAAGTTGGGAATAGACGCTATTGCTCTTGCACACCCAGAAATGAACATTGTCAGTTGTCAGGATTTAGTTCGCATTTCTTCTGGAGGCTTGACTTTTCTGAAAGTTGCGTAGATGAGGAGATCGTAAGTTAATTTGAGAACCCCGGCCGCTACTAAAGGAGCGCCCACCCAGATCGCTTCGATCACATAGCCTGCGATTGAGGGGCTGATGGATGAGGATACGGTTCTTGTGCTGCTTGTTAATCCAGCTGCCGCAGTTCTATCCGACTCATCGACTATGGCCATAACATAGGACTGCCTAGCCGGCACGTTCATCTCAGACAAGGATTGCCTACACAAGAGGAAGAAGACAGCGCTCAATGGAGTAGGTGCAAAGGCTACTGCGATGAGGAAAATGTTTGAGGGCATATGACTAAACACCATTGTTCGTAACAAGCCGATTCTCCTCGCAATTCGTTCGGCCAGAAGAAAAGACAATGCAGTTACAATTTGTGTTGCAAAGAATATTTCGCCTAGTGTTGATAAGTCGAGAGCGAAGCGAATGTAGAAGTAGTACGATAGAATGCTTTGTCCTATGAAGCCGCCTCCAAACGCGTCTATCGAGAAAAGCGCAGACAATTTGAAAACGATAGGCCTGGCCTTGGGGGAAAGTGCACTGTGTTTCTTCCCTTCCTTTACCTGTCCTAATTCCACTTTCTTCGACATCGTAGAATAGAGAAACGCTCCTAGAAGCCCAGATGCCATATACGCCAAAAACAAGGCCCGATATCCGATGAGGCTTGAACCGAAGTACTGTGGCACCCCCGCGATCAATGCTCCAAGAGAAGATGCTCCATATCCAACTAAATTGTAGATGCTAAAAGCGAACGTTCGACGACTAGAGCTGCATGTTCTGGGGAGCATCGCCTGTTCAAGTGAGAGAAAAGGACCTACTTCACCAGAACCCACCGTCATATTGCCCACAATCCCTGCGAGAACAGGAGCCCACCAAGCTGTCGAGAGGAAAAGGAGAGATCCGGCGACAAAGTTCAGTTAAAGCGAAGAAAATTAGGGTACGTCTCCTTCCGATTCGGTCAGCTAAGAAGCTCACGATGAACGTGTAGAACGCGCTACTAAGAACGGTCAACGTTAAAACTATACCAATGGCGAATACGCTGAAACCGAGCTGCGCTAAGTATACGCCGAAAATGACGCCTAGAAAACCGTACGGTATAGTGCGAACCGTCTTCTCCAAGAAGACTGTCTTACCGTCTCGGTCAATCCAACTCCCGGGGTGATCATTCGTTTGATTCAGCATTCAATTAGTCACCTACGTGTGTCTGTCTTGGATAATTACTCACGCCATTTTCTGAATTGCGTCTCACTTCTTAGACTTGCTGCGATTCTTTTCCGAATAAGGTCGTATAACGCCGACTGAGTCAGAGGATTACGAAGAAGAAAAACGCGAGGACCAACAAAATCCTGTAGATGCCGAACGGAATGAAGTCATGTTTCCGTACGTAGCTCAAGAATAGTTTGATTACGGGTGTAGCCACGAGGAAGGATACGACGAACCCAACAAGGAGCAGGTCCACTTGGCCGGACGAGAATTCGTTGTATGACATGAGAAGGTCAAAGCCGGAAGCTGCTATCATAGTCGGTACTGCCAGGAGGAAGGAGAATAGGACGATGATACAAGTGTTCTAACTGCCGACGCCCGAACTCGGTGGAAAAACGGCGATCAGTTGCTCTCATCTGATCAGCCTAGCAGAATTTAGAATGAAGATTAGCTCCGAGTCAACGTGTATTCCCGCAGCCAAGAGAGGGCTCAGGAACCCAAGGAATGCAAGACAGATGCCATCGGCACAACTGTGGTTTGGAAAAGCATTTGTGATTGGTGAGACACACGGAATTAAACGATTCTTGATGAATCAAATATCGACGAACTAATCTTTCGTACGTGGCGGCCTTCGTAGAATCTGATAAATCACTTGGGCACTAGGCAGATGAACTTGAGAGTCTCTGCGCCTGCTTGGAACTGATGCTTCTTGCCAGGCGGGATGAGAATGGCGTCCCCAGGTTGAATCGTCTCCTCTCGGTCTTCGTATCGAACCTTTCCTCGTCCTTCAAGGATGTAGACCTCATGCTCCCAATTATGATTATGAAATGGTGTGAAACCACCAGCCTCGACCGTGAAATGACGCATGAGAAAGGTAGGCGCTCCATCCTTCTCATTGATCAGCCACTTTATCCTCGCTCCCCTAGATCCTTCTTCCGTAACAGGAGCATCCGTCACTTCGGTCACGTTCACCTTATGCAACCCTAATCGTAAAGCCTCGAAACGAACGGGAACATAAAGGTACAGCTTGATGCTTGCAGCATTCGTTAGGGCTAATACCCATAACCCATCACGGAGCACGTCATCAAGCGAATCTCAACTCCACGCAAAGCCGCAAAGGAAAGAGAGCTGCGTATGCGTACCACCAGGCAGACATCATCAGTTGCCTAAACGAGCTACACCGTCAACTCGCTGGCGACGAGGGAAATATTCAAGAACTCCCGTCAAAGCCAAGTCTTCTGAGCTCCATAAGGGAGCTAAATGTCAATGCCCGGCAGATTGAGAGTGCCCTTCGTACCCACTCCGGAACGTGTAGTCAAGCGCATGCTAAACCTCGCCGGCATTAAACCAGGTGAGCTTCTCTACGATCTAGGTGCGGGAGATGGACGCATCCTATCTTCGGCCGTGAAGGATTTCGGTGCGAAAGCCATCGGCGTCGAGTTAGATGAATCACGCTACGAAGCCATAACGAAACGGATCGAACGCGAACACCTTGACGGCTCTGCAGGCATAATCCGAGCAGACTTCTTCGACATCAACCTCTCTCGGGCAGATGTTGTAACGCTTTACCTGCTAACCTCAGTTAACTCCATGGTCAAACCTAAACTTGAACGTGAACTAAAACCGGGTGCACGCGTCGTCTCGCATGATTTCCCAATTCACGGCTGGGTTCCCATCCACGTAGAGCAAGTCAGAGAACGATTCAACAATCATTTGGTCTACCTGTACCAGATTCCAAGAAGCGTGAACCACCAATCATCGTCCATAGCGCGCGAAGTCTCGCGTCTTACGAGGTGGGGTGGATTCTCCTGATCGAAACTCTGCGAAACCGCGAATGCGAGGCCACGGGCCGGATTCAACCGAGACCAATAGGTAGAATCCCACCTCGAATCGAGGCGTGGCTACGGAAAATGCCTCCATACTTAGGAATGGGAACAACGGAAAGCCGAGTTAGACGTCACCGAGAATCTCAACTCGTGATTTCCCCTTTCGCCCTCTCTCATTCTCTTTAGCCAACTCTCATCTTGACGTTGCTGAATTCACTTTTTGAACCAATATTCCAGTTCCAGTAGACGTAGCGGTTCGAGAATAAACCGGCTTGTAAATCATTGAGAATTTCTGCGACTGAAATTATGGCGCATATGATGTTCGAACCCATTTACCACCTCAGTGAGCTCATTTGTTCATGCTTCCTCAGCCTAGCGTTCGAAGTCAAACTCAATCTCTCGAACATGTAGTTGAAAGGTGCAAGAATTGCGGGCATGCTGTCATCAATCATTTTGCAAATAGTTCTCCCGTAAGAAAACGTTGTATAGAGAAAGACTGCACATGTAATTGGGTTTGGGACGGAGCTAACGAGACAACGCCGCATGAAACTCCCAACCCCCCACGTACGTAGTACTGCCCTCTTGGGGTTAATGACAATGACCATAGGTTGGGAGCAAAAATTCACAGGTTGAAGCTGCGCTTGACGTGGTCTAGAAGTTTGGGGTTCTCCAGTATCTTCTTGAAGAGATCAACTTCTGATTTCGAGATCTCCGGCAAAGCCTTCGACAATCCATGTTCTGCGTTGAGCCCAACCATAATGTACAGTTCTTCACGTCGCTGCCGGAAGGCGTCTGCTTCGCTGAAGTTCTGAAAACGCCAAACCTTAATCGTCCGATTGGTGGACCGCTTATACTCTACCACTTTCCACAAACCCAAGATATTGGTGCTCCCTTAAGTTAAGCCGGGAACCGAATCTGAATTGATGGTAACGCTGACGGTCATGGTGGTCGCAACCTAGTTTTAGCGGATTCCAATCTTAAAGGGATTGATACCGCCTCCTGATGATACTCGTGCCGAGCGCACATGCCGTCCTGCTCACCTTTGGAGTAGTGGGGTTTCGTTCAGGAGTTCAGTGAAGTCTGCTTCGTTGGGGTATGGTGGTTTATGGAATGAGATGAGTCCGTTCAATTCTAATGTGTCTAGTAGGTTTTCGATGGCGAGATTGACATCGGTTTCTGTCTTGGTGCCTGTGCAGACGATCTTGCCGCTCGCGAAGACAAGGAGAACAGCTTCTGGTTTAGTCATGCGGTAGACGAGGCCGGGGAACTGTTCTGGTTCGTACATTGTCCGGAATAGTCGTTCAGCGACATTCTCCAGATCGATCGTACCGTACAGATCACCGGAAGCCACAATGTTCTGGATTTCCACGGTAGGATTTGCGATGATGACAACTCCATTTCCCTTCAGTTCGCTGATTATTCGCGCTATGGCCGTCCTTGCGGCCCTGGCCGACTTGGCACCTGTGCAGACCATCTTCCCTGACGAGAACAGAAGCGTGGTGGTTTTCGGTTTCTTGAGTTTGTAAACGAGGCCGGGGAATCTCTCTGGATTGAACGTCGCGCCGGGCGTCACTTCGCGAATAGCATTCAAAGCGAGGGGTTGATTGAGATCGGCTGTGGCCACAACGTTCTGGATCTCCACTTGCGGCTTCTGGTACTTCCGGATGCTTCGCTTTAGACTCAGGATAGGCATTGTCTGTTGATTGGTAATCATATCGATCTGCGATACAATGATGTACCATAATGGGTATATTAGCGTTTCATTAACTCTTTGGGTTGCTGTGCACAGTTCACACGTCATTGAGCTTGTTGAACTCATCGTTAGTTCATGAGACCAACGTTGCCCGGACGGTGGTAGGAATGGTGGAGTCCTCTTCGAACACTGAGAAGACACCCCCAAGTTCGCGGAATGAATTCAATTCATCCTCCCCAGTCTAAATCCCACGCCCGGTGCTTTCAGGTCCACCCCTGTGTCGATTCTCGGCATATTCCCGTGTTGTTTTTGAGGATGTCAGAGCGATTATGGATAGCTGAGGCCAGCTAGGACCTAGGCTTATGTCAAGGAAATCTCGTTCTTACCGTGAGAAGCCGTTCAGGTTCATCGTTGACGCGCACGAAGACATCGCAGACAACGCTTGGCTAGGACGTGATTTCAAGCTTTCAGCTCTCGAGAAACGAAAGCTCGAGACTCCGCCCGACAGCGACAAGGGAATCGCGACCCTTGGTTTGCCCGAACTCATCCAAGCAGATGTACGAATAGTTTTCGCAACTCTGTGGGCCGCGCCCTGCGACATGCCGGAACCCAAGGTCAAACCATGTTACGAAAACGCCCAGCAGGCCTATGATTTGGCAAGAAAGCAACTCGAATACTACAACGATCTCGCCAAAGACCCACGCATCACACTAATTCGCTCAAGAAGCGACATTGACGACGTACTCAACCCAGACAGTTCACGTCTTGGCGTGGTTCTACTTATGGAAGGAGCTGACCCTATTGTAGCTCCGAAACAGGCTCGAGAATGGTTTGAAGCTGGTGTGCGAATCGTCGGCCCAGCTTGGCGCGCAACGCGCTACGCGGGAGGCACACAAATGCCGGGACCACTCACCGGACTGGGCCGCGAATTGATGAAAGAGATGGAAAGAACTGGCCTAATCCTGGACATATCGCATATGGCTGAGGCTAGTTTCTTTGAGGCGCTGGAACTATTTCATGGGCCAGTGATAGCCAGCCACTCCAATTGCCGCACCATCGTCCCAACTGACAGGCAGCTAAGCGACGAAATGATCTCCGCGCTCGTAGCACGCGAAGGCGTGATTGGGACAGTGCTGTACAACAAATTCCTGCAGCCAGACTGGAAAGAAACGGGCGCAGTAAAATCCGGAGTCACCTTGGCAGACGTCGTGAAACACATTCGCCATGTGTGCGACCTGGCCGGCGACAGGCTCCACGTGGGAATTGGTTCCGATTTTGACGGTGGGTTTGGAGCTGAAAGCATTCCCGCCGAATTAGACACGGTTGCGGACCTGCGGAAGGTTGGTGAAGCACTCGGCGACGCCGGCTTTTCCCAAACCGACATCGACAACATCCTTGGCGGTAACTGGGTCAGACTGCTTAGACGCGCACTCCCATGACGAACATGCTGGTTCACCGAGATTTTCGGGAATTTGAATTGCTGTTCTCTGATTTGCCTGCCCCAAACATCTAGTTCGAATATTCCCCAGCATAGTTTTTTCGAGAACACAGGAGAGCTGTGCTTTAGAATTCATGCGTCTTGGTAGATGAAGGCGACGCTGTCGCCTGATTGGACGGTCCAGTTGAAGTTGGGTGGTGAACCGATGTTCCAGCCCCAGAGGTATCCGTCAATAGGCATTTTGAGGGTTTCAATTACTTCTCCATATGGATTGAGAACGGTCGCGATCGGCGTGTCCTTCTTCAGCTTGACTCCGACGTCGACAAGGCGATTTACGATACCTCCTCGGTTGGCCACGCTCATGCCGTAAAATGCAAAATTACCTGGAAAGACTTTGACTTCGGTTTGGGATTCTGGGGTTCCTTGGATCATTTCAAGTTGCTTTAGTACATTCATTAGTCCTCGCACCGCGACCCTTACACTTGTCCACTCTTCTCCCATAGTTAGGTCGGTGCCCGCCTCTAGTTCGGGCGTGAACGCAGGTACACCATTTGCTAGTAAAGCGTCAACGTATTCGACATCGCCCGGCTTCATGCCTGCCAGGGCGAAGTCGCCCTTCGGTCGGATAATCGTCAGGCCGAAAGCCTTCGCCGCTTCAAGGGCCTTGTTCTCCACCTTCTTGTCTTTGCAATATTCTACGTATGAGAAATGAATGCATGGTTTGACGTTCTCGTGAACGTCCATCACCAAATCCGCGCTCTTCGACGCATTCTCCCATATGAAGTTCGCAAGCCGAGATGTTATCGACCCGTCTTTGCTGCCGGGGTAAGCGACGTACATGTTGACGTAGTCATGCGGGGTAACATATTCTCCCCACTGCATTCCCAGCGGGTTGGAGATGGGAAATGCGATAATACTTCCCTTCAATTTCGCCGCATCGATCTTCCTAGTTAGTATTTGAATGGCTGCGTAACCTACGAGCTCGGTGGGATGGGTGGCGCAATTAATTACAATCTTGGGCCCCTCACCCTGCCCGTTGACTAAAATCACGGGAAGATGAACTCTAGACCCGTCTCTTAGTTCAACCCATGTAGCGGGTCCATGAGTTTTCTGGCCTGGTTTCGCTGAAACCTCGCCAACTTTCAAAACTTGTTTCAAGGAATCCTAGGAACTACCCAACAGTTGCGAAATTTAAGCGCACCTTTGTTCGATTCTCTCCTCGTGTTTACTTTCCATGTCTCTTCATGAGTTCATGGGCAAACTCGTTGACTAGGTCGTCGATGAACTTCATGAAATCTTCCTCGGAAACCATCGCCGTGTCAAGCTTTGCGTCTATTTTCCTCTTTGCTTCGATCAAGAATGGGTCCGGTTTCAATGCGGTCGTTGTGGTGTATAATCCCGTTATTTTGGTAACAGCGTCGAGGAGTCGTATTGCGCCATAGTGCTGTGGTTCGTCTGGAATTCCGCGAGCTGCCGTTACTAGGAAAAGTGCGTATTCAAAGAGGAATTGGTCTGGCGTGCTAGGCGTTTTCGATGAATTGTTGTTAACCGAGCTTTTCCTGTCTCCATATTTGTCGTAGTACGTGATTTTGCCCTCTGGCGGCTTTCTTATGGGGGGAGGTTCGTCTGGGGTGGGGTAACCTAATGAAACAATAAGTTCAGTGCGGCATCCTTCTGGCAGACCCAGAATGGTTTTGACTGCGGCTTCTGCGTAGGATTTTATGAATGAGGCGCCCAGGCCGAGGGCGTAGGCGGCTAAAACTATGTTTTCGGCCGCGGCCCCAGCGTCGTACAGTGAGCATTGATCCTCGTCGACCTTGGAGACTCCCCTGCCGACACGAAGGTCGGTGCACACGACAATCGCTGCAGTGCTATCGCCGAAGTAACCTGGGGATACAGTTTTCAGCATTTTCAACTGGTTGGGGTCCTTGACGACGATGAGAAACCTGTAAGGGATGTTGCCTCCAGTCGGAGCTCTGTGCGCCGCGTTTACCACTTTGTCCAAGAGGTTTTCTGGAATCGGTTTGGGTACGAAGGTTCTGCAGGCTCGCCTCCTCTTCAGGACTTCGAATAAGTCGGTTGATGTTGACAAGGCTTCAGTTCCTCATCCATGGTTAGGATAATTTAGTAAATCTATCTTGTACCTCAAAATCGTTTCGCGGTTCTGGCCTGAAGGATTATTAGCGGTCTTAACGGTGCAGCTTTCGAAAGTGATTAGGTCTCATTGCCTGAGTATTTTGAATACGAATTGGGAGCGACGGCTCACAAAATAGCCTCGGAACTATTCAAACTAAAGGTCGGCGAAACATTAGTCATAACTGCGGACACGGAATCCGACCGCAGGGCGGTGGACGCGTTGGCGACTGCAGCTTTCACTCTTGGCGCTAAACCTATGGTAGTATGGATGCCTTCGCCTTTGGGCGTTGGCAAGGCAGCTGATCCTATGCTGCCCCTTGAACCATTGACAGCCGCGTTGAAGGCTACTGACGCTTGGGTTGAGTTCAACAACAAGTATCTTCTATACTCAACTCCGTTTGAAATCGCTGTAAGGGAGAGCAAGAAGCTCAGGTACATGAACCTGAGCGGAATGAACGTTGACATGCTCGTAAGAACAATAGGCAGGGTGGATATGCAAGCCCTCAAGGAATTTCAGGGTAAACTCGCGGGCATGGTGAAAGCAGCCAAGAAGATTCGGCTAACCTCACCCGCTGGAGAAGATGTGGAAATGGACTTTGACCCTAAAGGGCCGGTAGTAAACGACGTGGGATTCGCCGATACACCCGGCCCACACTTCCTGAGCGGCCAACTAACACCGGGATACTCAAGCTCAGTGAACGGAATAATCGTCTTCGACGGATCCGTAGTTCCACCAATCGGCTTAGTGAAGGACCACGTAATACTGCACGTAAGAAATGGAAGGGTGGAAAGGATTGAAGGCGGAAAAGACGCCCTTACGCTTGATACTTGGCTAAGAAGCTTCGACGACCCATCCATGTATCGCGTGGCGCATCTTTCCTTCGGCTCCAACCCCGGTGCTAAGCTAACGGGGAATATTGTTGAGGACGAACGCGTCTGGGGCAGTACGGAGTGGGGCCTCGGTTACGTGGGACCAGATCTTACGAATGATGGAAAACCGATCACAGCAGCCTCCCACACCGACGGCACATGCCTGAACACGTCCGTCTGGCTCGACGAACTACAAATCTTCGACAAGGGTAAGCTGGTTCATCGAGAACTTGCCGGATTGGCGAAGAAGCTCGGAAAAGATTAGCTAAGGAAAAAACCGTGATTGGCTCCGCATGTGGGACTCAAATGGTGCTGATAACTCTTCGTTTGGCCTGATTGTAAAGAGGTAACAGAGCCCAAAAAATAGCTATAAATATGGAATGAGGGGAACAACGCACTTGGTGTTAACGGCGTGTTTTCGAAGCGTGCGATAACAAGTGTTCAAGCCGCAATCGTGATTGTTATCATAGTTTTAGCGGCCGTCGGTGTGTATTACGTAACCCGACCATCATCCACGGCTCCCCCGACCACTCAGAGTACCATGATGACGTCGAGCTCAAGCTCGACTCCTGGACCTGCAAACACCAGTCAGCTAGTCGTTGAGGAGAATGAACCGCCGAACTCCTACGATCCCGCATCTGGATTCTTCGCGGGGGAAGATGAGATCCTGGTGAATACGTACCAAGAACTCGTCATGTTCAATTACACGAGCACAACTGAGTTCGCACCAATCCTCGCCCAGAGCTGGACTGCGAGTCCAAGCTATACCTCCTACACATTCGCCTTGAGGACCAACGCCTACTTCGCTAACGGGGACGCATTCAACTCATCGGTTGTATGGTTCAACTTTTATCGAACGATTATTATGAACCAGGCCGGCGCGTTCTACTTTACTAACACTCTGTACAGTGAATCAGAGGCTTTAGCTTCAGGATATAACGTCCCGGCCGGCGTTCCCGCGGCACTTGAAGCGGGAGGCTACCAACTGTCTTCAACGAACTCAACCCTGATGCGGATTCAGGCCGCTGCGGATCTAACGGCGATCCTGAGCAACTTCAACACCGCCAACTCCACAATCCAGAAGATAATGAGTTACTCTAACCAAGCAGTTGTGGTCGTAGATCCTTACACTGTCACCTTCAATCTAGTTAATCCCTACGTGTACTTCCTGCAAGTCATAGCCGTACCGGGCGCAGGGCAGGTTGATCCCGCTTTCGTAGACCAAAATGGAGGAGTTCAGGCGAACTCGCAAAACACGTATGTCAACACGCACACGATGGGTACGGCACCATATGTGGTTCAAAGCTACACACCGGGCACTGTAATCACGGAGGTAGCGAACCCGAACTACTGGGCTGCCAAGTTGCCGGCTTCCGAATCAAATATCATGCTTTCCACGCCGAAGATACCGACAATCATTGTGGAATATACAACCGTCACGAATCAGTTGATTCAAAGCATTGAGAGCAATAAGGCGGCTCTACTTGAGGGGCAACCTCTCCCTGCGATCACTCCCAACTACCTACCCTCACTAGCTGCCTATCCAGGCGTCGAAGTGCAGAACCTGGTCGGTGCGCCCATATTCACCTCTCTACTGGCCGCACTTGATACGCAGCAATATCCATACAATATCCAGAGCTTCAGAGTCGCACTCTCAACCGCAATCAACTATACGGAGATAAACACGTCCGTGGGTAACGGCTACACGACACAGTTCGTAGGGCCAATAACGCCGGGCCTTGACTATTACAACCCCGGAAACCTCCCGCAGTACTCATATGACCCGTCTAAATCAATCGCTCTTCTAGCGCAACTTGGATTCCAACTGAGTCTTCCGAACGGAACCACGATAAACCCAGGCGGAAAGACTGCCCAGCTAAGTATCACATACGTTACGCCGGATGCAGCGGAAACTAAGATTGCAGAAGAAATGCAAACGATGTTTGCCAACATTGGGTTGCAATTCAAGCTGAACGGAGTCACCACGGAGGCGGAGGAGTCACTCATTTCGCAACCAGGAACAGCCGCAACCTATCCTGGCATGTTAATCTGGTACTGGTATCCGAGCTGGCTTGACCCGGTTTACCAAGATTTGGTGGTTCAAACTAACGTTGCTTACGGGGGGATAGCGGGTAATGTTCCCTGGTTCAACAATACGCAGGTGAACGACTTGACGAACACTCTTCCATTCAACACGAATGCAACCCAAGTGAAGCAGAGCGTCATTCAGGTCTACAACATAGTTTACCAGCAGGTTCCGGACCTTTGGCTTTACGGAATAAACCCGTACTGGGTTCAGAGAACCTACGTGAGTGGCGTAATCTACAACCCGGGAATACTGGGCTTCTACTACCCGCTAGTCTACTACACCTCCTCCTAACCCTGCTCGTATAGATAGCAAGCTACAAGTTCGTCATCCCTCAAAACCAGGGGTGGCTCCCTCTCTCTACACTTCGGCATTGCGTGCGGACACCGGGGCTCGAAGCGGCAGCCCGTCGGCAGGTTGATCAAGCTCGGAGGTTCGCCAGTTATGGCCTCGGGAGACGAGCCGTCCAGCTTAGGCGCAGAGGCCAGAAGCGCCTGCGTGTAGGGATGGTTAGGCTGCTTCAACACATCCCCCGGCCTACCGTACTCTACGATTTTTCCAAGGTACATTACCGCGATCTTGTCCGCCATGAATCTCGCGACATTTGGGTCGTGGGTGATTAGGACGTATGTGAGATCACGGAGGGACTG
>Ga0326728_10003412_pt1 | contig 49511 bp, 37 predicted proteins | sample MB3enrmetagenome_FD_207602 | JGI IMG/M metagenome (GOLD analysis project Ga0326728, IMG submission 207602) | Lab enriched peat soil microbial communities from McLean, Ithaca, NY, United States - MB31MN | ecosystem: Environmental > Terrestrial > Soil > Wetlands > Peat | place: USA: New York... | reverse complement strand
GCAGCGCGGGCGGTTCGCCGCGGTATGGCACGTGTGCGCAGCTCACACAGACTTCCATTTTCTTTCCTGGACCACGCCGGTCTCTCTTTTTGACCATGTTGTCACTGTATTATGCGAGATTCAGTAATTGACGCAGCAGCGGCAGGTCCGCCGCAAGGGTCTCGGGACCCATCTGCCGGTATGGATGCACGGCCACCGCGCTCACTCCGCTCGTCCCACCCGCCGCTATCATCCCTTCCAGGAATGGCAGATCGATCCCGGACACGCCGCCGCTCGCGACCGAAGCCGCTGGGTCCGTCCGGTGAATCGCCGCTGCTGTTTCTCGCAACATTGCGGCGTACCCCTCGGCATCCGGGTGTGGCGGCCAGAACTCCTCCGTGTTCGGTTCGTTCCAGACCTCGTAACGAACGTTCCGGCCCTTGAAGTGGGCCGCGGCGGCTTCCGCGTATCGGACGAAAGCGGACACATCTTCCGAACTTCGCGGCGGAGAGCCTCCATGCTGCGAGTGTCCATAATCGAGAATGAAGAGCGCGCCCATGCCGCGCGCCTGCAGAGCGTTCCAAAGCCGGTCGTAAGCTCCAAAGCGGTACTGTCCGTTTCTCTCCACCCGTTGCCAGAATAGATCCGCGCGTACGAAACTGAATCCCGCCTGGCGAGCCATGTCGAGCATGTGCTCGTCAGTCCGGCTATGAGTATTGACTCCCAGGCGCGGCGCGAGCTGTGCCGAACCCGGCGGCGCCGGCCTCAAAGGCAGCGCGGCCTTTAGCGCGAAACTTCGGTCGGGCGAATCCAGCAGTCGCACGTCGTCGAATGTCACGCTGCCGCGCATCGGCTGCGGGTAGCGAGCCTCAACCAGAATGCCGATCGCACGTATGCGGCCCTTCGGTGCGAGGCTGTGGTTTTCGTCCGCACCCTTCGACGCAAGCGGAAGCACCACCTGCCGCCAATCTTCGCCGCCGGGATGCTCCAGCGTCGTTGTCTCGAACATGTACCGCCGCGTTTCCTCGGTCTTATCCCGCACCAGAAGTGTAATCCTCACTTCCGCCTTCGCCCGAATCCATAGCGAGAGCGCCGCGCTGCGTTTCACGGAAACTGGCCTGGCAGGTGTCCAGACAGCGGATACAGCACCACCGCAACGGCTTCCGCCAGCGCAAACGAACCGGTATTCGAGCATCGCCCCCTGGCCCGTGTGGCCCGGTCCGACCCCGAGCGATCCATCCGCGCCTGGAAACTCGGAATCGCGGGAAAACCTCCAGCCCGCCAGCGGGTTCGCGCCGTCGAAATCCGCAATCAAAATACCCTGCTCGCCTGCCAGCAGGCCGCTCGCGAGCCCGCATCCCCATAGGACCACCCGCGCCAGCACGCCCCATAATCGCACGGCCTCACCGCCGCGATCTGACACACTTTTCAGGCTCACCCCGGCCTGTCTCACGGCGCGTCCAGGGAGATTGAACTCTCGGCAACGATGAGTGCAACGTTGCAGCTTCCGGTAACGGTCGGCTTGCGCTTCATTCGAGCCGCAAATGGCGGCAGAAGGCCTTCCGATATCCCGAGATAACGCTGCCCTCAGGAATGGCTTCTGTGGTAGTGGACAGACAGTCCGTCGCCATCACGCGCTGTTAGCAGCGCACTGACTGGAACCGCCGCCCAGGCGGTCCCCTCGCGACCCCCCAGTAGTAGTACTGGTACCAAACTTTCCCTTCGCTCACTCGATTCTGCAAGAATAACGCGCATTCCGTGCGATTTCCCGGCGGGTTGACAGATCCGAAGCGCTGTGCTTCTATAAGGCCGTCCGCACTCGGACAGAAAAGAGAGAATAACTATGAAGAAAACGCTTGCTTTTGCTATGCTGACCGCTGTCGCAATGCTCACGGCAGGTGGCCTGGTCATCAACCGGAGTAACCCGGTGGTCATGAAGGACGGCACGCGGAGCAGTTCCACCGCGAAGCCGGCCGATGCGCCCATCCCTCCCTGCTACCCACACGCCTGCCAGTAGGGCAAGTCGTCGGCAGCAGATCGCTGATCTCTGATCTCTTGCGTTGCGTTGATGTTTCGGTTATTGTGACTCTGAAACGATGCCCAACGCCGATGTTGTCCAGAAGGGCCTGTGGGCGTGCTCGATTGTCCTGCAGGCCGCTCTGGTCCTTAGGATTATGGAGAAGAACCTCTTGTTTGGCCTGCGCTGGTTCGTCGCCTGGATGGCCGCGGAGGTTGCCTTCGCCATGCTCCTTATCTGTACTCCGATAGAGTCTGTGCTCTACCTCAACGTGTGGAATCTGACGCAGCCTGCGTTGTGCCTTCTGCGAGTCGCAGCGGGTTGGGAAGTCATTCGACGGACGGTGAACATCCGGACGGGTAGAGGGTTCACTCGCTGCCACGCACTCGGCATCGTCGCCGTGATGTTTTCGCTGGCACTGGGCGCGGTCTCCCTGCGGATCGAGATGACAATCCTGCAGGGCTCTGCTTGGGAATTCGGTGTTGTACTTGTCAATCGCGCGGTCTGGACCAGCATCGCCACCCTCACTGCTGCACTGCTCCTGGTGCGGCGCATTCGCCCGCCATGGTCGCTCGACGGAAACACCGTGATCCAGGCTGCCCTCCTGTCCGCGCTGGCTTGTGTCGAAACCAGCCGCTATCTGGTGGCGGCCTGCAGCCGTGGCAAGTACACGGTCATCGTCAATATTGTCGGGCTATTCCTGGAAAGTCTGCTGTTTGCTATCTGGATCGCCTTGCTCAAAACCGAGAGCGAGGTCGCCCAAATGCCGGCATCGCGCGCAGCGTAGCGGGTTCCACGCGTCCGAACGGACGGCCAATGCCGAGGCCGGCAAACGGCGGGGCAGGCCTCCGGCATGGGATTCGGCGTCCCCCCGGGTATGGTCCATTCGCTCGTCTCTTTCCTGAACGCCTTGAAGAGAAAAGCGCTTTACGGGAAAAACGAGGACGCTGACTCTCGCGGCCCGTTCAAAACGTAGGTTACTCAGTTTCAGGCGGTAACCGCGTCACGGCAGCCAGTATTCGCTACCAGGAGCAGAAACCGCCATGGCTCTTTGCGGTGCGAAGACCGTCCATGGTTCTTCGGACGGAGTCGGTGGGGGCACATCTGTTCTGGCAACTTGTCGAAGTACGCCAGTATCGAGCTGCGATTCGCGCTCAGATTCGGCATCACTCAAAACGCCGAAGTCTTCCTTCTCGTCCGCGCCTCGCTTGTGCTGCATGTGATTACCTCTCTTTTGTGAGGGCACCTCTCGCTCTATGCCTGTAGCGGACGACAAATCTACCGGCAGAGTCGAATGGCTCTCTTGTCGTCTTGGTTCATCCTAAGGTGGAACCCCGAGGACGATCAGCACTCAAATGCGGGGGGGGTGTGTGCACAATTGCGGGTATCTGGTCCGCCGCGTCCGGCGCAATGCGGACGGCGTTCGCCCGCGTCTCTCTGGTCTTTGAGCATCTGTCTCTACGAGTCCGTTTTGCTTGATGTCCCCGCTGGCCCGAGGTAAGGTCTTCATGGCTACCGACATCGCCCTTTAAGAGGACTGAAATGAATAAGTTAGCGTTGGCGAACAAGGCGGCGGACGCACTGGCGGAGTTGCGGATTTGGCTTTTCCAACACCATCCAAAACGAGGGCGCCGCCGGGTCCGAGGAGGAGGCTCATGAAGCCGGGCGGTTTCTGCTGGGGCACTCGTCGGTGAAGATCACCGAGCGCCACCATGCCCCGTGGGTGGAGGCGCGCCTGGCGCAACTCGAATCGGACCTGGTGCGCGCCTGGCGGAACGATCCTATCGCGCAGGCCGAAATCCTTCGTGGCGACACTGCTCCCCAGCACGGCCGCAGCCTGCAAATGGCAGCGACATATCCGCGACACGAAAAGGGAATGGTTCCCAACTAACTGATAATACGTAGTCTCTATTGGTGAGCCGGGCGGGACTCGAACCCGCGACCCTCTGCTTAAAAGGCAGATGCTCTAACCACCTGAGCTACCGGCCCCGGGGGAGAACTGGCGAGAAGAACTACTTCAGCCAGATTAACACAGGGGGGCGAATGCATTGCAGGCCTTGACCACCCCACCGCCGAGGAAGAGCGCATTCCCGCCGGCACGGTCACCGCCGGCGCGCTGGGGCAATCGATCCTGCCGGGCCGAGGACAGCCGTTCGTGCGGGAGACTCTCAGGCATTCGTGGGAATCCGCTGCGGCGTTCCATCCACCTGAGAATCCGGCTTCGATAGAATTATTCTGTCTATGCCCGCTCGTCCCGGATCGCCCGAAGCCGTCGCGCGCACCTTCGCCGACGCCATCAACCGCCAGAGCGCCGGCGAGCTCGCCGAACTGATGACCGAAGATCACGTCTTCATCGATTCGCTGGGCGCCCGCGTCGCCGGCCGGGAGGCCATGAGAACGGGGTGGACAGGCTACTTCCGCATGGTGCCCGATTACTCCGTTGCCGTCACCGAAACCTACAGCGCGGGTTCGGTGGTGATCCTGCTGGGCACGGCGCAGGGGACCCTCGCGGTGGATGGCCGCCTGCTTCCGGAGAACCGCTGGCAAACGCCCGCTGCCTGGCGCGCGGAGATTCGCGGCGCGCAGGTGGCCGGGTGGAGGGTGTACGCTGATAACGAACCCATCCGGCAACTGCTGGCCAGACACCGCAAGTGAGCGGTAGTGGGTCAGTTCGGGATGTGGGCAGCTTGGCAACCTGTGCGCCGATTTCTAATCGGCTCCGTGCGCGGGTTGCAATCCCGCGCGCAGGATACAATCCTGCCCCACCGGGCAGACTGGCCCACTACCCGGTGAGCAGAGCGTATACTTTAGATAAGACCGTGAAGGAGAACCGAGTTTGTCGACAGACCAGGTAGTCCCTGTCGCATCGCCCGCTTCGTTTGCACAGTTCGACCCCCTCCGCCGCGTAGTGAACGACTTCAGCATACAGGTCGCCACCGTCAATGGATCGGGCAGTCAGACTGCAAATAGTGTGCTGATGCGCGCCATCTTCCAGATGGGCATTCCCGTTTCGGGCAAGAATCTGTTTCCGTCCAACATCGCCGGCCTGCCCACGTGGTTCACCATCCGCGTGAGCGGCGACGGCTACATCGGACGCCGCCGCGACAGCGAGTTCTTTGTCGCCATGAACCCGGAGACGGCCCAGGAAGATGTCATGAATCTGCGGCCCGGCGCAGCCATCGTCTATGACGAGCCGTTGAAGCTGAACGGGCTGCGCGATGATCTGCACTTCTATCCCGTCCCGTTCGACAAGCTGGTGGCGCCGGTTTGCCCGGAAGCGAAACTGCGCAAGCTGGTTCGCAACATGATCTACGACGGCGTGGTGGCGTGGCTGCTGGGCATCGATTTCGACGAGGTGCACACGGCCCTGCTGAAGCAGTTTGGCGCGCGCAAGGCGAAGGCCGCGGAGGTGAACTGGAACGCCGTGCTGGCCGGCCGCGACTACGCCGGGAAGAACTTCACCAAGTCGGACCCGTTCGTCGTCGAGCGGATGGACAAGACCGCCGGGAAGATCATCATCGACGGCAATACCGCCTCCGCGCTGGGTTGCCTGTTCGCCGGTGTCACGGTGCTCACCTGGTATCCCATCACGCCGTCGTCGTCTCTGGCGGAATCGCTGGTCAGCTATCTTGCCAAATACCGCATCGACAAGGAGACCGGCAAGGCCACCTTCGCGGTGGTGCAGGCCGAGGATGAGCTGGCCGCCATCGGCATGGTGATCGGCGCCAGTTGGGCGGGCGCGCGCGCCATGACCTGCACCTCCGGCCCGGGCATTTCGCTGATGTCCGAGTTCGTGGGCTTCGCCTACTACACCGAAATCCCCGCGGTCATTATCGACGTGCAGCGAGTAGGTCCGTCCACCGGATTGCCCACCCGCACCATGCAAGGCGACATTCTGAAGAACGCGTACCTTTCGCACGGCGACGCCCGCCACCCGGTGCTCTTCCCTTCGTCGCCGGAGGAGTGCTTCGCCATGGCCCAGCAGGCCTTCGATCTCGCCGAGCGTTTCCAGACGCCGGTGTTTGTGAATAGCGACCTCGATCTCGGCATGAACAACTGGATGGCCGATCCGTTCCCCTATCCGGAGCAGCCGATCCGCCGCGGCAAGGTGCTCAGCGCCGAGGACCTCGACCGCCTCGGCGGGTTCGAGCGATATAAGGACCTGGACGGCGATGGCGTCGGCTACCGCACCCTGCCCGGCACCGAGCATCTCGCCGCGTCGTACTTCACGCGCGGAAGCGGACACAACGAGAAGGCGCAGTACAGCGAGAGGCCGGAAGATTACGTCGCCAACATGGACCGGCTGGCGCACAAGTTCGAAGTCATGCGCGAGCACGTGCCCGCCTGCGAGGAGCAGTCGAGGTCCGGCGCCGAGGTGGGCATTCTGTGCTGCGGAACTTCGCGCGACGCCGCCGAGGAGAGCCGCGACCAGCTCGAACGCGAGCACGGGCTGAGGGCGGGTTATCTGCGAGTGCGGGCGTGGCCCTTCCCGGCGGCGGTGAGCGATTTTATCGACCGCCACGAGCGGGTGTACGTAATCGATCAGAATCGCGACGCGCAGTTGTTTTCGCTGCTGAAGCTGGACTTGACCATCGAGCGCGCGGCGAAGCTGCGCAGCATCCGTTACTACAGCGGGCTTCCCGTGGATGCGCAGTCGCTGACCGACGAGATCGTGAAGCAGGAGGAGTTATGAGCGCAGCCCCGCCGATTGCAAAGAAGGTGAATCGTCTCGAGCTGGAGATCGCCAGCTACCGCGGCGGCAAGAGCACGTTGTGCGCCGGCTGCGGCCACAACGCCATCACCGAGCGCATCATCGAAGCGTTCTGGGAATTGGGCGTGGAGCCGTGGGGCGTGATGAAGTTCTCCGGCATCGGCTGCTCGGCCAAGACGCCCGCTTACTTCATGAACGCGTCGTTCGGATTGAACGCCGTGCACGGACGCGCGCCCACGGTAGCCACCGGCGCGAAACTGGCCAACACCACGCTGCCGGCCATCGTCGTCACCGGCGACGGCGACACGGCGTCCATCGGCATTGGCCACTTCATGCACATGTTGCGGCGCAACGTGCCGCTGGTTTACGTCATCGAGAACAACGGCGTGTACGGGCTCACCAAAGGCCAGTTCTCGGCCACCGCCGATTTTGGTTCGAAGCTGAAGACCGGGGTCGTCAACGATACCCAGCCGGTGGACTGCTGCCTGGCCGCCATCGAGATGGGCGCCACCTTCGTGGCCCGCTCCTTCTCCGGCGACAAACGGCAGTTGTCGTCCATCCTGAAGGCGGCCATCGCGCACCGCGGGCTGGCGGTGGTCGACGTAATCTCCCCCTGCGTGACCTTCAACGATCACGAGGGCTCCACGCGCAGCTACCAGTACATGAAGGACCACGACGAGCCGGTCCACGAAGTCGACTTTATTCCTTCGTTCATCGATATCGATATCGAGTTCGACGAGGGCACCACGCACGAGGTGGAAATGCACGACGGCTCGCGCATCCGCCTGAAGAAGATCGGCCGCGACTACGATCCCACCAACGCACTGGGCGTAGTCCAGGCCATTCACGAATCGAAGGCGTCGCTGGAGGTGCTAACCGGCATCCTCTATCTCGATCAGGACTCGCCCACGCTCATTGACAAGCTGAAGATGGTGGAAGAGCCGCTGGCCACCCTGCCGCAGGAGCGGGTGCGGCCCTCGCGCGAAGCGCTGGCGCAGATCATGGACGAGTTCCGGTAATCAGGAAGTGGGGCAGGCCTGTGGCCTGCGGCGGCCTGTCAGGCCGCCCGGCATTATCTACCTAACCCACACCCGCCGTTCGAGGAACGTCGACAGGATCAGCGATGTCGCCGTTTGCCCGTAGGCGCTCAGCTTGCGGATCAGCTCCTCGAGGTCCTTCACGGACGCGACGGCGGCACGCAACAGGAAGGCCTCCTCGCCGCTGATATGGTGGCACTCCGTGATCTCGCCGGCTCCGCCGAGAAAGCGCCGGAACCGCGAGTAGTCCTTGTTGAGCACGCTCAGGCGAATGAACACCTCGAGCGGCCGGCCCAGCTTCGCGGGATCCACCTCGGCGTGATAACCGGTGATCGTTCCTTCGTCCTCCAGCCGCCGCACGCGCTCCGTGGCGGAGGGCGCGGACATCCCGGCCCGGCGCGCCAGCTCGGCAAACGGGAGGCGCGCGTCCTTCTGCAGGGCTTCGAGGAGAACCCAGTCCTTTTCGTCCATTTGCCTTTGAGTCTATCAGGAAAGTGCCTGCCTCCCTTCGATTCATACTGTCTGTTTGGCGTCTTCTCACGTATTCTGGACGGGATGCCCTTTGAGTCTCTAGTCTTGTGGAAGGGCGCCGCGGCCGGCCTGGCGATTGCCGCGCCGGTGGGCCCCGTCGGCCTGCTCTGCATCCGCCGAACCCTGCATCAGGGCAGACTCGCCGGCTTCATATGCGGACTGGGTGCGGCGTCGGCGGACCTTGTTTACGGAATGATTGCCGCCACCGGAATCGCTGCCCTGAACGCCTGGCTGCTCCATCGGGCTTCGTGGCTGAGCCTGGCCGGCGCGTTGTTCCTCATCGCCCTGGGCGTGCGCACGTGGCGCGAACAGCCCACTCGCGAATCGGCGAGCGCACGCCCCAGCGCACATTCCCGCAGTCTGGGCGCCACCTTCGGCTCCACATTCCTGCTGACCCTGACCAACCCCATGACCATCGTGTCCTTCGCCGGACTGATGGCCGGCCTCGGCGCTGTGGCGGCGTCCTCGAAGGCCGCGCCGTTCTCCCTTGCCGCCGGAGTCTTTCTTGGCTCGGCCGCATGGTGGCTTGTGCTCACCAGCACCACGGGCCTGCTTCGCCACCGGCTCTCCCCGCTGTCTCTCCGTTGGGTAAACCGCGGCGCGGCCGCAACGCTGATCGGCTTCGCGTTGAACACGCTCCGAACCGTGACCATCGGATAGCAGCCCGCGGCCGAAGTCGTCGCAGGCCAACCATTCACCTGCGATTGTGGAGCAGGCGTTTTCGCCTGCGCTCGGTGTTACCTGGCACCCGTGATCGGTTATCATTGCCATCTGGAGCGATGAATGCGACCGATCACCATGGCAGTCCTGACAACGCTCGCTTTGCTGGCCGGCGGAGCGTTAGCTCTGGGCCAGAGCGCGGACAAAACCTATACTCTGATCCCCGGCTTCGACAAGAGCCTGATGGACACGTCCGCCGATCCCTGCGTCGATTTCTATCAATACGCGTGTGGCAACTGGAGCAAGCTCCACCCGATTCCCAGCGACGCGCCGTACTCCGATCAGTTCTTCAACCTGGATCAGTACAACCGCCAGGTGCTGCGCGACATCCTGGTGAAGGCAGCCACGCCCGCCCTGGCACGCGATGCCAACACCCGGAAGATCGGCGATTATTACGCCAGTTGCATGGATGAGGCAGGCATCCAGGCAAAGGGGCTCTCCTCCTTGCAGCCGGAGCTCGACCGCATCGGCTCCCTCGCCAGCAAGGATCAGCTTCCCGAACTCCTGGCGCACTATCAGCTCATCAACGTCGACGCTTTTCTCGGCTACGGGTCCCAGCAGGACTATCAGGATGCCACAAAGTCCATCGCGGTGGCGACGCAGGGCGGACTCGGCCTGCCCGAAAAGGACTATTATTTCCGCACCGGCGCCAAAGATGAAGAAATTCGCCGTCAATACGTCCAGCACGTCACCAACATGCTGAAGCTGCTGGGAGAGCCCGAAGCGCAGGCGGCCGGCGACGCTCAGGCCATCATGAAGCTGGAAACGGCGCTCGCGAAAGTGTCGCTCGACGTCACGTCGCAACGCGAGCCTCACAATGTCTATCACCGGCTGGCGAAGAAGGATCTGCAGGCCCTGACGCCCGTGTTTAACTGGGACCGCTTCTTCGCGTCCTCCGGATCGCCTGCGTTTGCCGAACTGAACGTCGCCGAGCCGGACTTCTTCAAGGGCCTGAACGGCGTCATCGCGCAAACGGATCTCGCGGTCATCAAGCCTTATCTGCGCTGGCGCCTCGCCGAGTCTTTGCCGGGAACGGTGCTGCCCAAAGCTCTGGACCAGGAGAAGTTCGACTTCGATGAGCGCAAGCTCGTGGGCACGCCCGAACAGGAGGCTCGCTGGAAACGCTGCGTCCGCGGCACCGATGGGGCCCTGCCGGAAGCGCTCGGCAAGGCCTATGTGGAACGGCAGTTCCCGGCTTCCAGCAAGGAACGATCCCTGCAAATCATCCACGACATCGAAGCGGCCATGGACCGCGATCTCGGCTCGGTCGATTGGATGAGCGCGGAAACAAAAGCGCGTGCGCGGGAAAAACTGCACCTGATTGCCAATAAAGTCGGATATCCCGATAAATGGCGCGATTATTCCCGCCTGGAGATTGTCCGCGGAGACGCCTTCGGAAACAGCCTCCGTGCCATGGAGTTCGAGTCGCGCCGGCAACTCGCCAAGATCGGCAAACCGGTGGACCGCGACGAGTGGGTCACCTCCACACCCACCGTCAACGCCTTCTACAACCCGTCCATGAACGACATCAACTTCCCGGCCGGCGTTCTGCAACCGGCGTTCTTCGACGCGCAGGAGCCCGACGCCCTGAACTACGGCCACATCGGCCTCTTCATGGGACACGAAATCACCCACGGATTCGACGACCAGGGACGGCAGTTCGACGGCCAGGGCAATCTGAAGGACTGGTGGACCAAGCCGGATGCCGACAAATTCCTCCAGAAGTCTCAATGCCTCGTGGACGAGTACGCGAACTTCGTAGTGGGCGACACCCATCTCAACGGGAAGCTCACGCTCGGTGAGAACACGGCGGACAACGGAGGACTGCGGCTCGCCTATATGGCGTTCATTGCGCGCGCAGCCGAGGAAGCCATCGATCAAAAAGCCAGGTCGGCCGACGGCTACACGCCCGTCCAGCAGTTCTTCATCGGCTTCGCGCAGGACTGGTGTTCGGACTGGCGTCCGGAGCTGGAGCGCCTGGTCGCGACCACGGACCCGCACTCACCGGATCGCTTCCGCGCGAACGGAGTGCTGGTTAATATGCCGGAGTTCTCCAGCGCTTTCGCCTGCAAGACCGGCCAGCCCATGGCCCCGGCCAAAGCCTGTCGCGTCTGGTAGGCAGCTACCCCGCGAAGAGCTGCCGCGCGATCTCCTCTCCGATGGCGAGGGAAGCGGTCGCGGCGGGGCTGGGCGCGTTCAGGATGTGTACCGCGCCCGGCTGCCGCACGATGTGAAAGTCCTGTACCATGCCGCCGCGCGGGTCCAGCGCCTGGGCACGCACTCCCGCTCCGCCGGTTTCGAGGTCGCTCACCGCGATCTCCGGCACCAGCTTCCGCAGTGACGCGCAGAACAACTCCTTGCTGAATGAGCGCCGCAGTTCGTCGAAGCACATGCGCGGATACTTCTCCAGAAACCTCCAGAAGCCCGAGTAGCTGAAGACGTCCAGTGTGTCGCGCAGGCTGATGTCCCACTTGTGATACCCCTCGCGGGCCAGCGCCAGCACCGCATTGGGACCAGCCTCCACGCCGCCGTGAATCAGGCGCGTGAAGTGAACGCCCAGGAAAGGGAACTTCGGATCGGGGACCGGGTAGATGAGGTTGCGAACGAGAAACTGACGTTCCGGCTTGATCCGGTAATACTCGCCACGAAACGGCACAATGCGCATGTCGCGGCGAACGCCGGCCATCGCGGCAACGCGATCGCAGTGCAGTCCGGCGCAATTCACCAGCAGATCGGATTCGAAGTCGCCCGCGCTGGTTCCGGCCAGCCACCCGTCCGCGGTCTTCCGCAGCCGCGTCACCCTCGCGCCGGTTACCACGCGCCCGTTCACTTTGCGGGCCAGCGTAGCGCACACCGCGGGATAGTCGACGATCCCTTCCTGAGGCACCCGGACGGCCGCCACTCCCGCGGCATGAGGCTCGATCTCCTTCATCCGTTCGGGTCCCAGCAGCTCCAGCCCTTCCAGGCCATTCTGCCGGCCGCGATCGAGCAGATCCCGAAGACGCGGCAGCTCCTCCTCATTCGAGGCCACCACCAGCTTCCCGCACACTTCATGCGCGATGCCGTTCTCCCGGCAAAACGCCACCATCTGCCGGATGCCGCTAACCGCCAGCCGCGCCTTCGCCGAGCCCGGCTTGTAGTAGAGCCCCGCGTGCAGCACGCCGCTGTTGTTCCCGGACTGGTGCCGCCCCACGCCCGCCTCCTTCTCCAACACGGTGAGGCGCGCCTCGGGAAATCTCTGCCCGATGCGAAACGCGGTGGCCAGGCCGACGATGCCCCCGCCGACGATGGTGATGTCTATTGACACGTGGTTGTCACCACTATAGTGGATGCGGCCGCCGCCGGCGCTGATCGTTGACGCTATCCTGAGAGCAGGAGTGCGAACGATGGCAGCCCTCGATTGGTCACAATGCCCTGCCGTGGAGAGCGTTCCTGGCAAGCGCAGCGGCGCGTGGGTATTCCGAGGCACCAGGACGCCGGTTTCGACGGTGTTTGAGAACCTTCAGGACATGAGCGTCGACGACCTGGTGGAGGAGTTCGGCGTCACGCGTGAGCAGGTGCAAGCCGTCCTGCAATTCGCGGCGCAAACCACGGAAATGTTCGACAACGGCACACCGCGAACCCTCGCCCGGTTTCTGATTGATCGCCACACCGTCACGGATGCCCGCGCCCGTGGGTGGGAAGAGTTGGGCAACGGAGAGCTTCTCAACGAAGCAGAGGCGGCGGGGTTCGAAGTGTTGGTGACCACTGACAAGTATCTCCGCCATCAGCAGAACCTCACAGGCCGCTAGATCGCCCTCGTCGTTTGGGCAAGGGCCGATGGAGTCTCGTCAAGCCGCGGGTGACGCAAGTCGTCGCGGCGGTCAACGCAGCCACACCCGGCAGCTACGCCGAGGCGGACATACCCTTCGAGTAAGGGCCCGTCGCCGCGCCGCTAAAGCCCCGCCGCCATCTCCGGCGTCCGCGCGTCCCCGGGGTCGGCCCAGCGGTCGTTGGGGACCAGTGGCGCCCAACCGGGCCGCAGCGGATCCTGATCGTACGGGTAGTCGCCCAGCTCCTTGTACAGCTCGCTGTACTGGCGCAGCTTCTCGCGGTCCAGGCGCACGCCCAGGCCGGGCGCGTCCGGAACGGCGATCGCTCCGCCCTCATACCGCATCAGGCCGCCCTCGATCACATCGTCCCGCAGGTGGTGGTAATGGGCGTCGGCGGCGAAGGACAGGTTCGGCAACACCGCGCCGAGGTGCAGCATGGTGGTCAGTTGAATCCCCAGTTCGCCGGACGAGTGAACGGCCACGCCCAGTTGGAAGGTCTCGCACACGGCGGCCGCTTTCACACAGGCGCGGATGCCGCCCCAGAACGTCGTGTCCAGCAGGATCACGTCCACGGCCGTGTCGAGAACGTTGGCCGCAAGCTGTTCGAAGTTCACCACCACGGTGTTGGTGGCCAGCGGGATCTGCACCAGCTCGCGCGTGCGCCGCATGCCGTTCAGGCCGAAGACCGGGTCCTCCAGGTAATCGTTGCGGAGATCCTCGATGCTCTGCCCGAAGCGGATGGCCTGTTCGGTGGACCACACGCCGTTCGGGTCGAAGCGCACGCGATCCCGCGGAAATGTTTCGGCCAGCGCGCGAAACGCCTCCAGCTCGTAGTCGGGCGGGAACACGCCGCCTTTCATCTTGTGCGTGGTGAAGCCGAATCGCTCCTTCAGCGCACGTGCGTTCTGAACCACCTGATCGACGGTGCGAACCTCGCCGGCGCCCGTCTTCGAGTCGGCATAGCGAAAGAAGCAATACGAAGCGAAGGGAACGCGGTCGCGCAGCTTGCCGCCCAGAATGGCGTGGACGGGCACACCCCAGGCCTGCCCCAGAATGTCCAGGCACGCGAACTCCAGCGCCGCCAGCACCTGCGTGCGGTTGTTGTAGAGCGACGCTGTCGGATTGGCGATGCGGAAGCGCATTTCCTCGATACGCGTGGGATCGTGCCCGGCCAGGTAGCCGCTCAGCGACCGGAACACGGCCTCGGCCGACTCGCCGCCGCCGCCCATTTCGCCGAGGCCGACCAGCCCGTTGTCGGTCTCCACCTCGATGATGGTCCGCACGAACCGGCCCCAGTGACATCCGTTGGCGTGGCGCAACGGCGCTTCCAGCGGCACGGTGACCGTGGTTGGACGTATGTTGACGATTCTCACGGGGGCCTGCCTTCAGAATACCGAACGTAGTACGATACGGTTTCGCCAATGCCGAGCGACACTTCGCAACTCCCCTCCAACGCGTACACGCCGCTGCCGCCGGGAACGGTGTACCAGCCCGTGGTGCCTGCTTCCACGATTCTCCCCGAACTCACGCTGCGATCAGTAGCGTGGGGCCTGCTGCTGTGCATCGTCTTCACGGTGGCCTCCGCGTATTCGGGGCTGAAGGTGGGCCAGGTCATGGAATCGGCCATTCCCATCTCCATCCTGGCCATCGGGCTGGCGCGCGTGTACCCCCGCCGTTCCAGCGTCCTCGAGAACGTGATCATCACCGGAATCGGCGGTCTGGCGGGGTCGGTGGTGGCGGGGGCCATCTTCACGCTGCCCGCGCTCTACATCCTGAAGCTGGACCCGCACCCGGTGGAGACCATCTTCATCTGTCTGGCGGGCGGCTGCCTCGGGGTGGTGTTTCTGATCCCGCTGCGGCGCTACTTCGTCCGCGAGATGCACGGCCAGCTTCCTTACCCCGAGGCCACCGCGATCACCGAAGTGCTGGTGGCCGGTGAAAAGGGCGGCTCCAAGGCGCGGCTGCTGCTGGAGGCCACGGCCATCGCCGGCGTCTACGATTTCCTGGTCACTACGTTCCACGTCTGGCAGGAGTACCTCGATTTCCGCTTCGTTCCCGTGGTGAAGACGCTCGCGGAACGGGCGCGCGTCACGTTGAGCTTTGACGCGATCAGCTTCATCCTCGGGCTCGGCTACGTGATGGGCCTGCGCGCTTCGCTGGTGCTGTGCGCGGGCGGCGTACTGGCGAATCTGGTGCTGGTGCCGCTCATCTGGATGATCGGCCGGCACCTTCCCGACGCCGCCGTGTACCCGGGTCAGATCCCCATCGCGCAGATGGACGCGACGCAGATCTTTCGCGGGTACGTGCGCTTCATCGGAGTGGGGGCCATCGCCACGGCGGGCATCTTCGGCATCCTGAAATCGCTGCGCGTCGTGGCCGGTTCGTTCGGTGTCGCTCTGCGGGCGTTCCGGCGTGGTGAGGCGGTGGCCGGAGAGCGCACGGACCGCGACCTGTCGGTGGCCACCATCCTGCTGGGCGTGGTGGTGGGCGCCATCGGAGTCAGCGTGTTTCTGGGCCATCTCTCCAGCTCCCCCATGGTCATCCTGATCGGCGCCGCGCTGACCCTGGTGTTCTCGTTCTTCTTCACCTCGGTGGCGGCCAATGCCATCGCCACCATCGCGCGCAACCCGGTTTCCGGCATGACCATGCTGACCATCATCATCTCGTCGGTAGTGCTGTTGCGATTCGGCGTCTCCGGCACCACCGGCATGTTCTTCGTGATGGCCATCGCGGGCATGGTGTGCACGGCGCTGTCGGTTTCCGGCCAGGCCATCACCGATTTCAAGACCGGCTACTGGCTGGGCTCCACGCCGGCGGCGCAGGAGAAGGTGAAGTTCCTCGGCGTCATTGCCGCGGCCGTGGCGGTGGGCCTCACCATCGTCATGCTGGCGAAGGCGTTCCAGTTCGGCGAAGCGGTTCCCGGCGACACGCGCGTGGTGCTGGCCTCGCCCCAGGCGTCCATTATGAAGGCGCTGGTGGCCGGCTTCATGAGCCACCAGCCGGTCGCCTACATCCTGTTCGGCGCTGGAGCGGCCGTCGCGCTGGCCGTGGAGATGCTCGAGGTCCCCGCGCTCATCTTCGCGCTCGGCATGTACCTACCGCTGGAGCTGAACACGCCCGCGCTGGTGGGCGGCTTCGTTTCCTATTTCCTCCAGAAGCGCGGCAGCTCGGCGCGCGAGCGGGCGGTGATCGTCGCCTCGGGTCTGATGGCCGGCGGCGCGCTGGGCGGCGTGCTGGGCGCGTCGTTCCGGTTGTTGCCGCGTTTCAGCGAGGATTGGCTGCGCACGCCGTTCTACGGGAACGAGACGGCTTCGCAATGCGTCTCCGCCGTTCTGTTCCTGTGCCTGGTGGTCTATATGTGGTGGGCATCGCTGCGGCACAAGGAGGAAGCATGAGCTTTGAAGAACTGGTGGGCAACGCGATTTTGGGCATCGACACGCTGTGGGGCGGCGATGTGATGTGCGCCTCCGGCACGGGGCGGTTCATCGCCGATTCGTGGTTTTCCGACGCGCCTCTTCCCGCGGCGTACACCGATCCGACCGCCGCGCGCGTTCGCCAGTCGGGCGGCGTTTCCGCGAAGACGCCCGACGCGGAGGGCATCCGCGCGTACCTCTGCGACGTGGACATCCCCGGCGCGATTGGCGGCCTGAAGGGCGAGGCTGCGCGGTTTGGTGGTCCGCGGGGCGAGTACATCGCCGGGCTCGCGCTCTGCTTCGAGACGATGTGGGACCTCGCCATGGAGATTCTGGGCGAAGGCGAGCCGGTTCCCTACGAGCGCTGCGTGCGAGCCTCCACCGGCCAGGCGCCGGAGCCCTCGGACCCGGTGTCGAAACGCGAGCGCGTGGCCGAGCTGCTGGCCCGCGCCGGGTACCCGAGCCGGACGCGCGATGAACTGCCGGAGGCGGTGGATCTGTGGAGGAAGGCGCACCGCGTTCCGCTGGCCTCCATCCGGATTCTGGGCGCGGCGGTGATCGCTTACTATGACGCGCTGAGCGCCGCCAACATCGTGCCGCACATGCCGCCCGAGCTGCACGCGGTGCCGCGGGCCAACATCGAGTTCCTGCCCATCAAGGACGCGTGGTTCTCCGGCTCCATGAACTATCTGGGCCGGGCGCGGCGCGCCGACGGCTCGCCCGAGTATGAAGCCACCTACGAGATCAACGCGTCGCTGGAGATCTCGGTCCCCGAGTTCCTGCAGCTGGTGAGTCACGAGGTGGTGCCCGGCCACGTGACTACGTTCGCGTGGCTGCAGAACCTGTACTGGCGCGGCGCGGTGGGTTTCGAGGCGTCGGTCCTGACCATGAACACGCGCGCGGCGGCGCTGTTCGAGGGCATCGCCAACAACGCGATTCTGATGGCCCACGGCGTCACCGAGGTGGAGCAGTTGCCCGACGAGGATCTGCAGATCGGCCTGCTGCTGGCGCTGCTGCAGGACGACGCCAAGAACCAGTCGTCGTGGCTGACGTGGGGCGAGGGTGTCCCGCAGGCGGAGGTGGCGAAGGCGCTGCGCACGGAGTTTCTGGTCTCCGAGGAGCGCGCGGGCAAGCTGTCCGGCGCCTGGGGACGGCACCCGCTGCTGGGCCGCATGTACCTGCCGGCCTATCGCGCGGGAACGGCGAAGGTGGCCGAGTTGCGGCGCGTCTTCCCGGCCGCGAAGCTGCTGCCGGTGCTGTACGGTTGCGCGGGACTGGTGGACATCACCACCATCGAGCGCTTGCTGTAGACGGCTCCGTCACCGTCGCGGCCCGGTAACAGCGACCCGCGACGGTGACGGGGCCTACTGGCAGCGCAGCGCCACGTTGGGGTCGATACGTGTCGCTCTGCGCGCGGGCAGATAGCTTGCGGCCAGCGCCACCGCGGCCAGGAACAGCGAGGCGCCGGCGAAGATGAGCGGATCGCTGGCGCTGACGTGCACCAGCAGACCCGCCACCACGCGGGTCACCGCCAGCGCCGCCACCACTCCAAAGGCCAGCCCCACCAGGGTCAGGCGCATTCCCTGGCCCACCGTCAGCGCCAGCACGTCTCCGGGCCGCGCGCCCAGGGCCATGCGAATGCCAATCTCCTGCGTGCGCTGGCTGACCGAGTACGCCATCACGCCATACAGGCCCACCGCCGCCAGCACCAGCGCGATGGAGCCCAGGGCGGCGAGCAGAGCCGCGGCGATCTTGTGCGCGAACAGCGAAGCCTGATCGGACTCGACCATCGGCAGAGCATCGTACACGCCGACGCCAGGGTCCATGGACTTCACCTGCTGCCGCATCACCGGCAGAGCCTGCAACGGATCGCCCCGGGTCCGGACTAAGAAGGCAATGTCCTGATCGCTCCGGTAAATCTGCCGGAACGCGACGTAGAAATACGGCTTGGTGGCCTCGTCCGGCGTGAAGTACTTGCTGTCCCGCACCACGCCAACGATGGTGAACCACTGGCCCCAGCCATGCACCTTGTGGCCGATGGGGTCCCGCGATCCAAAGAATCGCCGGGCGAAGGTCCGGGTGACGATCATCACCGGATTGGTGTCCATGTCGTCCTGTTCGGTGAAATCGCGTCCTTCGAGCAGGGGAATGCGCAGCACGTCGAAATAGCCGGGGGCCACCACGTTGCGCCACAGTTTCATGCTCTCGCCCGGGCCGGGCACGTAGCCTTCGATCTGCAGGTCCTCCCAGGAGCCGTTGAACCCCAGCGGGACCATGTCCGCATAGCTGACAGCGACGATGCCCGGCTGCGCTTCCAGGCGTTCGCGCAAGCGCTGGCAGAACTGCTTTCGCGCGGGCACCGCGTAGCCGGCCGTGCCCAGGTACAGGCGCGAAACGAGCACGTGCTCCGGGTCGAAGCCGGGGTTGATCTGAAGCGCCATCTGGAAGCTGCGGGCAAACAAAGCCGCGCCGATAATGACCACCAGAGCCATGGCGACTTCCGAGATCACCAGCAGCCCTCGCAGGCGCTGGGACGCGGCGCTGGCGCTTCCGCTTCGGCCACCTTCCTTCAGCACGTCGTTCAGGCTGGTGTTGGCCGTCTGCCACGCGGGCGCCACGCCGGACACCAGACACGCTCCCACCGCGAGCAGGATGGTGAAAGCCAGCACGTCGCCATTCATCCCCATGTCCCCCAGGAACACCGGGACCGGGCTGGGCGGGATCATATATCCGAGCGACTGACTCATCCACATGGTCAGCGGCATGGCCACCAGCGCGCCCATCATGGCCAGGCCGAGCGTTTCGGTCAGAAGCTGCCGCACCAGACGGCCGCGTCCGGCGCCCAGCGCCATGCGCATGCTCAGTTCCTTCTGGCGGCTGGTGGAGCGGGCCAGCAGCAGATTGGCCACATTGGCGCACACAATCAGCAGCACCACGGCGCCCACGGCCATGAGGATGCCCAGCGGCGCCAGCAGCATGCTCTGCGCCCCGAAGTGTCCCTGCCAGAGCGGAAACAGCGTGGCGCTCATGTTGCCGTGCTTATAATCCAGCCTGGCGACCTCGCGCGCAACCGACGCCGTTTCCGCCCGCGCCCGCTCCAGACTGACTCCCGGTTTCAGGCGCGCCCACGCAAACATGATGTACGACCCGCGATCCCTGAGCATCCAGTCCGGCATGGTGTTGAGCTGCGCCCCCATCACCACGGGCACCCAAAGCTCGAAGCTCAAACCTGGCAGGCTGCCGTGGAAATCGGCCGGGGCCACGCCAATCACGGTCAGCGTCTGGCGATTGAGCCGGATGGTGGCGCCGACGACGCGGGGATCGGAATGGAACCGCCTGGCCCAGAGGCGGTCGCTGATCACGGCCACCGGGTATGCGCCCTGCTTGTCGCCCTGTTCTTCGGAGTTGAAGAACCGGCCGAGGATCGGTTTGACCCCCAGCACGGCGAAGTAGTTTCCGGAGACCATCTCGCCATGGACGCGCTCGGCATGTTCGTCGTCGCCGAGGCTCATGGCTGCCGGCCGCGACACGGTCAGGCCGGAGAGCAGCTTCAGGTGGTCGCGGTAATCGCGGTAGTCGGGGTAGGAGACGGTGAGGTAGTCGCCGTTAGGCGCAACGCCCTCGAACGAGACCAGGCCGCCGCCGTTGGCGACGCCCGGGATGGGATGCACCAGCACACCGTCGATCCAACTGAACACGGTGGTGTTGGCGGCGATGCCGATGGCCAGCGTGAGCACCGCGATGAGGGTGAAGCCGGGGCTTTGCCGGGCCATGCGAAAGCCGTAGCGCAGGTCCTGGAGGAGGGTCCGCATGATGCTCACTGGGGCAATTGTCGTGCCAATGGCTGACTCAGTGGAATCCACGGGTGGGGGCCGGCGGGGTGTTCGGGTCTGGGACGGCGTGGGCGGTTGCGAACAGGGGTTGGCGGGCCGGGAATTGGGTTCGTTTTGTCACAGAGGACCTCCGATGGCCTGACAGCCCGTGGACAGAGGCGCCGGCCGGTCAAATTCGGGGACAGGCACGAAGTTCCAGTGGCGGCCGGTGGGTTGTTTTCAGTGGTTTCCCGGCGCGGGGATTCCATCACCGCGTTGTGGCCTCCGTGCGATCCGGATTGATGCGCCGACGGGAATTGGTGACCCGGGAATTGGGTTCGTTTCGTTCGTTTCGCGATTTCGCGGTTGGGAATTGGGTTCGTTTTGTTACACAGGGTCGCCGATGGCCGGGGCATTGTGTTTCCGGGTTGCCCGGAGGCCGCAGCGCAGTTATGGATTGATGCACTGGCGGGAATTGGTGACCCGGGAATTGGGTTCGTTTCGTCAAGTAGGGTCACTGGTGGGCTGGGCTTTCCTTCTTCCGCACGAAGGACATGACGCATTCACGGTAGCAGGTGGCGGCCGCGGTTTCCGGCGCGCCATGTTCGGAACTGCCGTCGAATGTGGGGCTTCGATGGTTGTTGGTTGCTGTGAATCGCCCATGGCGGGGCGCCGCAACGGGGGATGAAAACGGCTCTTCACCACGAGGTTTCTGCGCAGGCGATTTTTGCAAGTGACTGGAAGATGGCTGGTTAGCATCAAACAGTTTTCGAAGGAATGCCCGCTGATGGTGAGCTCTGCCGCTCACCGGCGACCAGCCAATCGCGACTTCCAAGCGGGAGGCGGTATTCTATTGCGTCACTTGCGAAATGGAGACCACAGTCAGTCCGGAATTTCCAGCGATGACCGCCTCGTCTCGGGCCGCAGCCGGCAGTTCCGGAAGCTACGTGCTCCCTTGCAATCTCCCGCAGCTTCGGGTGCTTCACCCCAGTGACTGATCGTCCCACTGTCTGAACGGAACAGCTGCAATTGCCCTGGCTTTGAGGCGCCTAGCAGATCACGGCTTGATAAGGGGATGCCTCGATGCCTACAACACGACATGGTTTGTCGTATGCTATTGGACGAATCGGATTAGGGCCATGATGGACGCGCTCAAAGAGGTAATTAAGCAACCGTACTGGGTCATTGCGCTTGTTCTCGGCGGGCTGCTCGTAGCTTTGCCCTGCATCACGATTGACAAGGATCATCATTGGACAACACATCCGCCGGACTCTCTCTTGCTCGTTGTTGTTGGCATTGCTTTGTTGCTGGTATCCGTGGCAGCATTCGGGTTTTGGCTGTGGCCGAAGCACGCGACTGGTGATGACTCCGACGCCGGGCTCGATCTCGCACTTGTCAAAGAGTCCGACGGTGTGATATCGACGACTGTCGGCGACTGCGAAATTCGTGTCATCAATGGCCGGCTTGAAGACCATCCTTGCGAGGCGGGGACCGCGATCGTCCTCCCGTGTAACGAATACTTCGACGACCAATGTGCTGCCGACCCAAGGAGTGCGCTTGGCGCATACGTGGGTCGGATCTTCGAGGGTCAGGCTGCGAGATTCATGGCACTCGTCAAGGACGAATGCAAGAGAAGGTTCGGTGACGGAATCGGGCGGCAAAAGACCGACGACGAACGCGGAAAGAGCTTCGGCACTGGTCGGTGCGTTCTTCTTAGCAGACCTCTCGATCGCTCGATGTCAGTCGCGCTCGTTTCGACCACTACACAGCGTGCAGGTGAAGGACTTGCCGCTCGAATCTCTTACCTGTTTGAGGGAATGCGGGAGCTGGTCACGCGGCTGGCTGACGCGCGTATCAGTGATGTTGCAATGCCCGTATTGGGAGCCGGCCACGGCCATATCCACGCTTCCCTTGCGCTTGTCGGGCTTATCCTGGCGGTCGCGGAGGCCGCGCGCTACGGCCAGGGAGGACAGCGATTGAGGAGGGTGACTATTGTCGTGTTCAGGCGGGACGCGGCAAGCGCTGCCGAGGTCGATCCGATTGTTATCCGTCGCACCTTGGCACTTGTAGGATCAAGAGACTAATCGATCCGAGCGCAGATTATCTGTGGTTCGGAATGCTTGGAACCGGAAATGCGTGATCGTTATCATCTGCGACGCTTTGTGGACGCCCAAAGTGTCGTCTACGATCACGTCTGCTCGGAACTGCGAGGGGGCGAGAAGCGAGACTGCTGGATGTGGTTTGTCTTCCCGCAGATTAGGGGATTGGGTCATAGTACAACAGCGGCTTTCTTCGCGATCTCGTCGCGCGAGGAGGCCGTCGCATACCTGGAACACCCGATACTTGGGCCGAGGTTGAGAGAATGTACTCGATTGGTTACACTTGCGGAGGGACGTTCGATAGAACAGATCTTCGGCTATCCCGACTACTTGAAATTTCGATCTTCCATGACCCTGTTTGCGCATGTTACCGCCGACAATCAGGTCTTCCTGGAGGCGCTACAGAAATACTTCAGAGGTGAATTCGACCCTTTGACGCTTGAACGTATGTGATCGGCGCAAATCCTTCCGGCCACCTCCTCGTGGTGCGAATCGAGACGTGATCGGCACCAGCGTTCCCAGTGACCTCGATCCGGTGACCCGCATTCACCAGCTCACCAGCACCAGCGACACGGCCTGGCGGGGCAGCGGGAAGCTCAGGTTGACGCGTCCGCCCGCCGCCGCCAGCGATTGTCCGGCGTCGAGCGATTGCAATTGCCCGGCCGCCTGGAGGCGCGCGTATTGCTCCGGCGTCGGATTCTGTTGCGATCCCATCTGCTTCCAGACCGTCCACGCGTTGCTGTGATCGGCGTCGATGCGATAGTGGCGCACCTGGACACGGTTCACGCCCTTCGGCAGGCGCACCAGCGCGAGGCTCACCGGAGTGTCCGGAGCCGCGACGTCGTCATTGTGATAGTTCCAGAGCAGGACCGAAACGCCGCGGTCCCACTTCGTCGCCAGCGCGTCGATGTCGGGCCGCTCGAGCACGCCGCTGCGAAGAATGTCGTCGAGGCTCACTGCCCCGCTGCTCTCCACGCGCACGCGGTCGCCATGCATCAGCGCGGCCATGCGGAAAAGATTCAGAAGGGGCTTGTCAATGCCGTTCGTAGCCAGCGTTCGGAACCCGTCGAAGTACGGCTGGCCTTCAAACTCGAACGCCCACGTGAGCATGCCTGCGACGTTGGCCTTGTCGCGGTCGGCCAGCTTGAGGATGTTGTTCAGCGCGGCCGCGGTGTAGCAGGGATAGAGCGCGCCGTTGCGGTAGGCTTTCTCGGGGTGGGTACGCGCGGTGCAGGCCCCGCAGCCCTCCGGATCGGACTCGCTCAGGATGATGGGAAGATCGCGGAATTGGGGGAACGACATCACGATATCCAGACCCGCGGCGACGCCTTGCAGGTTGGTCGCGAGGCCCATGCGCACGTGCCCATCGACCAGCTCGGTGCGTCCCTTGGCGTGGTAGCTGACGAAATCGAGCGGAGCGCCCGTGCGCGCGCAGTGTTCCAGGAACTGGCGCAGGAAGGCGGCCCCCTTCGGCCCGTCGGGACCGGTGGTGGCAGGCCCGCCCACGCACAGGAGTGGCGAAACGCTCTTCACGGCGCGGGCGGTGACGTCGTACATTTTGTAGTATTCTTCGGGCGTGCCCTGCCAGTAATAAATGTCCGGTTCGTTCCAGACCTCCCAGGACCATGTTTTCACCTCCGGCAGCCCGTACCGCTCCACCTCATGGCTCACCCATTGACGGACCAGCTCGGCCCACTTCTGGTAGTCCTTCGGCGGATACGCCCAGCCCGCGGTTATGGGCGTGGCGGGCCACGAATGCCGGTACGGCTGCGGTCCGGTGGAGAGCGCCTCGGGCATGAAACCGATCTCGACGAACGGAGTGACGCCGGCGTGGACCCAGGCGTCGAAGATCTGGTCGAGGATCTTCCAGTTGTAGACCGGCGTGCCGTCGGCGGTCTCGGTGTAGGCGTTGGTGGAGCCCCATTTCAGCGCGGGCGTGCCGTCGCCGCTGGTCAGCAGGTTGTGCGCGCGGATGTGAACGGGGCCGAGCTGAGCGAGTTCGTCAATGAGTTTGCGGCCGTTATACGCGGTGGTGTAGTTCGGTTCGTCGTAGCCGAAGTAGGACCAGACGGGCCGCCACGGGCCGACGACGGCGCGCGCATCCACGCGGATACTGACCGGCTCCTGGGCGGCCGCCGACAGCGCGGCCAGGGAGAGGATAGCGACGGCTCGCATGTGGAAACTGGCAGTCATTGGGTCACCTTCGCTTTGCGCGGTTTGTGTTTGTGGCGCGATTTTCCGGCATTCGAGTTAATCTCGGCGGGCATGGGAGGCAGATTCGAGAGAGCGAGCAGGATGTTGTTCGTGGCGACGAACGGGTTGGCGCGCCAGGAGCCAACGTCAACGAGGGCCAGGAAGACACCCGTATGGAGGGCGGGGTTCAGCGCGATGTAGGTGTGAAAGTCCGCGCCAGCGCCGGTCTTTTGCAGGATCATGGACGGATCTCCGCTCCGGCCGAGTTGCAACCAGCCGAGGCCAATTCCGGAGGGTTTGCCCGCGTGGTTCAAACCTTGCATGCTGGCAAGGCGGGCGGGCTGGATGTAAACCGCCTGAGCGGCGGGGTTCTGTTGGATGGGCAGGCTGGTGTCGCCGAGCAGGTAACGGAGCCAGCGCGCCATGTCGGCGGGCGTGCTGTAAAGGCCAGCCGAGCCGGCGGAAGCTGTGGTGTCGGCGCAGGGGCCTTCGTCATGCGCGCCGCGCAGAAGCCGGGAGCATTGCTCGGACGTAGGGGCGAATGTGGTGTCGCGCATCCCCAGCGGCGTGGTGATGCGCTGGGCGAGCAGGTTCGGATAAGGCTGGCGGGCGGCAGCCTGGAGTGCGTCAGCCAGCAGATCGAATCCGACGTTCGAGTACAGGGCGCCGGCGCCGGGTGAGGTGAGAAGCTTCTGTTTCGGCAACCAGGCCCAGCGACGGGCGTGATCGGGGAACGTGAAATGCGGCGCGCCCGCCGGTGCTCCGCCGAGTTCCCGGGGTAGACCGGCGGTATGGGTGGCGAGATCGCTCAGCGTGATGGGACGCTGCACTGGGCCGTGAAGGGTTTGTGTGGGGACGTGAACATTGGCTGGTGCGAAGAGCTGCAGCGGGTCATCGAGCCGTACGGCCTTGTCGAGGGCGAGCTGGATGAGGAGATCGGTGGTGAAGATCTTGGTGAGCGAGCAGAGGCGAAGGAGCGAGCTTGCCGTGGGTTGCCGGCCGCTGCGCGGCGCGGTCTCGCCGAAGCTCTGGAAGGAAACATCGTGGCCGCGGACACAGACCAGGACGAGAGCGGCGGAGTTGGTCTGGCGGAAGATTTCGGCCGCAGGTTGCGCGGCGGTGGAGAGCGCCGGGAACGCGGCGGGAACGTTTGTTCCGCGCGTGACCACGCATAGCAGGACCGTTGCCACCGATGCGCCAGCGGGCTTGAATGTGCGTTTGACCATGAGCTGCTTCGCACTGCGATGAACGGCCGGCGGACGGCGCTAATAGGCCTTCGCGATCACGGCCCGCCGGTCGACGGGCTCTCCGGTTACGATGCACTTGCCGGGGCCGTCGAAGGCGTCCACCAGCGGGATGCAGCGCACCGTCGCCTTGAACTCTTTCAGACGGGCATCGACGGCAGGGTCGTCCTTGAGGTGCGCCATGACGAACTTGCCGCCGCCGCGTTCGGCGGTGACATCGCCCAGCAGCGCCTCCACCTCTTCGATGGAGTTGGCGAGCACGGTGTTGTCGGTGAGCCGCTGGCGGGCGCGGCCGAGCAGCTCCTGCTGCATCTTCTCCAGCTCGGCGGGGAGGATGCCGGCGAGCGCCGCCTGAGGGACCGGCTGCCTGGTGCCGGTGTCGCGCCGCTTAAGGACAACGTTGCCGCTTTGGAGATCGCGCGGGCCCAGCTCCAGCACCACGGGCACGCCGCGACGCTCCCAATGGAAGAACTTCGCGCCGGGGGTCTGCCCTTCGCGATCATCCACCTTGGCGCCCACGTCGCGCGCCAGCTTGTGCGCGGCTTCCAGCACCGCGCCCTTGTCCGCGTCCTTCCGGTAGATGGGCACCAGCACCGCTTTCACGGGCGCGAGCCGCGGCGGCAGCACCAGGCCCTTGTCGTCGGAATGGGTCATGATCACGCCGCCGATCACGCGCGTGCTGAAGCCCCAACTGGTCTGCCAGACGTACTCGAGCTGGCCCTCCTTGTTCTGAAACTTCACGTCGAAGGCCTTGCCGAAGTTCTGGCCGAGGTCGTGACTGGTGCCCGATTGCAGCGCCAGGCCGTTCTGCATCATGGCCTCGATGGCGTAGGTGCGCAGCGCGCCGGCGAACTTCTCCGCGCGGGTCTTGACCCCCTTGATCACCGGAATGGCCGCCACGTTCTCGGCCACGTCGGCGTAGATATCGAGCATGCGCAGCACTTCTTCCATGGCCTCTTCGTGCGTCGAGTGCGCGGTGTGGCCTTCCTGCCAGAGGAACTCGGTGGTGCGCAGAAACATGCGCGTGCGCAGCTCCCAGCGCACGATGTTGGCCCACTGGTTCATGAGCACGGGCAGGTCGCGCCAGCTCTGAATCCATTTCGCGAAGAAGTGGCCGATGATGGTTTCCGACGTGGGGCGGATCACGTACGGCTCCTCCAGCTCCTTTCCGCCGGCGATGGTGACAATGGCCAGTTCGGGCGAGAAGCCCTCGATGTGTTCGGCCTCTTTGTGCAGGAAGCTCTGCGGGATGAGCAGCGGGAAGTAGACGTTCTGGTGCCCGGTGGCCTTGAAGCGCGTGTCCAGCTCGTGCTGCAGCGCTTCCCAGACGGCGTAACCGTTGGGCTTGATGACCATGCAGCCCTTGACGATTTCGGCCGGTTCGGCCATGTCGCCCTGAATGACGACGTCCTGATACCAGGCGGCAAAGTCGTCCGCGCGCGCGGTGATGGGAGATTCAGCCATTAAGACCATGGTACAAGTCGAGAGAATGAGCCATCGTCACGAATCCCTGGCCGGGTTCCCGGTTGTCGTCACCATTCCTCTGTTATGGGGAGATCAGGATGCCTTCGGGCACATCAATAACGTCGTGTACCTGCGCTGGTGCGAGACCGCGCGCGTCGAGTATCTGATTCGAGTGGGAGTGTGGATACCGCTGCCGCCGCGGGGAGTGGGGCCGATCCTTGCGAGCATCAAGTGCGATTACAAGCGTCCGCTGAGTTATCCCGGCGCCATCCACGCGGGGGCGCGGATCACGCGAATCGGGAACAGCAGCATGCAGATGGAGCATTGCATCGTGAGCGAGGATCTCGGCGTGGTGGCGGCGACGGCGGATTCCACCCTGGTGCTGCTCGACTACAGCAGTAACAAGACGGTGGCGGTGCCGGCGGAGACGCGGCGGATCATCGGCGAGTTGGAGGGTAAGACGTTCCCGCAGGGCCGATGACTGACCTCCGGGCGAGGTTCAGACCGCCCGCACAGCGGCGCAGATGAGTCCTCAACACTGCGCCGAAGCCATTTCATCCGATGCGTATTGCTCGATAGCCGCATTCCAGTCACTCGCCGCCAACGAGATGATGAGTGCTACTTCGCAGCCTTCGGGAGCGTAGCTCTCATCTGGTTGGGTGCTGTTGAGGAAGAAGCTCAAAGCATCAGGCAGGGACTCCTCTGCGTGCCATGTTGTCATCACACGACCCACGCATGAGTCAGGAGGGTTATCGCCGACGATCTGTTCGTCCATGATATCGTGCACGCGTGCGCAACCCGGTCCCCATGCGCACAGATACGCGCATCCATCCTGGAGCAGTCGCGAACAGAATTCACCGAGTTCCCCAGCGGGTAGACGCTTTGCATCCAAAGCGCAAAAACATGCGAAATAGCGGCCCTCGATGTCTGGCAGTTTGTTCGGCGTAGCCAGGGTGTCGAGAATCAGCATATGCACTTCGCGCTTGCTGACGCTGTGATACCCGAGGCGACGTGTCGCGACCATGATCCCCATTTTTGCACCGAAGTCTTGCCTCACCGGCACTCATGCCGTGTTGGGCGAGATATAGTAAGAGAGAGGCCATGCCCGTGACTATTCCCGATGAAATCCTCGTGGCGGCCCATATCAGCGAGCCCGAATTGAAGCAGGAGCTTGCGGTCACTCTCTTCCAGCGGGAGCGGCTGACTCTCGCACAGGCCAGCCGTCTGGCGGAGATGAGCCAGCTCAGGTTTCAGAGTCTGTTGGCGGAGCGCCGGATTCCGATACACTACGGGGTCGAGGAATTCGATCAGGATCTCCGCACCCTGCGGCGGCCAGGACGGCCTTGATCGTTGTCTCGGACACCTCACCCATTCTGAACCTCGCGCGAATCGGCCGTTTGGAACTACTGAAGTCGCTCTATGAGCGGGTGCTCGTACCTCGGGCAGTGCACGGGGAATTGACCTCTTGCGGGCGTGATTTGTCCGCTCTAACCGATCCTGCTACGATTCCATGGCTGGTAGTCGAAGCCCCGAAGGATCTGGAACGCATGCGAGAGCTTCGCGCCGAGCTGGACCGGCGAAACAGAAGCCATTGCGCTCGCCATCGAACGAAAGGCGGATCTCCTGCTGGTGGATGAAAGGCGCGGACGCCGGATCGCCGGTGCACTCGGGGTGCCTGTTATCGGTCTGCTCGGTGTCCTGGCCAGCGCGAAACAGGCCGGGCTCATCGAGCAGGTCAAGCCTGTGCTGGATGAGCTGATCCAGGGCGCCCGATTCTGGATTGGCGCTGATTTGTACGCACACGTTCTCGCCGAACTTGGCGAGCGGTGACCCGCGCGAGGTTGAACGGCCTATGACTGCCCGAACGCTCAGGCCCGCCGGAACGGATTGCGGATGGTGAGACCTTCGATCTGCTGCCCGTCGCGCATGTCTTCGGAATAAAGCGTGCCGCAGGACGCTTCGAGCGCAGCCGCGATGACCAGCGCATCGTAGATGTGGTACCCATACCGCCCAGCCAGCCGCAGCGCCGTTTCGTGCGTCCTGATGGTGACCGGGACCGGCGAGGGACAGAGAGCGCGAATAGCCTTGAGCGCTTCCAGCACCTCCTTCCAGGGCATCACCAACTTGCGGACTGCCACGGCGACGAACTCGTTCAATGTCTGGACGCCGACCACCCCGCCAGCAGTAAGAAGCGCCTCGGAGATCTCCGTCCGCGGATCACCCGCCGCAAAAGCATAGATGAGCACGTCGGTGTCGAAGAACGCCCGTCTACCTCTCATTGGCCTCCAGCCGGTCAAACCGGAAGCCGGGAGGCAACGGCCGGCGTAACTGGCGTATCCGCTTCAGAGCCTTCCCGGCGCTGGAATCGCGGGCGATTTCGAATCTGCGTCGGGCCGCGACGCTGATCTCAATCCGGTCGCCCTCCTTGAGTTTCAGCGCCTTGACCACGGCGGCGGGAAGGCGAACCGCCAGACTGTTGCCCCACTTTGCAACCTGCATAGATATACATCTCCATTGTATATCAGGACTCGGTGGTGCGCACTCGCCTGGTGGAGCTTACAACGGGATCGACAAGCCGGGTCGGTTCAACTCAGCCACGTGCGTTCCGTAGAATCGCTTCAAGCTAACTCCGCACCACGGACAGAAGAGCATACCCGTCTCGGTCGCCATCGAGACGGGAAACTCGGTTTGTAGAAGACGCGTACGAAATCGCTCCTGGTCGTTGGTCGACGGCGCGAGACCGTATCAGGAACCTGGCTCTAAGGTAGTCATCTTCTTCGATGGTTACTGAGAAGCCTCGATGTCCGGCTTCCTCATAACTTCCCTGGAACCCAGAGCAGCACCACTTGCGCGACGGGCTTTTGAATAGCCCGAACATGATCCGAGTATCCGCTATTCCGCAGGCTTCGGCGACCGGCTACCGGCCCGGTGCCTTCGTCCGGGCGACCCGCCTTCCGCTGCCGGCCAGGGCGCTCACGAAGTCCTCCACGTCCAGCGCCTCGATGCCGGGCGCCAGCACGCGCGTGGGCGGCGCGGAAGGGGAGGCGCGATGAACCACGGTGGTCCGTCCCGGAGACCGCTGGCCCATGGAGCGGCGCAGAGATCCCAACGACCTGGCCATCGCCGGCAGGACGGTTCTGGAGGCTTTGCACTCCACCATCCACAGCTTCCCGTGGCTGTCCGGGAACAGGAAATCCACCTCCAGGCCCTGCTGGTCGCGGAAATGATAGAGTTCTTTCCGCCGGCCCTCGTTGATCTGGCTCTTGAGAATCTCCGCCGCGATGTATCCCTCAAAAAGCGGACCGAGAAACGGGGAGCGTTCCAACTCGGCCTGCAACGCGATTCCCAGCAGGTGGCAGGCGAGACCGGAATCTCCCAGGTACACCTTGGGCGATTTGATCAGGCGCTTGCCGAAGTCCTCGAAGTAGGGCGGAATCAGCATGACCTGGCCGGTGATCTCCAACACGTGCAGCCACTCGCCCAGCGTGGGAACAGAGACGCCGAGCGGCACCGCGAGGTCGGCCTTGTTCAGCACCTGCCCGTGACGGCTTGCCAGCAGGGCGAGGAAACGGCGGAAAGCCGCCAGGTTACGGACGTTGATCACCGCGCGGACGTCGCGTTCCAGGTACGTCTGAATGTAAGAAGAGAACCACAGCCCGCGGCCTCGGGGGCGCGCCAGCACCTCCGGGTACCCGCCGGCGAGGAGGCTCAGCCGGTTCGTCTCCGCCAGACTGAACGGCAACAATTGGAGGATGGCCGCGCGCCCGGCCATGGATTCGCTGACGCCCTGCATCAACGGGGCCTCCTGCGAACCGGTGAACAACCACTGGCCCATTTTGCGCGGCGTCCGGTCGATGCGCGCGCGGACGTATTCGAACAGCTCCGGCGCGTTCTGGATCTCGTCGAACAGGACCGGAGGCCGGAGTTCCTCGAGGAACCCGCGGGGGTCCGACCGCACCCGCGCGCGCACCTCCGGATCCTCCAGCAGTACGTATTGGGCGTCCGGAAACGTATGGCGCAGCAGGGCGGTTTTCCCGGCGCGGCGGGGCCCGGTCAGCACTACGGCGGGGAAAGCGCGAGCCGCGCGAAGCACCTCGTAACGGATGGCGCGGGGGACGAACCGCATATGAGTATTCTAAACCAGAAGTTTAGATTTCTCAACAGTTGGGAAACGGGTAACTTATGAGTTTTCTAAAGTTGTACTTTAGATTTCTCAACAGTTCAGAATACGTCGAGGCGGGAGAAATGGATCGCCGCCCCGCTACCGCCGCGGCTCCAGCTCCAGATTGAAGTTCTCGCCCAGGTACACCCGCCGCACATCCGGGTCGTTGCCCAGCTCTTCCGGCGTGCCCCACTTGAAGATGCGGCCGTTGTTGATGATGTAGGCGCGGTCGGTCACCGCCAGCGTTTCGCGCACGTTGTGGTCGGTCACCAGGATGCCGATGCCGCTGTCGCGCAGGTCGAAGATGATCTTCTGCAGCTCCAGCACCTGGATGGGGTCGATGCCGGAGAACGGCTCGTCCAGCAGCAGGAACTTCGGATGGATGACCATGGCGCGCGCGATCTCCACCCGGCGCCGCTCGCCGCCCGACAGCATGTAGCCTTTGCTGTGCCGCACCGTCTCCAGGCCGAGTTGCTCGATGCCACGGTTGAGGCGGTCGCGCCGCTCCGACGAGCGCAGCGGCAAAGTCTGCAGGATGGCCAGCAGATTCTCCTCCACCGTGAGCTTGCGGAACACCGATGGTTCCTGCGGAAGATAGCTCACGCCGCGTTGCGCGCGCCGGTACATAGGCACGTTGGTGATGTCGTCCTTTTCCAGCAGGACCGCGCCCGAGTCGGGCGTCACCAGGCCGACAATCATGTAGAAAGACGTGGTCTTGCCGGCGCCGTTGGGGCCGAGCAAACCCACCACCTCGCCCTGCTCCACCCAGAGCGAGACATTGTCCACCACTTTGCGGCCGCGATACGTCTTGGAGAGTTCGGTCGTTTCGAGGGTCATTCGTGCGGTTACTCGGACCTACTTCGTCTTGCGCAGAACTACGCTGTGAGCGGGCTGTTTTTCCACCCCATTCACCAGCAGCCTATCATCCTGGGAAAACCAGGTCAATTGGCGGCCTCGCGTGGTCCCTTTCAGGCTATCCACCAGTTGCGGCTGGCCCTCGGTGAGCAACACGCGGCCGTCGCTGGTGTAGTACTCGGAATGATCGGAAGTGCCGGTGCGCGTGCGTCCGGGCTGGGTGGAGACAATCTCGACGGTTCCGTCGGCGATGGCGTGATCGAGCGACGAGTTTTCGGCGCCGTTACCGTCCGCCGTTGGTGCGCCGTTATTGGCCGCCGGCACGACCTTCCCGTCCTTGCCCGCGTGGTTGTCGTCTCGCGGTTTCAGGAAGGCGCGAATCTCGCGCGCTTTGACGTGCAGATCGGGACGTTGCAGGGTGACGCCGCCGCTGTAATGGGCCTGGCGGTCGTTGTCCGAGTAGACCATTTCCGGGGCCCGCACGATGGTGTACACGGCCGCCTTGTCATGGCTGGCGGGTCCGGCCGCATCGGCCTTCTTGTCGAGGAGCTGGCTGACCACGTGCCCGTGCGCCTGAAGCAGACCCTCGTCGCGGTCAATGTCGACGACATCCGCCTGAATCCGGTTCGCACCCTGCCAGAGCACCGCATCGCCCTCGTAGCGGATCTTCGTGTTATCCTCCGTGGTCAGCATTCTCCGGGCCCGGGCGTGCAGTGGCTCGTCGTTCGACAGCATGGAGCTGCCGGACGAGTTTGCGTCGGGCAGCCGCGTGGAGTTCACGTTGCCGTCGGCGGTGAAATTGCCGAGGGCCTGATCCAGCACCACGGTGTTCCCAGTGGTGGTTCCGCTGGAATCCCAGACCCGCGCGGAGCCGGTCAGGGTGATGACGTTCTTCTTCTGATCGATCACGGCGCGCTCGGAGCGGGCCTTGCGGTCGCCCTCCTCGTAGCGAAAATCGCCCGATTGTTCCAACTGCGCGAGCTGGGCCGTGGCCGGGTCGAAATCGGCCTTCATATCGCGGCTCCAGGTCAGCGCCGGCGCGGGAGGCTGCTTCGCTCCCGGCTGGGGGGGCTTGTCGGTATGGGTAGTCACGTTGGTTCCCATGAAGTTCCGAATCTGGTTCGACGCGCCGTAGTGGATGGTCATCCAACTGGTGGTCATCACGCGATGCGCCTGGCCGGCCTGCACCGGGATGAACTCGATGGTGCTGGGGGCGGCGGAATCCACCGAGTCGATCTCCTGCCCGTTGGCTCGCATGTGCGCCGTCAGGATGTCGCTGCGCAGGACGCGGCGTTCCGGCGTCTGCCCGCCCGGAGGCGCCGCGGGGACCGATTCGACCGTCGCATGTCCCATCGCCGTGGCGGTCTGGAGGACGCTGTTGTGGTCCGCGACGGAGAGAACGAGGTCCACGCGATCGGAATTCACATGGGTTACGCCCGGCTGCGCCGTGGACGTCAGATGCGCGTTGCGGTCGCCCACAATGTGGTTCACCTGGCCGGTATCGTCGAAATTCATGGTGAGCTGGTCGGCCGCGAACTCCAGCCGGCGGCCGGGTTGATCGTCGATACCCTTCGCGCTCTGCGCCTCCACCAGTTGGAGGCGCTGGTCCGCCAGCGTGACCACCGCGGGACCGCCATTCATGGTGAGGGTGTCACGCGTGAGCTTTGACCAGGGCGACAGATACACCTTCGATTCGAGCTCTTTGTAGACGGCGTTGTCGGTCTCGATATTCATGGGAACCGTGCCGGGCGCTTTGCCGCGCCAGGTCAGGTCCACCTGGGTCTGGAGGATCAGCTCGTGCGTTTGCGGATCGTAGGACGCACCCGTGCACGCGCCCTCCCCCATGGAGAAGTGAAAGGACGCCGCGCGATCGGTGAACGCCTTGCCCGTCTTGCTCTCGAAGTGAACGCCGGAAGACTGGATGACCAGGGAGTTTTCGTCCGGCGCCTGACCCACCGCCACATCCAGCGCGATGGAGACCGCTCCGTCGGAGTAGAGAACGCCGGTGCCCGTGTCGAACTCGGCCTTGTCCGAGTTGACCTTGTCAAAGGTGGCGCCGTCGGGTTTGAAAAGGTCCAGCTCCATGCCTTTCAACTCGAATTGGTCGGGCTCCGCGATCTGCCGGAAGTCCTTCGCCCGCACCTCCACGCGGGTGCCGCTGGCGCCGCTCTGCCGGTACACCCATTCCTGGGCCGTGGAGGAAATGTTCGGCGGCAGCATGCGCGGAACCGCCGGGGTGACCCCCTGCTGACGCCGGACGCGTGAGAGCCAGGAGTTGGCCACCACGCCCGCGAGCACAAGAATTACGACAAGGACGAGCGGGCCGATTCGCCGCATCTCTTTCCATTGTAGTAACTTTGTTCGCAAGGACACGCGGCGCGATAGGCGCGTTCTTGCGGCGCCAGGCGAGTGCGCGGCTGCCACCGCATGTCCATGGAGTTCGGACGGCCCCGGCTCCGCCAAAGTGCAGGCGCGTCCACTGTCCCGGGAATTGGACTTAGCGAATCGTCGCAGGTTGCGAAGATTCTCAGATCCAGTGATACAGGGCGAACCGACCCACTACCGATTGTCCGTTACGATGAGTAGGGCGCCTGCCCCACCCTGTTCATGTTCATTGGCGAATCGCTGAAATTCAGTGTCGAGGCGTTGCGGGCCAACAAGGTCCGCACGTTCCTGACCTCGCTCGGTCTGGTGATTGGCAACGCCTCGGTCATCCTGGTGGTCACCATCTCCATTACCGGCCGCGACTACATCCTGGACCAGATTCGGGCCATCGGGTCGAACATCGTCTACGGCGGCTACCAGGCGGGCAGCAATGCGCAGGCCACCGCCGACGCCGATTTCGTCAAGCTGGCCGACGTGGAAGCCGTCCGCCAGCAACTGGGAAACCGCATCGTCGCTGCAACCGGCGTCATGACCGATTACGACAGCATGCTGATTGAAGGCAAGGAAAAGGACGTCAAGATTATCGGCTCGGACGAGCAGTACTCCGCGGTGCGCAATCTCCAGCTTCTGGCCGGCCGCTTCATGGATCAGAACGACGTCCTGCTCCGCCAGAAGGTGGCTCTGCTCACCGAGAAGCTGGCCAAACGGCTGTACGGCAGCCAGCCCAGCGCCATCGGCCAGACCGTCAAGATTCACGAGCTGCAGTTTATTGTCATCGGCACCTTCAAGGAGCGCACCGAGAGTTTCGGCCTCTCCGAGCTGTCCAGCGAGACCATACTGATTCCCATCACCGTGATTCGCTACTTCTCGCCGATCGAGCGCATCGATCCCATCTACGTGCAGGCGAGAACCGCCGCGGACGTGGAGCCGCTGACCATTGCCGTCCGTCAGATCATCGAGGGCCGCCACCGTCCCGGTGCCCGCTACGACATCGAGAACCTCTCGTCCATTCTCGACGCGGCCCAAAAAATCGCGCTGGTGCTCTCCATCGTCCTCCTGCTGGTTTCCGCCATCGCGCTGGTCATTTCCGGCATCGGCATCATGAACATCATGCTGGTGACGGTGAGCGAGCGCACCCGCGAGATCGGCCTGCGGATGGCCGTGGGGGCCTCGCGCCAGGAGATCCTGCAGCAGTTCCTCACCGAGGCGGTCCTGATCAGCGTGTCCGGCGGCGCCGCCGGCATCCTGATCGGCATCTCCGTTCCGCTCAGCATCCGCTTCTTCACCGACCAGTTCCGGGTGCCCATCTCGCTCCTCTCGGTGGTGGTGGCATTTCTGGTGTCGCTACTGGTCGGCGTGGCTTTTGGCATTCTGCCCGCCAGCCGGGCCTCGCGGCTCAACCCCACCGAAGCGCTGCGATACGAATGACCCGGCTTCCTGGCACGGGCGGTTATCCCGCTGCGGAATCGGCCGTCGTTTTGCCGGCCAAGCAGAGGAAGGGGCGGCTGTCCGCCGGTTTTCGAACGGCTGCATCGCGCGGCGGTCCTCAATCTGGTATGGTGTTTCCAGGCGAGCCGCAACTTCTACGGTTTATCGGGCATTCTCGCTGGAAACGGAGGTGTCGTTGAAACGGCAAGAGGTCGCTCTGGTGACTGGCTCCTGTGGCCTGATTGGCTCGGAGGTGACCCGCTTTTTCGCCAGGTTGGGATTCTCAGTCACGGGAATCGACAACAACCATCGGGCGGTTTTCTTCGGGCCCGAGGGTGACACGAGCTGGGTACTTTCGCGGCTGCAATCGGAGATACCCGAGTATCGCCACGCGGCAATCGACATCCGGGATCGCGACGCGGTGCTGGCCCTGATGGAAGAGCTGAAGCCGGACCTGATCATCCACACGGCGGCCCAGCCCTCGCACGATCGCGCGGCGGCGATTCCGTTTCTCGATTTCGAAGTGAATGCATTGGGAACGCTCCATCTGCTGGAGGCCGCGCGGCGGTTCTGCCCGGAGTCGCCCTTCATTCATATGTCGACGAACAAGGTGTACGGGGACCGGCCAAACCAATTGGCGCTCGCCGAACTGGAAACGCGCTGGGACTACGCCGATCCGTCGTTCGAGAATGGCATTCCCGAGGATTTTCCCATCGATCAGAGCAAACACTCCATTTTCGGCGCCTCCAAGGTGGCCGGCGACGTAATGGCGCAGGAATACGGTCGCTATTTTGGTATGCCCACGTGCTGTCTGCGCGGAGGATGCCTGACCGGGCCGAACCATTCCGGCGTGGAATTGCACGGCTTCCTCAGCTACCTCGTGAAATGCAACGTCGAGGGGCGCGAGTACAAGGTGTTCGGCTACAAGGGCAAGCAGGTGCGAGACAATATCCACTCCGAAGACGTGGCGCGCTTTATGTACGAGTTCTGGAAGGCCCCGCGCGTTGCCGAAGTATACAATCTCGGCGGAGGGAAGGGGAACGCGTGCTCCGTTCTCGAAGCGTTTCGGATGGCCGAGGGCGTCACCGGCAAGAAGATGAATTGGCGTTACCTCGATGAGAATCGCATTGGCGACCACATCTGCTACTACAGCGATCTGCGGAAGATGATGGCGCACTATCCAAATTGGGGAATCACTAAGACCCTGCCGATGATCTTCGAGGAGTTAGCCGGCAGTTGGGAACGGCGGTTGGCGGCGGAACCGGCATGAGGATTCTCATTACCGGCGTCTGCGGCTTCGTGGGAAGCTCCCTCGCGGAGTTTTTGCCGGAGCGGATCGACGGCGTCCGCGTGACCGGCATCGACAATCTGATCCGGCCCGGCGCGGAAACCAACCGGACCCGGCTGCAGCGGCTGGGTGTGGAATTCATGCACGGGGACCTGCGGGCGCCCAGTGACTTCGCTGCACTTCCGAGGTGTGATTGGGTCATCGACGCGGCAGCGAATCCGAGCGTTCTGGCGGGCCTGGCCGGCAGCGGGAGCAGTCGCCGGCTTTTCGAACATAATTTGGCCGCTTTGGTGAATGTGCTCGAATATTGCAGAGAACACCGGGCGGGTTTATTGCTTCTCAGCAGCAGTCGCGTATACTCAATTTCCGCGCTCATTGACATTCCTCTCCGCGTGCAGGACCGTGCCTTCGCCCTGGACCTGAGTCAACCGTTGCCTCGCGGTCTCTCCGAGGACGGTATTGGACCGGACTTCTCCACCGCCTCGCCGGTCTCTCTTTACGGCGCAACCAAGCTGGCTTCCGAACTGATGGCCGCCGAATATGCATCGGCATTTGACTTCCCGGTGTGGATCACGCGCTGCGGTGTGCTCACTGGCGCGGGGCAGTTCGGCACCGCCGGCCAGGGCATCTTCGCTTTCTGGGTCAATGCCCATTTGCGGCGCCGGCCACTTCGCTACATCGGTTTTCAGGGAACGGGTCACCAGGCGCGCGATGCATTTCACCCCCGCGATCTTGCGGCGTTGCTCACCGCTCAAATGAAGACGTCCCGTTCCGGCGGGCAGCGCGTGTATACGGCCGGGGGCGGCCCGGCCAACACCATGTCGCTCGCTCAACTGAACAGTTGGTGCGATGAGAGGTTCGGACGACATTCGCCCGCTATCGATCCGCAACCGCGGCCATATGACATTCCCTGGGCCGTCATGGACAACCGGGACGCAGCCAGGGATTTCCAATGGTCTGTGGAGACGCCTCTGCCGGCTATCTTGGATGAGATTGCCACGCACGCGGAGAATCACCCGGACTGGCTGGAAGTGAGTGGAGCATGAAAACCCCGCCTCCGTCCTCTCGTGAGCCGCTCAAATCGCTTTCCGTGGTGATTCCTGCCCGCGACGAAGCCGGGTGCATTGCCGCCACCGTCGAGCATCTCCACCTTGAGCTGCGCCTGCATGTGGTTCCCCACGAAATCGTGGTTGTCGACGACGGAAGCACCGACCCAACCTGGACCATACTTCAGGATCTCCACGCCAGGATCCCGGAATGCAAACCGGTTCAGAACAACGGAGAGCACGGCTTCGGGCGCGCTATCACATTCGGCTTCGATCAGGTGACCGGCGACGCCGTCGTCGTCATGATGGCCGATGAGTCCGACGACTGTCGCGACGTCGTCCGCTATTGGGAAACCCTCGGCGAAGGCTGGGACGCGGTTTTCGGCTCACGCTTTGTCCGCGGCGGGGGAGTGATTGACTATCCGCGGCACAAACTGCTCCTCAACCGGATGGCCAACCTGTTCCTGCGATTCTTGTTCCACATACCGTTGAATGACTTCACCAATGCCTTTAAGGCTTACCGGCGAAGAGTGATTGAAGGCTGCCGACCCTTCCTGTCGCCTCACTTCAACCTGACCGTGGAGTTGCCGCTGAAGACTGTCGTTCGCGGGTATTCGTGGACGGTGATCCCCATCACATGGCGCAACCGGCGAGCGGGAAAATCGAAACTGAAGATCAAAGAGATGGGCAGCCGGTACCTGTTTATCGCACTCTACTGCTGGCTCGAGAAATACTTTAGTCGCGGTGATTACCGGGCGAAGTGAGAGGCCCAAAGCGCACCGCCGTGCCTGCCCGCCGCCCCGGCGCTCACACAAGGCGGCGGCATCGCGGGGATCGTGTTGTGCGCCGTCGCCGTAGTTCCTGTCCCGATTCGCCTGATGACAGGCGGCGGCTCGCTTTGACAGGCTGCCGAAGAGGGGCGCGGGTTACTTTCGGAGCCGTGGGCATCGGAAGGTGCGAAATACTGGGCGGACCGCTCCGTGACCGTCGCAGCTCGGTTACGATGTGCCGAGTTTGCAGAATGCTACCGAGCCACGAGGGTAACCGAGTGGCCAGCACACCCAATGTTTCACACCTTCTCAAAGAGCGGTTTTCGCACTTCTTCAGCATCCTGGCAGGAACGGCGCGGCCGGATGTCCGGCAGGAGCCGCTACGCCGGATTCCCGGGTCCGTTAAGTGATTCCCGCGAGTGCGAGCCAGGGGAAACGACCCTGCTGATCCCGTGGTGCGCCAGCCGATAACCGGGATGAGGAGCATTCGCATGAAGTCTGTCCGGGCGTGTCTCTGGCTGGTCACCGCAATCATTCCCGTCCTTCCGCTGGGCGCACAGGAAGTGGAGATGGTCGGCGGGAAGAGGGCCGTGGCGCACGAAGTTCTGGTGAAGTTCCGGAGCGAGGCCGGCCCGCGGCTGCGCTCGGCGATCGCCGCGCAATACGGCATTCAGGCGATGCGCGGGCTGAACCGTGCCGGCGTTGTCCATATGCGCTCGGACGGCCAGTCGACGGCCCGCCTGATCGAACGGCTCTCGGCGGACCCCGAAGTCCTGTATGCCGAGCCGAACTACATAGTGACCATGCTGGATGCGCCGGCAACAAGCCCGCCCAACGACCCCGATTTCCCGGTGGAATGGGGTCTCCAAAACAACGGCGAGAATGGGGGCGTGCCACATGCCGACATCGACGCGGTGGCGGCCTGGTCCATCACCACCGGATCGAGCAACGTGGTGGTGGGCGTGGTGGACACCGGCATCGACTACACGCACCCGGACCTGAAAGCCAATATCTGGTCGGCGCCGGCGCCTTACACGATCACCTTCGCTCCCGGCGATATTCTCAGTTGCCCGGCCGGCAGCCACGGCTACGACGCCATCACCAACACTTGCGATCCGATGGACCAGCAGGATCACGGCACCCATGTGTCCGGGACCATCGGCGCGGTGGGCAATAACGGCATCGGCGTCACCGGCGTGAACTGGACGGTGACAATGATCGGCCTGCGCTTCCTGGACGCCACGGGCTCGGGCACCATCGCCAATGCGATCAGCGCGATTGAGGCCGCTATCCAGATCAAGGAGGCGTTTTCCACACAGGCCAACATCCAGATGCTTTCCAACAGTTGGGGCGGAGCCGGCTATTCGCAGGCACTACTGGAGGAGATCACCGCGGCGAGCAACGCCGGCATGCTGTTCGTGGCCGCGGCCGGGAACGATGGCGCCGATCTGGGCGCCTCGCCGGAATATCCCGCCGCCTACGCCGCGGCCAACGAGATTGCCGTGGCCGCGACGGACAATACCGACAGCCTCGCCTGGTTCTCCAATTACAGCTCCACTCTGGTGGACCTGGGGGCGCCCGGCGTGAATATCCTCTCGACCATCATCGGCGGGCAGTACGAGGAGATGAGCGGTACCTCCATGGCGACACCGCACGTGTCGGGCGCCGCCGCGCTGGTGCTTTCTGTTTGTTCGTTGTCGACCAGCGCCTTGAAGCAGACGCTGGTCTCCACCGCCGATCCGGTTCCAGGGCTGGCCTTCCTCACAATCAGCGGGAGCCGGCTGAATGCGTATCGCGCGGTGCATTCCTGCGCCGGGCAGGGCACAACTCCCGGCATCACGCTGACGGCCACGCCATCCGCGCTGTCGCTGGCGCCCGGAGGCTCCGCGGTGTCGGTGGTCACGGTGGCGGGCTATAGCGGATTCAAGGGCACTGTCGCGCTGTCGCTCACCGGTCTGCCGGCGGGCGTAACGGGTACGCTCACACCGGTGGCGGTACCGGTCGGCGGGGCCACCCTCCTGACCCTGACCGCTTCGCCCTCCGCCGCGGCAACCAACAGCACAATCACCATTACGGGCGCCAGCGGGAATACAAGCAACAGCTTCTCGCTGGCCCTCAGCGTGAAGCCGAATCCAGGTTTCACCATGACGGCCACGCCGGCGTCACAAAGTGTGCCGCAGGGATATAGCGCCGTGTTCAAGATCTCGGTGGCCGGCAGCGGCGGCCTCAACGGAGGCGTGGCGCTGCAGATCAGCGGACTTCCGCCGAACACCAGCACAGCCTACGGCGAGGCGGCTTCCGGCTCGCTCACCATGACGGTGGCCACCACGAAGCTGACCGCAACCGGTTCGTATCCCATCACCATTGTGGGAACTTCCGGTTCCCTGCAGCAGTCCGTGGGCGTCACTCTCAGCGTGACCAAATGAGCGTTCGGGATGTCGGGCAGGTCGGCACAGACTAAAGTCTTTGCCACCGTTTAACATAAGCTTGTCAGCACATGGTGGCACAGGCTTCAGCCTGTGTGGAGCGGGTTACAAACCCGCGAGCAGGATACAATCCTGCCCCACACTGAATTGGACCCAACGGCCACTCTTGCGCGATAGAATCGGGGTCAGCATGAACAGGTTCCTCGTGTGTTTCGTCGCCGCCACCGCGCTGGTTATCGCGGACAAGGCGCCCAACCTGAGCGGAAAGTGGACGCTCGACAAAGACAAGAGCGAGTTTGCGCGCGGCGCGCCGGACTCGTTGGCGGCCGCCATCACCGACGACGGAAAGAAGATTCGCATGGTGCAGACGGTGAGCGGGCCGGAGGGAGATCGCACCAGCGACCTCAACCTGGAGCGCGATGCCGAGTCGGTGAACCACATGGGCGACATGGAGATGCGCACGAAGCTGCGGCAGGACGGGGCGAAGCTGCTGGAGGAAACCACGTTCAGCGGCCCGCAGGGAACCCTGACGCGAAAGAGCGTCATCACGCTTTCCTCCGATGGGAAGACACTGACGCTGGACGCCAACTACGAGTCGCCGGGCGGCGGGTTCCACGAAAAGATCGTGCTGGACAAGGTGGACTGAGGGGGCCGGCACAAGAACTCGCCGGCGGGATCGTGCTCGCGGTAGCGGCGGCGGGCCAGCGCCCGGGTGCGCACGGCGTAGCAATAGACGCAGCCGTGCGGGCAGGTGTCGTACTCTCCGATATCGCGCGATTCGTGGCAGGCGCACTCCGGACGGTTGCCTTTCAGCCGCGCGCGGACAGGCCTGCCGGCCACTTCCGTCATGCGGGCGGCGTCGATGCAGCGTGCCGCCTCGATCCCGGGCTGGAGGTATCGCGCCTGCGAACAAACCGTGAGTTGCATGCCGTGAGCCCGCGCGCAGGCGGCCAGATCCCGCGCCAGCGACATCTTCTCGCCGTCGCCGGGATCTTCCCAGGCGAAGCCGAACAGCGCCGCCGCAGCGTCCATGTTCGTTCGGGTCTTGCGATAGATCCAGGCGAAGGAGACGACCACTTCGTCGGTGGCGCCGGCCAGTCCGGCAGCCAGCCGCTCGAAATTGCGGAGATGGAAATCGCGCGGCGTCGCGGATGAGAACACCACCGTGTCGTAGCGCCAAACCACCACGCGCGGGCCATACTCGCCGGCAATGCGGCGGGCGTGCTCGACCGATTTGTCCGGATCGGCCACGGCATACTCGAGGGCGCGCGGATAGCCGTTGATGGTGTACTGAACCACGAAGGGGAACCCGCGTTCGCGCACCTCCGCCAGACACGGCAGGAACGGGCTGAGGTTCTTCGTCCAGAACACGAAGCCGTCCACATGTTCCGGCCGCAGTGAGACCCGCGACGGCCGGCCGCCGTAGGGGTTCACCACCCGGCAGAACCCGGCGCGCAGGCGGTTGACGAACCACTCGCCATAGAAGGCGGGAATGTCGGTACGGTAACTGGCCGAGATCAGCACGCCATGCTCAGGATACGACCGAAGCGCCCGCGGGCTCCCCTGGCTCCGCCGAGCGCTTCTGTACGATCGCGAAAAACATGGCGCCCAGGTACAGGCACGCGCCAATCAGGAGCGTGGTGCGCAGTCCCACGTAGAGGGCGAAGAAGATGGCGCCGGCGGAACCGAGCACGCTGGAGGCGGCATTGAGCGCCCAGGCCCAGCGCACTGCGGGAGCGGCCAGCCGTTCCAGCAGACTCAGCCCGGTGGGGAACGGCATGCCCATGAAGAAGCCGGCCGGCACGATGGCCGCCACGGTCATCAGCGCGCGCACCAGCAGCGGCCAGGCCACGCCCGCATCCATGAGCGGGGTGGCGGAAAAGGCCAGAATCGCCACCAGCGCGGCAACGCCGGCCAGCAGCAGACGCAGCCGCGTTTCCGACCCACCCAGCAGCTTGCGGCTGTAGAAGCTGCCGATGCCGCTCGAGAGCAGCATCGAAAAGATGATCACCGTGAGCGCATAGGTGGGGTGCCCCAGAAAGAGCACGAACTTCTGGATGAGCGCAACCTGTATGAGAATATAGCCGGCGCCGATGCAGACGAAGTAGCCGAGGAAGCGGCGGACCCTGCCGGAGTTGGGGAGTCTCGTTCCCAGCAGCAGCGGCGGCAGCGCCAGCACGATCAGCGTGGCCAGCAGACTGACGGCGAACGAGCCGAACAGCAGCGGCACCGCCTGGTTGATTTTGTAGTCCATGAACCTGCGTCCGGCCGGTGTGACGTAGTTCCAGACGTCGCGCGGCTGAACGCTGTAGAAGAAGAACGGCCGGTCGTCGCTCACCGGCGAGATGTTGTACTGGTATTCGTTGCGAAAGCGCTCCGGGTTGGGGCTGAGAAGCAGCGCCGCGAAGGCACTGCCGGACGCCGGGTCGCCGGGCAGGTAGATGGGCTGCAGCCAGCGGGAGCGCGCCAGTTCGGAGCGGACGCGGCTGAAGTCGGCATCCGAGAACGGCTGCCGCGAGATCAGGACGGTGTCCTGGGCGCCATAGGATTTCAAAATGTCGGAGTGCTCGCGCAGAACAATGACGTGCCGCCACGCTTTCGTCTCGCCGAAGCGCGCCAGCGCATCCATGGCCAGCGACACCAGACGCAGCGATTCACGCGGGGGTTGGAAGCCCCAGCGCGTGAAGGAGAGCAGGCCGTCATCGGTGAGGTGAGCCAGGTAATCGTAGAACGCGTCGGTGGTGTAGAGGTTGTTCTCCGACAGGGCGAAGGCGCCGGCGCCAGTGGAGGCCCAGGTGTCCACCAGGGTGGCCTGAATCACCTGATATTTGCCGGAACTGCGGCGCACGAAGCTGCGGCCATCCTCGACGAAGATGTGCACCTCGGGACGCAGGTAGAGCGAATTGCTCAACTGCGGGAAGCGTTCCCGCATGATCGTCTTCGCGATGATGGGGTTGATCTCGACGCCGGTGACATCGCTGCTGCCCGAGGCGAGCGCGCGGGCCACGTCCCAGCCGCCGCCGGGACCGATGATCAGGGTCTTCGCCGCTGGCCGCATCGCGAAGACGACGCCGGGACCCTGGTGGAGCAGAACGTCCCGATCCTGGCCGGTGAAATGGTCCCAGTTGAATTTGGCGATGCCGGTGGCGGCGTCGGCGTCGATGAAAATGCCGAGGCCGGAACCCTGCTTGCTGATGGCGATTCGCGAGAAGCTGTTCCATTTCACGAACGATTCGGGGGGCAGCCTCTGCCCCTTGGCGTAGCGAACGTCCACCAGATGGAGCTTGCCGTTGAGCGCGATGAGGAAGACGATGGCCAGGGCGAGGACCACGGCCGCGGCCCGGCCTCCATCGCGTCCGGCAAGGTTGAACCAGATGGCGGCGGAGACGGCGAAGATGACGCCTGCCGCCATCACGGTGTTGGGCCCGCCCATGACGTTGAGCAGCGGGACCAGCAGGAGGCAGCCGGCCGCGGCGCCCAGAAGATCGAAGAAGTAGACGCGGTTAACGCGCTCCACGGTCTCGCCAATGGCCAGCGACAATACCGTGCCCGAAAGGAAGAATGGAACCGAGCTGGAGAAGTAGATGAGAGCGAACGATACGATGCGAAATTCCGCCGGGCGGCTGATGATGAACAGCAGCGCCGCAATCACGGCGATGCCGTTGAGCGCCGCCAGCGTCCCCAGTTTGGAGAAGAAGCCACCGCGGCGGCTGACCACGTAGTACGAAAACACCCCGCCCGCGCCGAGGCCGAACAGGGCGAGCGAGATCGCCAGAAAGGCGAAGTGATAGTAGAAGACCACCGAGTAGATGCGCGTGATTGCCAGCTCCAGCAGCAGCGTGGCCAGGGTGGTGAGGGCGACGCCCAGATAGAGCTGCGGCCAGCTCATTTTCCGCGCTTCGGAGGTGGAAATGATGCGCGACAAAACTCTATCGTATCGGATTGGGCGAACGCGGCCGTACTACTGCACCCGAGGATTCTCGCAGGCCGCGTGGGGCAGGCGCCCACATTCGGGTGCCTTGTGGGCCGGGGTCCCTGGCTGGCCGAGGGCCTGCCCGAGATGAACCGCTCCAGGCGCCGCATGTCCTCCGCCAACAGCGATAAGCTGGCAGGGAGCATGGAACGAATACTTCTGGCGCTGCTGATGGCGGCCTCCGCATACGGCTTCTGGTGGCGCTTCCGCCCGGTCTGGCGCACCATCCGACGCTCGAAGCCCGATGCCGGTTTCCACCTGGGGCCACTCGCACCGCGGGTGCGCGATTTCCTGTGGGAGGTGATGCTGCAGGGCAAGGTCATCCGCCAGCGTCCGCTGCCTGGTCTCGCGCACGCACTGGTGTTCTGGGGCTTCTGCGCGTTCGCGCTGGTCACCGCAAACCACTTCGCCGCGGGCTTCGGACTGGGCTTTCTGGACCGCGCCGGCGTGTTCGGGCGGTTCTACTTCGGCCTCGCTGCGGTGTTCGCAGTACTGGTTGCCGTGGGCATCGCCGGTTTGGCCGTCCGTCGGTTCGTGGTGCGCCCGCGGTGGCTGGGGCCGGTGTCGCCGGAATCGGGCGTGATCGCGCTGTTGATCTTCCTGCTGATGGCCACGTATCTGGCCGCGCTCTGGGTACCCGAAGCGACGCCGGCCGGACGGGCCCTGTGGTGGGCGCACGCGCTGGCCATCCTCGCCTTTCTGCCGCTGATTCCGCACACCAAGCACCTGCACCTGGCGCTGAGTCCCGTGACCGTGTTCCTGAAGCGCGCCGAGTTCGCGAGCGTTCCGCCGCTGGCTGGCGACGAGGATTTCGGTCTGGATACCGGCCGCGACGTCACCAAACTCATCTCCCTGCAGGCGTACTCGTGCGTTGAGTGCGGGCGCTGCACTGAACACTGCCCGGCGAACCTCACCGGGAAGGTGCTCAACCCGAAGGAAATCGCCCTGGGCGCCCGCCGCTATCTGAACCAGTTCGGCGCCGGGAGCGAAGAACCGCTTCTCGGCCTGCATCTCTCGCAGGAGGCGGCGTTCCAGTGCACTACCTGCGGGGCCTGCGAGTTCCAGTGCCCGGTGGGCGTGCAGCATCTGCCCATCATCGTCGGGCTGCGGCGCGGCGCGGTGAATACGGGCAAGTGGGAGGACGACCACGGCACGAAGCTGTTCCTGAACCTGGAGCGCAACGGCAACGCGCTCGGCTTCGCGTCGAGCGAGCGCGACAAGTTCGTTCAGAAGCAGGGGCTGCCCATCTTCGATGGCTCCCAGGAGTATTGTCTGTGGCTGGGCTGCATGGGCGCCTACGACCCGCGCGGCCGCGAGATCGTGGCGGCTTTCGCGGATGTGATGCGGCACGTGGGCGCCAGCTTCGGCGTGCTTCGGAAGGAGCGCTGCACGGGCGATCCGGCGCGGCGTCTGGGCAACGACCTTCTTTTCGGCCAGCTCGCCGAGGCCAACCTGGATGTCCTGCGGCAGAGCGGGGTGAAGCGGATGGTGTCCATCTGTCCGCACTGTGTTCGCACCATCGCGCAGGACTGGCGCGAGTTTGGCGAGCCTCCCGCGATCGAGCACCACAGCGAGTTCATGGCGCGGCATCTGGACAAGCTGCCAACGAGCCCCACGCGCGAGAAGGTGGCCTACCACGATCCCTGCTATCTGGGCCGCTATCGCAACGTCTACGACCAGCCGCGCGACGTGGTGGCGCGATTCGCCGAGCCGGTGGAGGCGGAACGCGCGCGCGAGCGGTCATTCTGCTGCGGCGCCGGCGGCGGACTGGCGTTTCTGGGCGAGGAGAAGGGAAAGCGCGTGAGCATGGAGCGGGCCGAACAACTCGCCGCCACCGGGGCCGCCGTGGTGGGCGCGGCCTGCCCGTTCTGCAACACCATGTTGCGCGACGCCTTGTCCGCTATGGGCGATGGCGCGCCGAAGCTGCTGGACATCGCGCAAATCGCCGCAGCCGGGTTGCGTTGACAGGCGCCTTTTGGCCATGAATGAACACGAATGAACACGAATTGTAAGAGTAAATCCTTCGTTTTGTATACGTGTTTATTCGTGTGCATTCGTGGCTCAGGCTTCTTCCGCAGCATGTAGGGCCCACCAGGCCGGCAAATCGGCAATCGAATCCAGCACGGCGTCGGGCCGGATGCTCTCGTCGAGATCCGGCGCGCGAAACTTGCCGGTCCGCACCAGCGCGGCCTTCAGACCTGCCGCCTGCGCGCCGGCGATGTCGGTGCGGATGTCATCGCCGATCATGAGCGCGTCCGCGGGCACGAGGCCGAGCCTGCCCACTGCGGCCTCGAAGAACTCCCGCGAGGGCTTCCCCAGCACCGTCGCGCGGCGTCCGGTGGCGTGCTCCAGCGCCGCCACGAACGGAGCGGCATCCAGCCGGACGCCGTCCGGAGCCTGCCAGTATCGCGTCATCCCCAGTGCGATCAGCGTCGCGGCGGGGTTGTGGTGCAACAACCGAAAGGCGCGGTTCAGCGTGGGGAAATCCCAGCGCTCGCCGAGGTCGCCCACGATGACGTATTCCGCGCCCGTTTCCGCGGCGTCGGGCAGCACCTCGAAGCCGGCGAACTCGCCGCGCGTTTTCGGCGGGACAAAGAGGGCCAGCGTGCCCCGCGGCCGGTCAGCCAGCCATGCCACGGCGGCTTTTGGCGGGGTCAGGATCTCTTCCGTTCCTGCCGGGATGCCCAGGCCGGAGAGCTTGCGTGCGATCACGCCCGCACCGCGCGAGGTCGTGTTGGTGACGAACAGGTGCGGAATGTGGTGGCCGCGAACCCACTCGACAGCCTCCGCCGCGCCCGCGATGGGCTCCTCGCCGTTGTACAGCACGCCGTCCAGATCGAACAGAACTCCGCGCATGGCAGACTCCATCAGCCTACACTGAATTCGATGGTCCTCTTAAGACTCGTTCTCGCGGCGGCGCTGCTCTCGGCCGGCACGGTGGCCGCCGCCTCACCCGTGCGCCTGATCTTCGATACCGACATCGGCAACGACGTGGACGACGCGCTGGCGCTGGCCATGATCCACGCCCTGGAAAGCCGCGGCGAAGCGAAGCTGCTCGCAGTCACGGTCAGCAAGGACAACAAGTACGCCGCGCCCTTCGTCGACGTGGCCAACACATTCTACGGACGCGGCGGCATCCCCATCGGCGTCGTGCGCAACGGCAAGACGCCGGAGGACAGCCCCATGATTCGCGTGCCCGCCGAGCGCCGCAATCCCGACGGGTCGTATGTCTACCCGCATCGCCTGACCGATGGCGCGAGGGCGCCGGACGCGGTGGCGGTTCTTCGCCGCGTGCTGGAAAAAGAGGACGACGGCAGCGTGGTGATTGTGATGGTCGGCTTCAGCACGAACCTGGCGCGGCTGCTTTCAGCGGATCCGGACCTGGTGAAGCGGAAGGTTCGCCTGCTCAGCGCCATGGCCGGGTGGTTCCCGGTTGGCGAGCCCGAGTACAACGTGAAGACCGACATCCCGGCGGCGCGGCAGGTGTTCCGCGACTGGCCGTCGCCCATCGTCTTCAGCGGCTTCGAGATCGGCCAGGCCATGCTGTTCCCGGCCGCCAGCATCGAGCACGATTTCGCGTGGGTCCCGAATCATCCGGTGGCCGAAGCCTATCGCAACTACATGCCCATGCCCTACGACCGGCCGGTGTGGGATCTGACCGCCGTGCTCTACGCCGTACGTCCCGACCGCAACTACTTCTCGCTGTCGGCGCCGGGCACTGTGGATGTGGATGAACAGGGCCGCACCGTCTTCACCGCCGCGCCGGACGGCCGACGCCGCTACCTCATCCTGGGAGAGCAGCAGAAAGCGCGCACGCTGGAGGCGCTGATCCTGCTGGCCAGCCAGCCGCGGTAGTGTCCGCAGCGAAAACACGAATCGCACGTACCGAGCCGCGACAGTGAGAAGCTGTGGAACATTTGGCGTTTTGACCACTCGGTTACCGCCGTGGCTCCTCTGAGAATATGTGGATGCCCCTGGCTGAAGGGAAAGCCGTTGTTAGCCAGCCGGTTGCGCGATATTCAGCGGTGACAACTCGACTTTGTAGCCAAGCCGGGAGAGGCGTTCAACCAGGTTCCTGACACTGCGCCCGGGCCTGAGCTGATCAAAGTAGTCCGGGCCCGGTTCACGATAAGGCTGACCTGTTTT
>Ga0326728_10003410_pt1 | contig 49554 bp, 43 predicted proteins | sample MB3enrmetagenome_FD_207602 | JGI IMG/M metagenome (GOLD analysis project Ga0326728, IMG submission 207602) | Lab enriched peat soil microbial communities from McLean, Ithaca, NY, United States - MB31MN | ecosystem: Environmental > Terrestrial > Soil > Wetlands > Peat | place: USA: New York... | reverse complement strand
TACCTGCGCGACGTGTTCGCGCGAATCAGCGCTCACCCGCAGAACCGGCTGGCGGAGTTGTTACCGGACCAGTGGGCGGCCGCCCGCGCCCGCGGCTGAGCCGCACATGGGTTCACAGAACGGATACCGACAACCGGCTGAAAATCCAGGTCGCCCGAGACCCGCACGATCCCCGCTGGCTTGATGCCGGCGATGTTCACGTCCGTCATGCGCGAACGCCGCCATATTCGCAGCCAGCGCGGAATGCGAGGCCAGCGCCCGATGATTTAAGTGCGAATGAACTTGATGAGCTCGTGGCCCCGTAGAGTTGGTGTCGCGGCCAGTTTGTTCGTCCAGTGGCAGCTGAACCTTCTCGGCGGAAACTCTCACTATCGCCTCAACGGCGTCCTCGACAAAAGAACGATCCTGTCGGCAGGAAAAGCGCAATTACCATCAGCGAGAATATTAGGATTCCCTTGACTATGCTCCGAGCTATGCCGGGCCCTCTTACTGCCGCGAGAACCAATTCCGATGGTGTCCCCGCCAATGCCCCCAGCAACGGCAATATAAACTCTGTCAATGCCCATCCGAACACGATGATGAACATCACAAACCAAGTCCAGCGGGTCCTCTTTACGTATCCCGCCCAGATGACAATCAAGCCAATGAAAATGATTGTCAGCGACAAGACGCCGAGATCGCCAGCCAGTTTCGCAACCGTCGTCCACGCTCCGCTAAGTCCCAACGAGGCCGGAGGGTACATAGCACGCACAGCCGCAACCCCTGGCGGTATGGCGGACACGAGCGCGATTGTGAAAAGCACGCTCGACACGAAGACCAAGTCACGACGGATCTGCAAGCGGCGCCTCACTTTCAGCCAGGATTTCCATCTTGCCGTCCTGGTCTGGTGTCGATTATACATAAAACCACCGCCGTGCGAATTTGCACGGAAGTGCTCTGGAACAGGTGATCCCCGCGCCAGTCCTCCACTCTACTCGCCCCAAACTCTCATATGAAGGTGCTCCGGACGCGGCTGAGTTGCCATCGGCCTCGGTCGAACGAAGTGCGTCTGCGGCTGAGCCTGATCTTGTACAGCTTGGGGAACCCGCGGCGGGCCGTGCCGGGCAGCAGGCTGGTCGAGCACGCGCGGTGCTACCGTCCGAGGCTGGCCTAGAGCCATCCGCCCAGGCGATGATTAGGGGCCATGGTGGCAAGCATCGCCGCCTTGCCGGCGCCAGCCGCGTAGCAGGGGAGCGAAGCCGCCTGCAAAATCGGGCAGACCGGGGCACGGAGGGCGAGAGGTGATTCCGGAAACCGCTCAATATACACAGCTTTTCTGCTATTGATGATCGGGCGGGGCGGAATAGGCGCTTTCCCATGCCCAAAGCCAGCTTCTCACGGGAGAGCGCCAAAAACCTCCATTTCGGAGAATCTAAAGTCGACGGCCTGTGATATAGTGATCTAAAACGGGGAGCCAAAAGCGAAAGTCCCGGTCGGTATTCTGGTTCCCGGTTTTCAGGCGCCTCTTTTGGAACGCAAGCGGCGAAAAGAGGTGGCGCACTCTTCGCGAGGAGAAAAGGGATGAAAAGGACACACGCTGTTTTCGTGCTGGTGCCAGCACTGTTAGTGGGATTCTGTAACGGCGCATTTGCGCAAGAAGCGCAGCAGCTGCAAAAAACGTTGGCCCGGAACCCCGAAAAGTCAAAGGGAGACTTTCGGGCCAACAACGAGGACGTTTGGGCCAAACTCTGGGCTGTCTGCGGCAGTGGCGCCGTGACGGATGCGTGCGCGAACGCCGCCGTATTCGCAGCCAGCGCGGAATGCGAGGCCAGCGCGAGATGGTTTAAGAGGGGGACGCGGGGGTGGCAGGCGGCCAGTATTCTGCTCACTCTTGCCTCCGCAGCTTTTACAGGTGTCGGCGCTTCAACGACAATAGCCAACGCAAAGGTATTCAGCACACTGGGCGGCACAACCGGACTCGGGGCAGTTAGCACCACAATGAATGCAAACGCTGCAAGTGATCAGGCGGGGCTAGCGGTGGTCAACTCGACGCTTGCAGGGTTGGCCACGTTCTTGAAGGGTACGGGGACACCTACTCCCACACCTCCAACAGCTAGCGCGATCTTCCAACAAGCCCGAATCTATGGCGCGGAATGCGCCGCTGCGGCGAACGGCTCACCGGCGAATAGCACATCGACGACAACGCCAAAATAGCCCCGCGGTTCTCTAACGCCCGTTCCTTGAACTCCACCCTCGCTGAAACGCCGGAAAACCTCGCCGCCGATCGCTCAATGCCGGGCGCTGCTCGCTGCGCTCGCCGGTTCGAGGCTCTGGTTCTCGCGGACAACCTGCGTCTGGTCGGTATAGAAAGTGCGGCGCGCGATGACGTTGGTCGCCAGCGGGTTCGCGTTGAGCGTATAGACCTCCGGCCCGCCCTGCAGCGTGAACTCGTAACCGTCCTGAATGCCGGAGCCGATGTATGTCGGAGTGAACCCGCCGTGACTGCCCATCTCGTCCAAGCTCTCCGGATACCGCCCGAACTGAGCCTGGTACCTAGTCGCGGCAGCCTGAATGTTCTGGATGTCCTTCAGCGCCGCCGTTTCCTGCGTCTGCCGCAGGCGGCTCGGGCCCACAATGGCGCCGATGACCGTCACAACCACCCATAAGGCGATGAAGACCAAGCAACCTATCAGGCAACCTTTGTTCTTCTGCTTGCCTGTTCTCCTCATGCCGGCCTCCCGGGCAAACTTCTCACACACGCCTCCAGCCGCCGCAGCCGCTCCAGCAGCGAAGCCAGCAGATCCAGCCGCAGCGCATTCGCTCCGTCCGAGCGCGCGCGTTCCGGAGCCTCGTGAATCTCCATGAACAGCCCATCCACGCCCACCGCAATCGCCGCCCGCGACAGAGGTTCGATGAACTGCGACTGGCCGCCCGACGCCGTCCCCGCCCCGCCCGGCAGTTGCACGCTATGTGTGGCGTCGAACACCACCGGAAAGCCCAGTTCCCGCAGCATCACCAGCCCGCGCATGTCCACCACCAGATTGTGGTAGCCAAAAGTCGTTCCCCGTTCCGTCAGCAGGATGCGCGTATTCCCCGTCGAGGCCACCTTCTCAACCGCCGGCCGCATGTCTTCGGGCGCCAGGAACTGGCCCTTTTTGAGGTTCACGATCCTCCCCGTGCGCCCCGCTTCCACCAGCAAATCCGTCTGCCGGCACAGGAACGCGGGAATCTGCAGGATATCGGCGACTTCGGCCGCCCGCCCAGCCTGCCACGGCTCGTGTATGTCGGTGAGGATCGGATAGCCCGCCGCCTTAATGCCCGCCAGAATGCGCAGGCCCTCTTCGATCCCCGGCCCGCGGTACGACGCGAGGCTGGTGCGGTTCGCCTTATCGAACGACGCCTTGAACACGTACGGCCCCGCGATCCGGCCGATCTCCCGCGCCAGAAACCCGGCGTGCTCTTCGCTCTCGATAATGCATGGCCCGGCGATCAGCGCCAGCGGGTGGTCCGCCCCAAACACGATCCGCCCGCCGCCGGGCGTGCTCAGTTCCACCGGCGTCATGGCTGCACGGCTTCAGCGGCTTCCGCCGTCGCGGTTCTGGATCTGCGGTACTCGCACGCCGCCCCGATAAAGGCCCGGAACAACGGATGCGGCTCCAGCGGCTTGGACTTGAATTCCGGATGGAACTGGCAGCCCAGCCCCCACGGGTGGTCCGGATACTCGCAGATCTCCACGTAGACCCCATCCGGTGTCTGCCCCGTAATGCGCAGCCCGGCCGAGGTCAGCGCCTTCTCGTACTCCCGGTTGAACTCGTAGCGATGCCGGTGCCGCTCGGCGATCTCCAGCTTGCCGTACGCCCGGTGCGCGAAACTCCCTTCCGTCAATTTGCAGGGGTACGCGCCCAGCCGCATGGTGCCGCCCAGTTCGTCCACTCCCTTCAATTCGCGCAGCTTGTAGATCACCCGGTGCGGCGTGGCCGGGTTGAATTCGGTCGAGTCCGCTCGTTCCAGCCCGCACAGGTGGCGCGCGTACTCCACCACCATCAGTTGCATCCCCAGGCAGATGCCGAAATACGGCACCTTCTTCTCGCGCGCGTAGCGTATCGCCTCGATCATCCCCTCCACGCCGCGATGCCCGAAGCCCCCCGGCACGAGGATTCCGTCGAAGCCTTCCAGCTCTTCGGTGGCCCCCGGCAGCAGCAGCTTGTCCGAGCTCATCCACTCGATGTTCACCTTCGCGCCGTGCGCCAGGCCGCCGTGCAGCAAGGCCTCCTTCAGGCTCTTGTAGGAGTCCTCGTATTGCGTGTACTTCCCCACCAGCGCGATGCTCACCTCCGAGCTGGGGCTTTTCAGCCGCTCCAGCATCGCGCTCCAGCGGCTCATGTCCCGCGGCCCCGCCTCGATCCGAAGCGACTCCAGGATGCTCTCGTCCACCCCCTGCTCCGCGAACGTCAGCGGGACCTCGTACACCGAACTTACGTCCCGCGCGCTGATCACGTGCTCCACGTCCACGTCGCAGAACAGCGCGATCTTCTCCTTCATCTCCCGCGACAGGAAATGCTCCGTCCGGCACAGCAGCAGGTTGGGCTGTATGCCGATCGAGCGCAATTCCTTCACGCTGTGCTGTGTGGGCTTGGTCTTCAGCTCCTGCGCCGCCGCGATCCAGGGCACCAGCGTCAGGTGTATGAACAGCGCGTTCTCCCTGCCCACTTCGTGCCGCAACTGCCGGATCGCCTCCAGGAAGGGCAGCGATTCGATGTCGCCCACCGTTCCCCCAATCTCCACAATCGCCACGTCCACCCCGGCCGACACCTTCCGAATCGCCGCCTTGATCTCGTTGGTCACGTGCGGGATCACCTGCACCGTCTTGCCCAGGTAATCGCCCCGCCGCTCCTTGCTGATGATCTGCTCGTAGATGCGCCCCGAGGTCACGTTGTTGCTCTGCGTCAGCGGAGCGTGCGTGAACCGCTCGTAGTGCCCCAGGTCCAGGTCCGTCTCGGCCCCGTCGTCCGTCACGAACACCTCGCCGTGCTGAAACGGGCTCAGCGTGCCCGGGTCGACATTCAGGTAGGGGTCGAATTTCTGCAGGGTCACCCGCAGTCCGCGGCTCTCCAGCAAGCAGCCGATCGAGGCCGCGGCGATTCCTTTCCCTAACGAGGAAACCACGCCGCCGGTTACGAATATGTACTTAGCCATCGTCCTTTTCGATTGCGTTCTCCGCCTCTGCGCCAAACAGGCGGGATACCCGCTCCAGGTCCTCGGGCGTGTCCACGTGGACCGAATCGTAATACGTCTCGGCCACGCGGATCTTGTATCCGTTCTCCAGCGCCCGCAATTGCTCCAGCCCTTCCGCCCGCTCCAGCGGTCCCACCGCCAGCCCCGGATAGGCCAGCAGAAAATCCCGCCGGTAGACGTACAGGCCGATGTGCTTGTATTGCGCCGTGCGCCCGCCGTCCCTTACGTACGGGATGATCGAGCGCGAAAAGTAGATCGCATTGTTGGCCCGGTCCGTCACCACTTTCACCACGCCCGGGCTGGCCAGTTCCTCCGGAGTCTCGATGAGCTTCTTGAGCGTGCCCATCGGAATCTCCGGGTCGTCGAGCAGGCCCAGCACCGCCGCGTCGATCGCCTCCGGCGCAATCAGCGGCTCGTCGCCCTGTATGTTGACCACCAGTTCGGCGCTGTCCGTCGAGGCCGCCTCCGCCACCCGGTCGGTCCCGGAAATATGGTCCGCCCGCGTCATGCGCACCGGCGCCCCGAACCGCCGCGCCTCGCTGGCGATCCGCTCGTCGTCGGTCGCCACCACCACCTGCGTCAGGTACCGCGCCCGGCAGGCCCGCTCGTACACGTGTTCCAGCATGCTTTTACCGGCGATCGTGGCGAGAGGTTTCCCAGGAAAACGCGAGGAAGCAAACCGGGCCGGAACGACCCCCAAAATCCTACGGGGCACAGTCGATTCTAGCACAGCCCCCACCTTCCATCTGTGGGGTCGAACCTTTATGGGGCCGTTACCGCTGCGGCGTGCATGCCACTGCACGGCGCCGGAACCATAGCCCGTAGCCCAGCAGCGCCACGCATCCGGCCACCGCCAGCCACACGCTCGGCGGCGCGGGCGTGCCGGATGGCGGGCTGTTCAAGGTCCCGAAGAACACTGTATAGCCGTCCCCCCCGTCATCGCTGGCCCCGGCGGCAAACGTGAATGAAGTGACGGTGTTTGTGGAAGTGCTGCCAATCATCACCGACTGATTCTGGCCCGAGGCGGTCACCTGGCCGTTGGCTGGATTGTAGACCGCGGCGCCGTTCGGCCCCGTGTAGACTTGCAGAGAATCGGTCAGATTGAAGTCCCCCACCCCGGCCGTCCCTCCGGAAACGGTCAATTTACCCGTGGATGCCGATGTGCTTTCCACCCCAAACACGAAATCCGCGATGGGCACGGGCGCTGAGAACGTCACCGTCATGATTTCCGCTTGGCCGAACGATAAGAACTCCGGGAACCCCCCGGTCCACGTCCAGACACCATTGTCCGACGACGTCGAGGGGAAAATGTTGCGCGGGCCTCCGTCATCCCCAACCACGCTAATCGTGTAGGTGATTCCGGTCCCAGCCACCGTGCCGTTCGACGTGGTCATGGTCACCGGGATCGAGGAAGCCGTCGCGGCGATAAGCAATCCGGCCAGGCCGGTGCAAAGGACGAGTGCGGTTGCTTTGAGATATGAGCCTGTCATCGGTCTCTCTTTTTCCTTTTTGGCCTTGCGGCCGAGATCAGTGTACCACAAGGGGCGCGCCTTCGACCTGCCGTGACTGAGTTCCATGCCTTGTGGGGTCAGGCCTTCCGGCCTGCCGCCGGGCTTCTGCCCGGCGTCCGCCAAGCAGTAGTTTGAGAATCCCGCCGCCCAGCCAGCACTACGCTAACCATGAACCAGTACGAACGCCGCCTCCCCCACTGGAACCTCGTCGGACAACCCCTCTTCGTCACCTTCCGCTTGGCGGGCAGCTTGCCGGCCAACCGTGTCTTTCCCCCTGCCCGAGTGACCTCCGGACCGCTTCCCGAACCAGGCCCGCAGCAGCCCCGCCTTCCTCCGCCACCCCGAGATCGCCCAACTCGTGGTCCAAGCCCCGGCTGACGGCGAATCGCGCTTCCAAAGATATCGCCTGCACTGCTACGTGGTCATGCCCAACCACGCGTTGTGGGAGGTTTTGTGGGGTCAGGCCTTCCGGCCTGCCGCCGGGCTTCTGCCCGGCGTCCGCCAAGCAGTAGTTTGAGAATCCCGCCGCCCAGCCAGCACTACCCTAACCGTGAACCAGTACGAGCGCCGCCTCCCCCACTGGAACCTCGTCGGACAACCCCTCTTCGTCACCTTCCGCTTGGCGGGCAGCTTGCCGGCCAACCGTGTCTTTCCCCCTGCCCGAGTGACCTCCGGCCGAGCCTTCCTGGCTCTCGACCGATTCCTGGACCAAGCCCGCAGCGGCCCCGCATTCCTGCGCCAACCCGAAATCGCGCAACTCGTGGTCCAAGCCATGGCTGACGGCGAATCGCGCTTCCAAAGGTATCGCCTGCACTGCTACGTAATCATGCCCAACCACGTCCATCTCCTGGTGACGCCGCTCGTGAATTCCAGCCAGTGGCTGGGGCCACTGAAGGGGTTCACGGGCCATCGAGCCAACCAGATTCTGAATAGGCGCGGCGTGCCATTCTGGCAGGACGAAAGCTACGACCGGTTGCGGGCGCAGCAGAACCCTGAATTCAATCCGGTCACAGCCGGATTGGCCGCCTCGCCGCAGGAATTCCGCCGGTCCAGTGCAGCGGGATGCTGAACGACAGGCCGCCTGGTCGCCCGGCGTTTCCCATCGCTTCCCGCAGCCAGTCGGCGCTCCACCCCGATCGCGCGCATCCGGAAGCCGAGCGCCGCTATGGCGACTTCCCCCCAATCCGGGCAGCCACCCCCGCGAGATCACAACGACGCGGCCATCTGGAGGCCCCGCCGCCTGTCGCCGGCGCGTTCATGGGGGACTCATTCCACGAGAGAGATCGTATTGCGGCCCGCGAGTGCCCGCCTCCCGCTCCAGAAAGCCAGAGCATATAATACGTTACATGTTGATGCTGCTTCAAGCGCTGCCCCAGACGATCCATCTTACCGTTCAACAACCTCCCGGATTGCCTTTTTGGCAGACCGTCATCATCTCCGCCGTGGCCGGCACATTTTTCGGTTTGGCCAGTAGCGTTGCGATGGAGTTCATAAAACCCGCGATTTCCTCGCGGTTGCTCAAGAAGACCGTTTTGAAGAACCTCGATAAGGAGTTCTGTGAGAACTACGGCGCGCTGCTCGATGCAGTAGAACTCGTCAGCGCCTACGAGTCCGCACCTGAGGTGGTTAAGCAGGATATCACTGACGTCGTTCAGGAACTTGCGGGCTCCATAACGAAGGAGCGGTTCACTCATTACAAGGAAACCCAGAAAGCCACCTTCTACGAAGCCGACGAGGGCTACCGCCTTGGGAAATTCTACGTTCTGTTGGAAAGGGCATTCCAACAATTCCCAAACAACAGGGATCTCTTGCCTGTTGCTGTACGCTTTGGCGAGGAGCACGCCAAGCTCAGAGGCCTTCCCGAAATAAAGCCCCTAGGTATTTTCGTAGACGCATTTAAAGTCCTGAAGACGACGCACGGGAGGTGCGATGTCAAACCGACTGCCAACCATTGAGTTTGGCGACATGTGGAGTGGCGGCGAAACCACCGCCGAAAACCACCAACGATGGGGCAACCATTGGATGGCGTGGTCATGGTGGGTATACGTTTTGGAAGAGGCCGCCCGAATGATCGGCGAACAGGCCCACCACGGGGAAGACCGCAACGGAAATGTCGTTATGCCTGCGGTACTGGCGGTCCGGGCGATGCTTCTCGGCTACGCAATCGAATGCGTCATGAAGTGCTACTGGGTCAAGCGCGGAAACAAGATGGTTCAGAACGGGAAGTTCATCGGGGTTCCAGGAGCAGGCGCCGAACACAGCCTTGTTCAACTGGCGAAAGTCGTTGGCTTCACGCCGACGCAGCGCGAAGCCGACGTGCTCACCCGTCTCGCCAAATTCATCCGATTCGCAGGGCGTTATCCCATCGCCAAGAATCCCGACGATATGGCCCCACGCGAGATCGATGGTCTGGGGAAGGTCGATATCGGCTTCTTCTCGAAAGCCGATTTCCGTACCTGTCTCAGCATCCTCAATAAGCTCATGAGCCTGATCTCCGGGAAAAAAGAACGAACGTTTCAGCCCCTCGGCACCGTCCATTATCTTCTTCGTCCGCGGAAGACGAGGAAGAGAGCGTAACCCGTCCTCCACTGTGATTCCTGGTGCAAGGCCCCAAGCCTGAAATCAAAACGCAGCCCACCAGGTCCGACGGCAGCGCCGAGTGCCATTACTCCCCACAAGTCCTCTGACCGCCGCTAATCTGCCGAACCGCGGCAAGCCGTCGCCAACCGCCCGCCTCGCCCAGCTCCCCCCCGCGCCCCCACCAACCCCCGGCCTCGCCCCTCCCCGCCGCCACCTACCCAATCCTCACAACATCGCCGGGCCCGATCGAATCCAGCGCGGAAAGCGCGGCCGGTACCAGCGGCGCCAAATCGCCTAACCGGTTCGTTGGTCCGCAAAGGATCACCAAAGCGATCCTCCGCCCCGCCAGGTTCTGCTGATCCGGGATATTCTGGTCGGCCGTAATCAGAGCCTCGAATCCGCCAGCCTCCGCGGCCTCCAGGAGACGCCCGTTTTTCAGTCCTACCAGGTTTGCGAAGCGGGCGGTTTGGCAATCGTGGCCGGGAAACAGAAGCCGCAGCCGTTCGTCGATGCACTCGTCGATCAGGAGCCGCATCAGCCGCGCGCCAGCAGGAGTTGTTTGGCTTCTTCCAGCGCTTCCAACGCCAGACTGCGGGAAACGGTTGGGAATCCTTCCAGAAACTCCTCCAGCGTGTCACCGCCCTCCAGATAGTCGAACAGGGTTTGAACCGGCACTCGTGTGCCCCGGAACACGGGTACGCCGTGCATCGTCTCCGGGTCGCGGGTGATCGCGTGCGTCACGTCTACTATGTTCTCACAGGATGCAACCTTTCTTCAGTCACCACCCCCCATCCCCTCCATCTCCCTTCCTTTCAACGCGATCCCCCGCAAGATTTCAGACTCCATCCCACCCCCATGCTATTGCTGGACCAGGGAACATCCCCGACCGTCATGCCGAAAAACAACCGCGACATCTCCCCGAAACGCCTCGCCGCCAACCGCGCCAACGCCGCCCGCTCCACCGGACCGCGCTCGCCCCAGGGCAAAGCCGTCTCCGCCCAAAACGCCCGCCAGCACAGCTTTTCCGCCGCCAACTTCGCCGTCATCCGGCTTGAAGAACTCGACTCCGTCGCCCGCCTCAAGCAAGACCTCGTCGCCCTCTACCAGCCCGTCAATTCCCAGGAGCTTTTCGCCATCGAGCGCATGGCCCTCGCCCAGCAGTCCCTGCTTCGCTCCGCCGCTCTCGAAACCGGACTGTTCTCCGGCTGCCTCAACGAATCCCTCAATCGCGATAACAGCCTGATCTACACCCTCTCCGACGACCTCACCCGCGACATCGAAGTCGCCCGGGCCCAGAACCGCGCCTACGCCTTGGCCGGAGGTTTCCAAATCCTGGCTCGCAACTCCAACGGCTTCTCGCTCTTCCTCCGCTATCAGGCCCAATCCGACCGCCTCTATCGCCGCGCCGTCGAGGAACTCGAGCGCCTTTGGGCCCTCCGCCCAAATCTGTCAAACGAACCCACCGTGGACCCCGATCCTCCACAAACCACGCCACTTCCGCCTCCGGAAACGAACCCACCGGGGACCCCCCTGGAACCCGCCGTGCCCCCCTGCCCCGAGCCTCCGTCCGCGCCCGATCTCGCCTCCCCGCTTCCAACGGCGCCGGAGAGCCCCGCCCTGCCTGCGGGCCACGAGCAATCTCCCGCCACGCTATCATGGCATCGTGACGCGCTGGTGGAGTTGGATCAGGGTCCAGGACTTGTTGTGGGTGGCGATGTTCCTCATCATTGCCGCCGCCGGGCCGCATCGCGACCCGCAGTGCATCTCCTTCCTGTTCCTGATCGCCGGTCTCCAGCTTGCCGAGCCCAGGGTCCCCGCGCTGGCCACCCGACGCGGCAGCGTCGTCGCCAACCTGCTGAAGATGGGCCTCGGGTATCTCATCATCCTGCATTCCGGCGGCGCCTCCGGCGGCATCACCAGCAGCTACTACTGGATTCTGCTGATCCCCGTGGTCTCCGCCGCTACCACCCTGGGAGTGGGCGGAAGCCTGCTCTTCACGGTGCTGGCTTGCGCCACCTATCTCTCCTCCCTGCTCCTCATCGACTGGGAAAGCAAGGAAATCCCGGCGGACCAGGTGCCGGAGCTGATCCTGCGGGTGGTCTCCCTGGCCGTCATCGGCTTTCTCGCTCAGCGTCTGGCCGAGGCCAATCGCATGGAGACGCGCCGCGCACAGGCCGCGGCCGAACAGCTTGCCGAGGCCAATCGCAACCTTCAAAAAGCCGAGGCCGTCGCTCGCCGATCCGAGCGCTTGGCCGCGCTTGGTCAGTTATCGGCGGGCCTGGCCCACGAGCTGCGCAATCCGCTCGGGACCATGCGCGGCTCCGCCGAAATGCTGCGTAACAATCTCCCCGCGGGCAACGAAGTCGCCGCCGAGCTGGCCGGCTTCATCTCCAGCGAGGTGGACCGCATCAACTCCCTGGTGACTCGCTTCCTGGATTTCGCCCGCCCGCTCGAACTCCAGCCCCAGCCCGCCGAGTTGAGCGAGGTCGTCGATCGCGCCATCGCCCAACTGGAACGCGACACTCCGCGCCAGGTCGCCGTTTACAAGAACTATTCGCCCGATGTGCGCCCCTTCCCCTTCGATGCCGAGCTCATCGAGCGCGTGGTCTACAACCTGCTCCTCAACGCCGTCCAGGCCACCCCCAACGGCGGCGCCGTCACCGTCAAAACCCGGCCCGCCGAAGGCGACGTCGAGATTTGCGTCATCGACCGCGGCTCCGGCATCCCCCCCGAGCAGGTCGAGAACATCTTCAACCCCTTTTTCACCACGAAAAAGGACGGCGCCGGCCTCGGCCTGGCCATCGTCTCCAAAATCGTGGATCTGCATGGCGGTAGAATATCTGTCGAAAGCGAACCCGGCAAAGGAAGCGTTTTTCGCGTGTTCCTGCCCTCCCCATGAAAACCTGCATCTTGATTGTCGAAGACGAAGAGAAGCTCCGCCGCGTGCTGGAGCTGCAACTGCGCTCCGCCGATTTCGAGGTGGAAAAGGCCGGCACGGCGGAGGAAGCTCTCAAGCTGGCCGACCGCGCCGGCCTGGTGCTCACCGATCTGCGTCTGCCCGGCATGAGCGGTCTCGAGCTGATCGCCGCCATCCGCCGCCAGAACACCCGCACCCCCATCGTCGTGATGACCGCCTTCGGAACCGTCGAGACCGCGGTCGAAGCCATGAAGGCCGGCGCCGCCGATTTCCTGCTCAAGCCGTTCTCGCTCGACCACTTGATGACCGTCCTCCGCAAGGCGCTCGATCTGCGCGCCCTCCAGGACGAGAACCTCCAACTGCGCGAGGAGCTGGGTCACCGCTACGAGTTCGACAACATCGTCGGCCATAGCCGTCCCATGCAGGAGATCTTCTCCACCGTCGAGCGCGTCGCGCCCACCCGCGCCACCGTCCTGCTGGCCGGCGAGAGCGGCGTCGGCAAGGATCTCATCGCCCGCGCCATCCATTACCATTCCCCGCGCCGCGACCGTCCCTTCGTCAAGATCAACTGCACCGCCATCCCCGAGAACCTGATGGAGAGCGAGTTGTTCGGCTACGAGAAGGGCGCTTTCACCGGCGCCAATACCACCAAGCCCGGCAAGTTCGAGCAGGCCGACACGGGCACCGCTTTCCTCGACGAAATCGGCGACGTGCCCGGCTCCATTCAGGTGAAGCTGTTGCGCGTCCTCCAGGAGCGCGAGTTCGAGCGCCTGGGCAGCAACAAGGTCCGCCACATCGACGTCCGCATCGTCGCCGCCACCAACCAGGACCTCCGCGCCGCCCTCGAGCAGGGCACGTTCCGGGAGGACCTCTACTACCGCCTCAACGTGGTTCCCATCAATATCCCGCCCCTGCGCGAGCGCCGCGAGGATATCCCTTTCCTGGCCGAGCATTTCGTAACCAAGCTGGGCCTCGCCAGCGGCAGCCGCGTCGAATCCATTAGCGAAGCTGCCATCGAGAAGCTGCTGGGCTACCACTGGCCCGGCAACGTGCGCGAACTCGAGAACGTCCTCGAGCGCTCCATCGTCCTGTGCCCCGCCACTCGCCTCGAGGCCGCCGACATCCGCCTCGACATCGCCCCCCGCGCTCCCCGCCCCTCCGCCGGCGACTTCCTGCCCGACGGCCTCACCCTCGACGAATACGAGCAGGCCATTCTCCGCGAAGCCCTGCGCCGCGCCGACGGCAACAAGAGCCAGGCCGCCCGCCTCCTCGGCCTCACTCGCAACGCCCTCCGCTACCGCCTCTCCCAAATGGGCATGGACAAGGAATCCCCCGGTGGCGAGTGATCGCCGCTCAACGCCTCACCTGGATCTCCAACGACTCCGTCGCCCGCTTTCCATCCGCGCCCTCCGCGCTCAGCGTGTAGCGCGTATCCCGCTGCGGAGCCACGTACAGGCAGCGGTTCAGCGAGGGCCAGATTCCCTCCGCCGCCGGCTCCAGCCGCACCGTTTTGGCGTTGGCCACTCCGTAGCACAGGATCGCCTGCCGGCCCTTCGCCACCACGCTGGGCGACGCATAGAACTGGAGGATCTTCACCTCGCTGCCGAAGTCCGGCGGCGGGGCCGCCTGGTGCTTGCGCTCCACCGCCCGCTCATACTCGCGGTCGCTGTCGTAGCGGCTCCAAAGCGTCCACGCGACGTACGCGAGCGCTATCGCCATCGCCACGAACATGTACCGGACCGCTTGCCGCATCCTACTCTCATCCTAGCCCCGGCCGATCCTCCCATAGAAATCCAGCCTCATATCCCCGCTCTCCGTCCGATATGTTTCTTAGGTGAACGGAATATGGCCCGGCTCAGCGCACCTCTCGACGCATCCAACATCGGCTCCGAGGCCCGGCTGCTCGAGCACGGCCTGCGCCAGTCCATCGTCGGTCAGGACGAGGCGGTCGATCAGATCGTCAATGTCTACCAGATGTTCCTCACCGGCATGCAAGCTCCCAATCGGCCGGTCGGCAACTTCCTTTTTCTGGGACCCACCGGATCGGGCAAGACCCGCATCGTAGAGGCCACCTCGGAGATCCTGGCGGGAACGCCGCGCGCCGTCGTCAAGATCGATTGCGGCGAGTTTCAGCACAGCCACGAGATCGCCAAGCTGGTCGGCTCGCCTCCCGGCTACCTGGGCCATCGCGAGACGCATCCCATGCTGAGCCAGGAAACTCTCAACGAGTACCTTACCGAGAAGGTCAAGCTGAGCTTCGTCCTGTTCGACGAAATCGAGAAGGCCAGCGACTCGCTGTGGAACCTGCTGCTCGGCATCCTGGACAAGGCCACGCTCACCCTCGGCGACGGCCGCAGAGTGGACTTCTCCCGCTCCCTGATCTTCATGACCAGCAACCTCGGCGCCTCCGCCATGACCGCCATTTCGAGCCCCCGCTTGGGCTTCACAGTCCCCGGCGCCGGCGTCAACCAGGATGGCAAGATCGCCAAGGCCGGCGTCGAGGCCGCCCGCCGCAAGTTCACTCCCGAGTTCGTCAACCGGCTCGACAAAATCGTGGTGTTCCGTTCGCTCGGCGATGCCGAATTGCGCCGCATCCTTGAGATCGAGCTGGGCATGGTGCAGGAGCGCATTTTCCAGTCCCCCAGCGCCCGCCCCTTCGTCTTCAGCGTGACCGCCGAGGCCAAGGACTATCTGCTCCGCGAAGGCACCGACTTGAAGTACGGCGCCCGCCATCTGAAGCGCGCCGTGGAGCGCAGTCTGGTGCAACCCATGTCCAACCTGATTGCCAGCGGCCAACTCCGGGAAGGAGACTGGGTGCGCGCCGACTACGATCCCCACGCGGATCGCATGGCCTTCCGCCTCGAGGCCGAGGACGTCTCGCCCCATGCCATGGCGGATCTCGTCAGAGCCTCCATGCCCCTCTCCGCCGCCGCGTAGCGCCGACGGTCTTGCCGCCGGTGGTTTTAGCCTTTGTACTTCTCGCTGCAAGCGGTGGAACAGAAATGCACCACCTGGCCCTTCACGGTTTTCCGGACGGATGCGGCCGTGGAAACGTACGTGCCGCAGACCGGGTCGCGCTTCAGTTCGCCGGCTTTTCTGGGCTCGCCTCCGGCCGCCGCTCGCGCCTGGGCTTGCGGATCGAACAGCGCCCCGTAGACTTTGGCCAGGACGCTCAGGATGGTGCGCAGGAAGCTGATGAGGACGATGGCGGCAAAAATGTAGAGGACGGCTCGTACCATGGGACGGGGCGCCCCTTCGAGCGCCCCACTACCATCTCATGTCACTTCTTTTTCTTCGGCGCGGGCGCGTTCGGATTCACGTAGGTAGTCTGGATCTGCTGGGAGATGAAATCGAGCATCGCCTTGGCGCCCACGGCGTTCGGTCCGGTCGGGGCCAACTGGAGGTACTTCTCGTAGGCCTCTTTGGCGCCCGGCGGCGGAATGGTCTTGCCATCCGGCGAAAGTTGCGCCTTGGCCATCAGGCAGTTGCCATACTGGAAGTAGGCTTCGGCGTAATCGGGAGTCATGTCGATCGCCTTCTTGAACGCCCCCGTGGCCTCCTCGTTCTTGCCCTGGTTTACCAGCAGCGCGCCCAGGTTGAAGTAGTACTTGCCGCCGCCCTTCGGATCGATTTCCGCGGCCTTCTGCAACTCCATCCCGGCGTCGCTGAGTTTCCCGGCTCGAGCCATCGCCAGCGCGTAATTATTGTGATACCCGGCGTCGTTGGGCGCCACCGCGATCACCTTGGCCCAGGCATCGATGGCCTGCTGCTGCGCCGCATCGCGCTCCTCGCCGGTCTTGGTCGCCGCCAGCGACGACGTAGCCTCCGCCAGATGGGCCAGAATCACCGGAGTGTTGGTTGGATTCGTATTGGCGTCCGCCGCTTTCTTGAACGAATCCACGGCCACGTCGAACTGTTTGGCTTCCACCGCCTGCATGCCCGCGTTGTAGGCCTCGTTGACGGCCTTGTCCTTGCTGAATTTCTCCAGCCGTTCTTTCTTCTCCTTCTCGAAGGCGGCAACCTGCTCCGGGGTCATCTCGCGTTTCTGCTGCGAGCTTAGATCCCCGCCGGTGCTGGCCGCTTTGTTCATCGCGTCGTTCTTCAGCTTGATTTGGTGCAGGTCGAACTCGTGGTAAAAGGGAGTCGCCGTCTTGGCGTGGTACTTGTTGACCGAATCCTTTACCACGCCGTCGACCTTCACCACGATGTCGTACGTCCCGATCTGCAGCCCGCCGTAAAAGTACTCGCCCCGCTTGTCGGTCTTGCAGCTATAGTGGCCGACGATGTCCGTCCGGGTGATCTCGATCACGGCGCCCTTGAGCGGACTCCCGTCCTCTCCAATCACTTTGCCCTGGAAAATGCAGGTTTGAGCCATGGCGAAGCCGGCGAACAGCAGCCAGATGCCGGCGCCCCAGGCCATTCTTCGTAGTATCATTACAGACCTCCGCGTCTTAGTCGAACTTTGCCTCCTCCGAGCATACTACAAAGGAGCTGCCCGCTGCGGCCGGTTCTTCGCCCGGAGGCCAGCCCGCCCGCCCCCGGCGCCAGCCGCCCGCCACCAGCCGCCAGTTCGCACCTCGCCGCCGGCCGCCAGCCCGCCCCCGGCGCCGGCCGCCATCCGCCAGTTCGCACCTCGGCGCCAGCCGCCAGCACCCCGCTTCCTGTACCCAGGCGCCGTTTTTTTGCATCTATGGGGTTGTAATCTGATATAGAATTGGAGCAGTTGGGTGAGAGGACAGCACGCATGAGCAGGTTGCTGTTCGCAGTGGCGCTGGCCGCCGTCTCGGCCGCCGCGGAGCCGCCGCCCTTGGAGCGCGCGCGGGAGCTCTACAACCGCACCGAGTACGAGGCCGCTCTGGCCCTGCTGGGCCCCATCGCCCACAAGGACTCCTCCACCTACCTGCTGATGGGCCAGTGCCAGTACATGCAGGGCGAATCCAAGAAGTCCTCCGAACTGTTTCTCAAAGCCGTGCAACTGGACCCCCACAGCTCCGACAACCGGCTGTGGCTGGCCAGGGCTTACGGGCGGCGCGCCGAGACCTCCAGTTTCTTCACCGCCCCCGGTTTCGCCACCAAGGCGCGCGAAAACTTCGAGCAGGCCATCCAGCTCAACCCAATGAACACGGAGGCGATCGGCGACCTGTTCGAGTATTACCTGGACGCCCCCGGTTTCCTGGGCGGCGGCCTGGACCGGGCGTCCGCTCTCGCCAAACGGATGAGCGATCTCAATCCCGCGGAGTACCACTGGGAGCTGGCCCGGCTGGCGGAGAAGCGAAAGGAGTACCAGACCGCCGAGCAGCATTTCCGCAGCGCGGCGGACTTGGCCCCGCGCCAGATCGGGCGGGTCATCGACCTGGCCCGCTTCCTGGCCAAGGCCGGCCGCTTCCAGGAAAGCGAGGAAGCTTTCCAACAGGCGGAAAAGATGGATCCCAATTCCCCCAAGCTGCTCTTCGAGCGGGCCAGCGCCTACATCCACGCGGGCCGGAATCTGGAAGCCGCCCGGCAACTGCTGAAGCGCTATCTGGAAGCCCCGCTGACGCCCGACGATCCCCCGCGCAGCCAGGCCGAGCGGCTGCTGAAGGCGGCTTCCCGCAGTTGAAGAAGCCCGCACTGCGCCATACTAGTCTGAGAGCATGTTCCTCACCGAAGCGCTGTCCTTCAGCCTGAACGCCCTGCGAGCCAATCGATTCCGCACCTTCCTGACGGCCCTCGGCCTGGTGATCGGCAACGCCTCGGTGATCTGGGTGGTCACCATCTCGCTCACCAGTCGCGACTACGTTCTGGAGCAGATCCAGGGCGTCGGTTCCAACATGGTTTGGGCCTACCTCGAAGTCGGCAACCAGCCGGCCACCCCCCAAGTGGCCGCCGACTACGTGAAGATCGCCGACATCGAAGCCGTGCGCCGCCAGCTCGACGACCGGATCGTCGCCGCGACCGGCGTCATGCAGACCTTCACCAGTATCGTGGCCAACGGCCGGGAGCGGGACATCCAGGTGAACGGCTCCGACGAGGATTATCCCAGGGTTCGCAACCTGGTGATCTTGTCCGGCCGCTTCTTCGACTCGAGCGACGTGACGTTGCGGCAGAAGGTGGCGCTGGTGACCGGGAAGCTGGCCAAGCGCCTTTTCGGCAGCGAGCGGGAGGCGGCCGGGCAGCGCATCAAGATCCACGACTTGCAGTTCACCGTGATCGGCGCGTTCAAGGAGAAAGTGCCGAGCTTCGGGCTCTCCGAGTTGTCGGGCGAGAGCATCCTGATCCCAGTCACGGTGATGAGCTACTTCGTGCCGGTGGAGCGGATCGATCCCATGTACGTGCAAGCCCGGCGCGCCGCCGACGTGCCGGCCCTCACCGCCGACGTGCGCCAGATCCTGGAGAGCCGCCACCGCGCCGGAGCGCTGTACCTGGTGGAGAACCTCACCGCGATCCTGGACGCCGCCGAGAAGATCGCGCTGGTGATGACGCTGGTGCTGATCGTGGTCTCGGCCATCGCGCTGGTGATCTCCGGAATCGGAATCATGAACATCATGCTGGTCACGGTGACCGAGCGCACGCGCGAGATCGGCGTGCGGATGGCGGTGGGCGCGGCGCGGCGCGACATCCTCCAGCAGTTCCTGCTGGAAGCGGTGCTGATCAGCGTGGTGGGCGGAGGCGCCGGGATTCTCTTGGGAGTGGCCCTCCCGGTGACCGTCCGTCTGCTGGTGGACGGCCTGAAGATCCCGATTTCGGCGCTCTCGATCGCCATCGCCTTCGCCGTCTCGGCCTTGGTGGGCCTGATCTTCGGGCTGCTGCCCGCCAGCCGCGCCGCCCGCCTGAATCCGACCGAGGCGTTGCGCTACGAGTAGACCGTGCTTATTTGCGGCGGCGGCGCAGCATGAGAATCAAGCCGCTGAGCGAGGTCGCGAGCAGCCCGAAGGCGCCGGGCTCCGGGATGGCGCTGGTATTCACGGAGCAGTTCGTGCATCCGGGATCGAGGCCAGGGACGTAATTCCAACCAGCTCCCGGGGAAGCGACGGTCGGCGGGTCCGCAGAAAGAAAGGTCTGCGGTCCAAGCGTGGCCCAGAACTCATTGGGCTCCACCATCGCGAAAACGACCAGGCCACCGCCGTCCGAATACTGGAGAAACACTTCGGGGTCGGTGTTCGATGGATCCGTAGTGAAAACGTGGCCGGAGAGGTCATAGCCTGGCAAGGGCGACCCGAGCGCAGTGCAACAGCTAGAGGGGCCGGGCGAATCGGTCTGCATAGGCCCAATCCAAGAGAACTCAAACTGAAACGTGGAGCCCGTCTCCTGGTACCCCACATCGGGGTTCCCCTCCAATTCTGGAAGGTTCAGGGTGTAGTCGTAAGTTGGCGGCGACGGCGCTGGCGCTGTCGTTGCGGCCCAAGCCGGCAGGGCTGCGGCAACCGATAGCGCCAAGCACCAAATGCACGCATGAGCTATTCTTTTCACTGGGGCGATACCGCCTTCATCGTGTTTCTGCAAGTTGCCACCGCCCAATGGGACTGTGTTTCCAATACCCTTCGACGCAGACGTACCTTTGGATCCGGCACCAAGGCAGTATAGCACGACGGCCTTGGTTGCCTCCATGGATCCTTAAGTAATAGTACTGGTACCGAAGAGCAGGGCTTCAGGGGGCTGGCTTTGAACCACCGCTCGGAGCCTCAGGCGGGTACCATAGAAGCGTGCTGCGCGCGCGCATCGAAGAGGTCGAACGGCGGATGGAGGCGGCCGTTCGCCGCGCCGGACGGCGGCGCGAGGAGATCACGCTCGTCGCGGTGACTAAGATGTTTCCCGCCTCCACCGTGCGCACGGCGTATGAAGCGGGCCTGCGCGAGTTCGGCGAGAACTACGTGCGGGAATTCGAAGGCAAGCGCCCCGAGCTCGCGGATCTGGCTGGGGCGCGGTTCCACTTGATCGGGCATTTGCAATCCAACAAAGCGCAGCGCGCCGCCGGCCTCTTCGACGTCATACAAACCGTGGACTCGCCGAAGCTGGCCCGGCGGTTGAGCCAGGCGGCCCAGCGCGAGATCGAGGTGATGCTGGAGGTGAAACTGGGCGGCGAGGAGGCCAAGAGCGGCGCGCGGCCCGAAGATCTTCCGGCCTTGATGGAGACCCTGGCGAGTTGCCCCGGCTTGCGCCTCACGGGATTGATGACCATGCCGCCGTGGTCGGAGGCGGCGGAGGAATCGCGCCCGTATTTCCGCGCGCTGCGCGAACTGGCCGTGCGGCACGGGCTGGCCGGCCTCTCGATGGGCATGTCGCACGATCTGGAAGTGGCCATTGAAGAGGGCGCCACGCACGTGCGGGTGGGCAGCGCGATCTTCGGCCCCAGAAGGCAGCCGTGACCCTGGGGTTCCACGCCCCGCTTCCGCCCGCGCCCAGCGGCGTGGCCGATTACGCCGCGGCACTGCTCGAGGAACTGCGTGCGCTGGGCGAGGTGAAGGTGAATACCGGCGGCGGGGACGTTTGCCTCTACCATCTGGGGAACAACGCGCTGCACCGCGAGATCTACCGGCGGGCGCTGGCGCGGCCGGGAGTGGTGGCGCTGCACGACGCGGTGCTGCATCATTTCCTGCTGGGCGAGCTGGACCGGGCGGCGTACATGGAGGAGTTCGCCTTCAACTATGGCGAATGGAGCCGCGGGCTGGCCGCAGAGCTTTGGGAGGAGCGGCGGCGCTCGGCGCAGGACCCGCGCTACTTCCAATACCCGATGCTGCGGCGCGTAGCGGAGGCGGCGCGTGCGGTGGTGGTGCACAACCCGGCGGCTGCCAGGATGGTGGCGGCGCATGCCCCCTCCGCGCGGATCGTCGAGATCCCGCATCTGTTTCGGCCTCCCGCTGCCGTGCCGGAATCCCAGGCTTCGCGCTGGCGGCAGCGCCACGGCATCCCGCCGGGCGCTTTCCTGTTCGGAGTGTTCGGACATCTGAGGGAAACCAAACGGCTGCTGCCGGTGCTGCGGACCTTCGCGCAGCTTCGCGCGACCGGAGCGCACGCGGCGCTGCTCGTGGCGGGCGAATTCGTCAGCCAGGACCTGGAGCGCGCCGCCCGGCCGCTGCTCGCCGGTCCGGGCATTTTGCGGCTGGGATATCTCGCGGAGCGCCAGTTCTGGCTGGCGGCCTCGGCCGTGGACGCCTGCATCAACCTGCGCTCTCCGGCCGCAGGGGAGACCTCCGGCATCCTCATACGGATGATGGGCATCGGCAAACCGGTGCTGGTGACGGCGGGCGAGGAAACGGCGCGGCTGCCGGAAGACGCCTGCCTGCGGGTTCCGGCCGGACTTGCGGAAGAGCCCGCTTTGGCGGACTATATGATGTGGTTGTGCGAGTCGCGGGTGGCGGCTCGCGAAATTGGCCGTCGCGCCGCGGCGCATATCGCCACGCACCATGCGCCCTCCCTGGCCGCCCGGCGCTATTGGGAATTGCTTTGCGAATACGCTGGCTGAGTCCTCTGCTGTGCTGCGGCTTGCTGTGGGCCGCGCCGCCCGACGGCATGGAGCGGGAACTCGACGTCCGCATACGCATGCGCGACGGCGTGGAGCTCTCGGCCAACGTCTTCCGGCCGGCCAGCGGCGCGCCGCTTCCCGCCATTCTGGTGCGCACGCCTTACAGGAAGGGCGCCGATCTTTCGCCGGGATACCTTCCCTTCGTGCTGCACGGGTACGCGGTGGTGGTTCAGGACGTGCGCGGGCGCTACGGGTCTCAGGGCGTCTTCGAACCTTTGCGCCAGGAAGACGCCGACAGCGAGGACACCCTGAATTGGATTGCGCGCCAGAGCTGGTCGAACCGGAGAATCGGCATGCTGGGCGGCTCCTACCTGGGCATCGTGCAGTGGAAAGCGGCGCTGCTCGATAATCCTTATCTGAAGGCGATATTCCCGGTGGTGGCCGGCTGCGACGATTACTTCGACCGCTTCTATTCCACTGGCGGCGCTCTGAAGCTGGGGCAAAGGCTGGAGTGGCTGAGCGAGAACCTGCGGCCGCCCGGTTCCCTCAAGCCTGACTTCAGCCATTTTGCGCTCAACCTGCCGGAGCGCACCTCCGACCGCCTGGCGACCGGGCATACGGTGGATTTCTACCAGCAGGCCCTGGACCATCCGGCCTACGATGCGTTCTGGAAGAGTTTCAGCACGCGCGAGAAGATCGAGCGGGTGCATGTGCCGGTGTTTTCGGTGGGCGGCTGGTACGACAACTTCGTGGAAAGCGATCTGGAGGCCTTCCACCTGATGCGCAAGAACGGGCGGATTCACCGGCTGCTGATCGGGCCGTGGCCGCACAATATGTCTTACGAATTCCCGGGCGCCAACTTCGGCGCCGACGCCAAAGTGCCGATCCTGCCGCTGCAACTGGAGTGGTTCGACTACTGGGTGAAAGGGACGCCAGAACCGAACGGCCCGCACTCCATCGCCAACCCGCCTCTGCGGATCTTCGTGATGGGGGCCAACCGCTGGCGGGACGAGGAGGAATGGCCGCTGCGCCGGGCCATCCCGACGATTTATTACCTGGCGGGACATGGGCGCCTGCAGCGGAGCCAGCCAGCCTGGGGCCGGCCGGACGAGTATATCTACGACCCGGCGAATCCGGCTCCGACCGACGGTGGAGCGGTGTGCTGCAATCCCAAGGTGCTGCCCTGGGGGCCGGCGGATCAGCGGGGGGTGGAGAGCCGGGCCGATGTGCTGGTGTACTCGAGCGCTCCGCTGAAGCGCCCGGTGGAAGTGACCGGGCCGATCCGCGTGGTGCTGTACGTCACGACCTCGCAACCGGATACGGATTTCACGGCCAAGCTGGTGGACGTGTTTCCGGACGGCCGCGCCATCAACCTGACGGACGGCATCCTGCGGCTGCGCTACCGGGAGTCGCTAGAGAAGCCGCTGCCGGCCCGGCCGGGGCAGGTCTACGCCATCACCATCGACGCCGGGGTGACCAGTAACGAATTCGGCAAGGGGCACCGCATCCGGCTGGAGGTTTCGAGCAGCAATTTCCCCCGCTTCGACCGCAACCCCAACACGGGCCGGGCGGTGGCGGAGGAGAAGGAGATGCGGCGGGCCACGCAGACGGTGTTCCACCAGCGGGTGTGGGCCTCGCATGTGGTGCTGCCGGTGGTGGGGGCTTCTCGGAGCGGCGCGAATTTGCGATAATGGGCTACGTCAACCCGCGCAGGCGCGGTAGCCAAGTGGTAAGGCAGAGGTCTGCAAAACCTCTATGCGCCGGTTCGACTCCGGCCCGCGCCTCCAAACATTCTGCGTTTCTCTCCGCCACGCTCACTGGACGGCGATGGTTACCGTGTTCGAGGTGGCGCCCCCGATGGAGATGGATAGCGGGACGGCGTTGCCTTTGGGCGTCCCTGCCGCAACTTGCGCGTTCACCTGGTACAGGCCGACGTCTCCCGGCGTCAACCCGGCGAACTGCACTATCGCCGAGACGCCGCCGATGGTCACCGTCGGCCAGTCGGGGGTGGACGCCAGCGGATTGCTTGGCGAGGGCGCGCCCGTCGCGGGCTGGTTGCTCACCGGCCCCAGCCCCGTGCAATAGATCTGGATGTAGGCTCCCGCGGTGGTCGGATTCGTTGCCGAAACCAGATGGTAGTTGAGATCCAGAATCGCGCCCGGTCCGGTGCCCGCGCCGTTGGCCGTGAAGATGCCGGGAGCATAAGCCGCCAGATTCACCGTCTGCGGTACGCTCGCCCGACTGTTTACGCTGGTGGCCACGGCGGTCTGCGATAGCCCGGCCAGTTCCCAGGGGATTTGGGCGTTCACCTGGCCGGAGCCGGCATAGAACAAGGGGGCCAGGGGCGCGCCGGCGAACAGGAGGGAGAGGCCGCCCAGGCTGGTTGGAATCGGGAACGCAGTCACCGGAATCGGCGAAGCCAGTGGGAAGCTGCCGAACACCGCGGCGATGCTGCCCGGAGCTACCGGCGCGGTGTAATTGGCCGCGTTGACGACGCCGCCCGAGCTGACCTGGACCGCGAGAACCGAGGTCAAGCCGCTGGCGCTGGCCGGCCAGGCTCCGCCGCCCAGAACGGCGACCTGATTCAGAACCTGCGAGGGCGCGTTCTCCGCCACGTCCACCGTCACGGTGATGGGTGGATAACTCGAGCCGGGGGCAAGGGCATCGCTGCGCGCGCAGGCGGCGTTGGAGCAGTCCCAACCTGGGCCCGACATGGACACTAGCGTCAGGCCGGCGGGGACGATCTCGGTCGCCGTCACCGTACCGCTGGTTGGGCCGGCCCCGGTGGCATTGCTCAGCACCACCGAGAAGGTTGCTCCCGCCTGTCCCAGTACGAAAAAGTTGGCGGACTGCGTTATCGTGGCGCTCGGCAGCGGGCTGGTTCCCTGCGGCACCAGCAGCCGGACTGCGGAATCCGCGATGTAGACCCTGCCGGAGGAGTCCACTGCGACGCCGTCAGGCCAGGCCAACTGGGCGCTGGTGGCTGGGCCTCCGTCGCCATACCCGGCGCTTCTATCTCCGGCCACCGTCGCGATGACGCCAGTCGCCGCCGGCACCTTGCGGATCACGTAGTTCTCTGTGTCCGCGATGTAGAGGTTGCCGGAGCCATCCACGGCCACGCCCTCGGGCCAAGCGATCTGGGCGCTGGTGGCCGGGCCTCCATCGCCGGAGTATCCCCAAGTCCCGTTCCCGGCCACCGTGGTGATGATGCCGGTCGCCGCTGTCACCTTGCGAATCGCGTCATTCCAGGTGTCCGCGATGTAAAGGTTGCCGGCGGAGTCCACCGCGACCCCCGAGGGAGGCCCGAGTTCGGCTTTGATGGCCGGGCCGCCGTCGCCGGAATACACCCCGGTTCCGCTCCCGGCCACCGTGGTGACGATGCCGGTCGCCGCAGCCACCTTGCGGATGCGCTGGTTGTAGGTATCCGCGATGTAGAGGTTGCCGAGGCCGTCCACCGCCACGCCCTCAGGCCAATTGAGTTCGGCGCTGGTGGCCGCGCTGCCGTCGCCCGAAAAGCCGGCCGTGCCATTTCCGGCCACCGTCGCGATGACGCCAGTAGCCGCCGACACTTTGCGGATACGTTGGTTGTTTTGGTCGGCGATATAGAGGTTGCCGTTGCCATCCACCGCCACACCCGAGGGCGAGTTGAGCTGGGCGCTGGCGGCCGGGCCTCCATCGCCCGAGTACCCCGAGGTCCCGTTCCCGGCCACGGTCGCGATAATGCCAGTGGCCGCCGTCACCTTGCGAATCCGTTGGTTGCCTTGGTCTGCGATGTAAAGGTTGCCGGAGCCATCCAGGGCCACGCCCGCGGCCGAGTTGATCTGGGCGGTGGTGGCCGGGCCTCCGTCGCCCGAATAATTGGTACCATTCCCGGCCAGTGTTGTAATGGCGCCACTCGCCGCCGCCACCTTGCGAATACGGCTGTTGCCGCTGTCGGCGATGTAGAGGTTGCCGGAGCTGTCCACGGCCACCGCGGAAAGACCGTTGAGCTGGGCGCTGGTGGCCGGGCCTCCGTCGCCCGAATAACCCTGGCTCCCGTTCCCGGCCACCGTCGTGATGACGCCACTCGCTGCCACCACCTTGCGGATCACGTAGTTGCCGCTGTCCGCGATGTAGAGGTTGCCGGAGCCGTCCACCGCCACGCCGTAGGGACCTAGGAGTTGGGCACTGGTGGCCGGGCCTCCGTCGCCCGAATAGCCTGGAGTCCCGTTGCCGGCCACCGTCGTGATGATGCCGGTGGCCGCCGCCACCTTGCGAATACGCCTGCTGTTGTAGTCCGCGATATACACGTTGCCGGAGCCATCCACGGCCACGCCCCAGGGATAGTTGAACTGGGCGCTGGCGGCCGGGCCTCCGTCGCCGGAATCACCCTGGCTTCCTGTGCCGGCGACCGTCGTGATAGCGCCGGTCGCCGCCGCGACCTTTCGGATCCGGTTGTTGCCGCTGTCCGTGATGTAGAGGTTGCCGGCGGAATCCATTGCGACGCCCTGGGGCGATCGCAGTTGGGCGCTGGTGGCCGAGCCTCCATCGCCCGAATAACCAAACGCGCCATTCCCGGCCACCGTCGTGACGATGCCGGTCGCCGCCGCCACCTTGCGGATCCGGTTGTTGGCGCTGTCCGCGATGTAGAGGTTGCCGGCGCCATCCACCGCCACGCCGGTAGGATAGCCGAGCTGGGCGCTGGTGGCTGGGCCTTCGTCGCCCGAGTAGCCCCAGTGCGGCGAGCTACCCGCCACGCGCGTGAGAGCCCCAGAAGCGTCAACCTTGAAAACGGCGTTGTCCGCAGTGAAATAGACGTTGCCGGCGGCGTCGGTGGCGACCGCGAGAGTCCCCCCGATGGGCGAGCTCACGGCTGGGGCCGGCGTAGCTGGCAGCCCGCCCCCCGCGATGGTCGTGATCAGATACTGCTGCGCCCAAACCGTCCCGCCCGTCAGCAGGAGTCCCAATCCAATCGCAAGGTTCTTCCGCATGGCACACAGTCTCCTTGAAATCCCGGGATTGCAGTTTCGCTCCAGAGTCTCGATCAGTATACACAATAAGGATGGTTCATCACGTCTGCAAGTCCTTTATGCGCCGGATCGACCACAAAAAACTGGACGCTCCCCTAATCCTCATGGCTCCCACGGCCGATAGCTCCGGCAGATGCCAGACACGCATGCGAATCCAACTGTGTTGATTGTTACTCCCTTCCAGGAGGACTACGAGGTCCTGCGGCGCATCCTGGACGCATCCACGGAAAGCCAGTGGCGGGTTCGGTTCGCCGCCACCTGCCAGGAGGCCTGGCTGGCCCTACACGGGGAACAAGTGGACGCGGTCATCGCCGAATGCGAATTCCCAAACGGGTTGAGCTGGAAGGAACTCCTCGAAGAGATCCAGAACATGGGCGGATACCCGCCGCTCATTGTGGCCTCGCGAGTGGCCGACGAGCGGCTATGGGCGGAGGTCTTGAACCTGGGCGTTTACGATCTGCTGCTCAAGCCCTTTGACGGGGAGGAGACGCTGCGGGTGCTGGCCATGGCTATGCGTCAGGCCCGGCACTCCCGCTACGCCTGCGACGCCCTCTCCAGCGCCATGGTTTAGCCGACTTCGAACTCGCCAGCGGCCAGGCGGCGCACGAACTCTGTGTCGCCCTCCAGAAAGTCGTACTGCGGCAACCGCTCGCGCGGCTCCCAGCGGATGGCGTTGAAATCGAGGTTCTGCGGCTCTCCCGAGTACCGCGACACGCGGAGAAAAATGAGCAGAAGCGGCGGGCTGGCGGGGTAGCGGTACTCGTAGCGCGTCAGCTCGGCGCCGATTTCGGCCTGGATGGCCAGTTCCTCGTGGAGTTCGCGGGCGAGCGCCTGTGGCGGTGTTTCTCCGTGCTCAACCTTGCCGCCGGGGAACTCCCACTTCAGGGCATGGCGCGAACCTGGTTTGCGCTGGCAGATCAGAATCCGCCCATCGCGCTCGATGACGCCGGCTACCACCATCTTCAACACGTTGGCCACGAGGTAAAGGATAACCCAGCTCGGGCTGCGATAATCGAGGGATGAAGCCTCTGCTCGTTCTGGCCCTGCTGCTGGCGGCTCCGACGGATCTCGATATGCGGCTGGCGCGCTGGCGCACCGTCGAGATGCCGTTCCGCTCCGGCGGCCTCTCGGTTTCCGAGGGGCAGATGGTTGCCAAGCTGGTCGAAGCCTGCCAATACCTGGACCAGATCTTCTGGCGCCAGAGCGATGCTCAGGCCGTGCAGCTTTACCGGTCCACCAATCAGGCCGCGCTGCGCCGGCTGCTGATGATCCACGGGGGCCGTTTCGATCTGCTGGATGGGAACCGCCCGTTCGCCGGCGCCGAGCCAGTGCCGCCGGGCCGCGGCTTCTACCCCAGCGACCTCACCGCCGCCGAGATCGAGCGCTATGTCAAGGAACATCCCGCCAAGAAAGAGGAGATTTACAGCCCCTATACGGTGGTGCGCCGCCGCGGCAGCGAACTGGTGGGCATTCCCTATCGCGAGGAGTACCGCGCGTTCCTGGAGCCGGCCGCCCGGGCGCTTCGCGAAGCCGCCGCGCTCAGCTCCGATCCGCAGTTCGCGAACTTTCTCCGCCTGCGCGCCGCCGCGCTGCTGAGCGACGACTACTACGCCAGCGATCTGGCCTGGCTGGACCTGAAGGACCCGCGGTTCGACGTCATTTTCGCGCCCTACGAAAGCTATCTCGACGACCTGCTGGGCGTCAAGACCAGCTACGGCGCGGCGGTACTGATCCGCGACGACGCCGAGAGCCGCCGGCTGGCCGTTTGGGAGCGCTACATTCCCGACCTACAGGACGCGCTGCCGCTGGCGGCCGAGGATCGGCCCTCGAAGCGCGGTTTGGCGAGTCCCATGGAGGTGGTCGATTCGCCGTTCCGCGCGGGCGACCTGCGCCACGGCTACCAGGCGGTCGCCGACAACCTGCCCAACGATCCCCGGATTCACGAGCGCAAAGGATCCAAGAAGATTTTCTTCAAGGACTTTCTGGAGGCGCGGGTGAACTTCATCATTCTCCCTATCGCGCGGCGTTTGATGCGGCCGCAGGATGCCGCGCGGGTCACGGCCGAGGGCTACCTGGCCGGCACCGTATTGCACGAGATCGCGCACGGACTGGGCCCCGCCTACGCCCGGCGCAACGGAGCGCGCGTGGACATTCGGGAGGCCATCGGGCCGCTCTATTCCCCGCTGGAAGAGGCCAAGGCGGATACGGTGGGCATGTCCACCCTCCCGTGGCTGGCGGAGCACGGCGCGCTCGCCGCCGGCAGCCTGAGCGAGGACTACGCCTCTTACGTGGCCGGGCTGTTGCGCACGTTGCGATTTGGGACCGCCGAGGCGCACAGCGTCTCCGAGCTGATGCAGTTCAACTACCTGCTCAGCCGGCACGCGGTGGCCTTGGAGGCCGGCCGCTACGGCGTGGATTACGAGCGCATGCCCGCCGCCCTAGCCGCCCTCTCGAAGGAGCTGCTGGAGATCGAAGCCACCGGCGACGCCGCGCGCGCCCAGCGCTGGTTCCACCAATACAGCGCCGTCCCGCCCGCGCTTGAGCAGGCGCTACGCTCCGTCGGGGACATCCCGGTGGACCTCGATCCGGTGTTCTCGTTCCCCGATAAGGTGGAGTGAGGGTGTGCTTTGCTCAGGGCCTCGTTGGTTAGGGATTGGAACTGCCGAAGATCGTGAGTTTTCGGCGAGGCTGCGTTAAGTTGCCGCCGAGTTCGTCTTCAGCCGGTTCCCAATTTGCGATGTTCGCCAGAGGAAGTTGGTCACTCACCTGAGAGCGGTTTCATCCGATGTTGACCGACTATGCCTGCGTGGTTCGATCTCGCTCTGCCGGGCGCCTGTCCGGGGTTGCTCTTCAGCCAGTCTTAATGGCGATCCACGATGTGCCGCTCGAATCGCTAGCGCTTCGCGCAGCGTTTTCGTTTCAGGAACGCCGCGCAGCCGAGCCCCAGGGCCACCAGGCCCCACGCCGAGGGCTCGGGCGTGGCCAAGTCGGTTACGGGGTCGAGGTAGAGTTCTTCTGCGGTATAGATCCCGTTGGTGTCGGAAGCGATAGTAAAGTCCGCGTAGCTGAGCGGGCCGTTAAGAAGGCTCTGGACCGCCGCGCCGTCGAGGAGGCCCCCCGGAGGAGTGCTGGACATGCCATAGATCTGTATCGAGATCTCTTGGCCGTCCGGGATCATTTGGTTGACGATGGTCCCGAGCCTCCAGACGCCCGAGCCGAGGTTCAGTAAATCGACTACCCCTCCGACGAAGCCCCAGGCGCACCCCTGACAGGTAGTTAGGGACGCTGTGTACGAACCGATGGTGGCGCTTGCTGTCACCGCTCCGTCAGCGTTGTTCAAGGGGAGATACTGGGTTCCGCTGGGGAGCGAGTAGTAGTCCCAGGCGTCCGTGTCGTAACTGAACGAGAAGACCGCAGTCTCGCCAGCCAAGCTCCCGCCGCCAAAGAAGTCCCCGCTATCAACTTGGTTGCCAGATAACAGCCCCGTCACCGCGACGGTGATCGTGTCGGCGCGAGCCGCTCCACTCCAAGCCAGAACCGCCGCGGCCGAGAGCATGACAATCCTCTTCACCGGAAACTCCATTTTGGGCCTCCAACTCTCATTCAGTATAAGCCCAACCGCCATCCTTTGTCCCTGCGAGCCGCACTCTTCTCCCGGGAGCCGTTTTCGACCCCGCAAGACGGGGCTTCTGCGCTGCGCGCAAAATCCAAAATCGCCCCCCCCCCATCTTTTCAACGAGGATTTCCTTTTTGACTGCCTGTCGCTGTTGACCTCCGGGGCGTCCCTATCACGTTGAGGCCCGCCCGAATAATGGCGTCGGAGGCCATGAAGAAGTCATCAGTAGCCACCCGAAATGGAAATCTGGGATAAGGCCGGCCGGGCTGTTACTCCGCCCCCGTCTTAATCAATTGCTCCGCGTGCTTCAGCGCTTCCCGCGTCAGCCGCTCGCCGGAGAGCATGCGGCCGATTTCGCGGGTGCGGGCGTCGCCATCGAGTTCCTCGATCACGGCCACGGTGCGCCCGTCGGATTCCTTCTTCTCGACCGAGAAGTGATGGTCGGCGAAGCTGGCGATCTGGGGCAGATGGGTGACGCAGAGGACCTGGCAGGAGGCGGCGAGCTGCTTGAGGCGGCGACCCACGGTTTCGGCCGCGCGGCCGCCGATGCCCGCATCCACCTCGTCGAAGACCAAGGTGCGCGGCCCGGCGCCACGGCCCGCGCGCGGGGGCGCCGCGATGCAGGTCTTGAGCGCCAGGGCGATGCGCGAAATCTCCCCGCCGGAAGCGACCTTTTCCAGCGGACGCGGCTCCTCTCCGAGGTTGGGGGAAACCAGGAAGCGGAGGGCGTCGGCTCCGCGCTCGGTCCAGGCCGCCGGGCCGAGCACCACCTGAAACTTCGTGCGCTCCATGGCCAGGGTCGCCAGTTCCGCCTCGACGCGTTTCTCGAGCCGGCGCGCGGCCTCCTTTCTGCGGGCCGAGAGCGATTGCGCCGCCGCCTCGTATGCGCCGGCCAATTCCTTGCGGCTGCGCTCCAGTTGGGCCATGCGCTCTCCCGCGCTTTCGACCGCCGCGATGTTCGCCCGAACCTCATCCAGGAAGGCGAGGATGGCCTCTTCGCCCGCGCCATACTTGCGCTTGAGGCGGTCGAGGACGGCCAGGCGGGACTCAATTTCCTCGAGGCGGGCCGGGTTGGCTTCCAGGTGCGAGAGGTAATCCCGCACGGCGAAGGAAGCCTCCTCGACCGCGATCGCCGCGGGGGCCAGGCTCTCGCGAACCGGGTCCAGGCGCGGGTCGATACGGCAGAGCTCCTCGAGGCGGCGGATGGCCGTGCGCAGCTTGGCCAAGGAGGACTCCGGGGAATCGTAGAGGGCGGCGTAGGCGGTGTTGGCGGCCTCCTGGAGGCGGGCGGAATTCTGGAGGACGCGGCGCTCCTGGTCGAGAGCGGCCTCTTCGCCGGGCTTGGGGGCGACCCCCTCGATCTCCTTGCGCTGGAAGTTCCAGAGGTCCAGCAGGCGGAGCTTCTCCTGCTCGGTGCGCTCGGTCTCTTCCAGAGCCCGGGTCACGCCGCGCCAGCGGGTGTAGATCTCGCCGATTTCGTTCACCAGGCCGACGGTTAGGGCGAAGGCGTCCAGCATCTCGAGCTGCGATTCCGGCGCAAAGAGCATCTGCTGGTCGTGCTGGCCGTGAATGTCGCCGAGGTAGGGCGCGAGTTGCCTGAGCAGGGCCGCCGTGATGGGCCGGCTGCCGGCGAAGGCGCGCGATTTTCCTTCGGCGGAGATCTCCCGTTCGAGGAGCAGCTCCCCCTCTTCGCTCTCGATGCCGGCGGATTCGAGCAGGCGGTCGAGAGCGGGATCGCGGGGCAGCTCGAAGACACCGGAGATGCGGGCGCGGCCGGCTCCGGAGCGGACCGAGTCTCCCGAGGCCCGGTCGCCGAAGAGCAGCGCCAGCGCGTCCACCACCATCGACTTGCCGCTGCCGGTTTCGCCGGTCAACAGGTTGAGGCCGGGATGGAAGCGCACCCGGACCCGCTCGATCACCGCGTAGTTCTGAACCACCAGCTCCAGGAGCATCCCAGGCAATTATACCCGGATGCGGCAAAAGTTTTTGCGGCTGGGGGCAGGTTCTTGGTTTGGGGGCGAGTCGCACGCGGCGGGGTTTTAGCGTCTCGCGGCCAACTTTTTTGGCGGCGGGGCAAGGCACGGGAGGCGAGGCTCGTTTATGATAGGACACGTGGGGGAAATCGCTTGAACTTCTTTCTGCTGCTGCAACAGTACAACAGCGTGTGGGACATGGTGCTCCAGTTCAAGCCGCTGCCGCTGGCGGTGCTGGGGATCCTGCTGATCTTCTCGGTCACGTCATGGGCGATCATCTTCTCGAAGTGGATGGCGTTGCGGCGGGCGCGCGCGTCGAATGCGCGGTTCCTGCGGGCGTTCCGGAAGTCGAACGGCCTGGAGGCGGTGGCGGTCGTGGCGGAGCAGTTCCGGCCCTGCCCGCTGGCCACGGTGTTCGACTTCGGCTACGAGGAGGTGACGCGGCAGATCAAAGTGCGCGGGACGGTGGCCAACATGGTGGCGCTGGAGCGCACGCTGCAACTGGGCATCAGCGAGGAGATCGCCAAGCTGGAGCGGGCCATGAACTGGCTGGCGACCACCGCGACGGTGACGCCGTTCATCGGCCTGTTCGGAACGGTTTGGGGCATCATCGCGTCGTTTCAGGGGCTGGGGCAAGCGGGCAGCGCCAGTTTGCGGGCGGTGGCTCCGGGTATCTCGGAGGCGCTGGTGGCCACCGCGATGGGCCTGGCCGCCGCCATCCCAGCCGCCATTTTCTATAACCATTATGGCTACGTCATACGGGAGATCGGCGCGCGGATGGAGGACTTCGTGCTGGAGTTTCTGAACGTCTCCGAGAGGAGCTTCGAGGAATAGCGCGATGGCCTTCTCGATTGGCAACGGGGGCGCGGGCGGCCGGAGCCGGTTCCGGGGCACGCGGACGCTGGCGGAGATCAACATCGTGCCGCTGGTGGACGTGGTGATGGTGCTGCTGGTGATCTTCATGCTCACCGCGCACGTGATGGAATTCGGGATGGAAGTGGACGTGCCCAAGGTCAAGCAGGTCAAGGATACGGCACAGGAGTTGCCGGTGATCACCATCACACGGAGCGGCGGGCTGTACCTGAACGACCAGATGATCAACATCAACGATCTGGGAACGCAGGTGCGGCAGAAGTTCCACGGGGCGACGTCGGTGTACGTGCGGGCGGATAAGGACGCCATTTGGGACGTGATCGCCCAGGTGGTCAGCGCCTTGAGCGAGGAGAAGCTGGGGATCAACATGGTGACCCAGCCGGAGGACGAGGCGGACAAGAGAAAGGGCCGCTGAGGCGCGGGGTTTCGGATGGCAGCGCAGACGACCGGCCATGTCGACGTTCTGGAACAGCGGGACCCGGTGCGCATCTCGGTGCTGGCTTCGGTGGGCTTGCACGCGCTGATTTTTTCGGCCATCATTTTGTCCGCGTCGCTGGGCAGGCGTGGGGTGCAATGGGGGGATCCGAACGCCGTGGGAGGCGGCTCGGTGGGGGTGACGGCGGTGAAGCAGATTCCGCTGCGGGCCCGTTCGGGGGCCGCAAATCCGCTAGCGAACGACACCGAATCCAGGGTGCCGATGCCGCCTCAGTCGCAGTCCAGGGCGGCGCGTGCGCCCGCGCCGGACGCCATTCCGATTCGCGGCAAAGCGCGCGAGCGGGCCTCGAGAGTCCAGGCGACGCCATCCTACCGGCCCCAGCCGGAGCAGCCGAACCAGCTCTATAGCAGCGCCGGGCAGGCCATCAGCTCCAATATGTATGGAGGGCGCGCCGGTTCGTTGGGCGGCATGGTGGGGGTGGGGCCGCGCGGGTCGTTCGGGCAGGGATTCGGGTGGTACCGCGACCTGCTGGAGGAGCGCGTGGGCCAGAAGTGGCGCACCGACGACGTGGACGCCCGTTTGCAAAGCGCGCCGCCGGTGGTGGTGACTTTCGATATCCTTAAGAACGGCCAGATCCGCAATGTGCGGGTCTTGCAGGGCAGCGGGAACCGGACACTGGACTACTCGGCGCAGCGGGCCATTTACGACGCGGCTCCGTTCCCGCAACTGCCGCAGGGCTATCAGCGCGACAGCGCGCAGATCGAATTCTGGTTTCAACTAAAGCGATGACTAAGAGAACCGTTGGGATGGGATTCTGTGGGCTGGCGGCCGTAGTCCTTCTGGCCGCGCAGCAGAGCGACGTGGTGATCACGCTGACCTCGAGCCAGAGGTCCACAATCGCGGTCCCGGACTTTCGCGGGGCCGGGGACGCTCAACAGTACATGAACACCTTCAATCAGACCCTATGGAGGGATCTGGAAAGCTCCGGCCTGTACGCCATGGCGCCCAAGAGCATGTACCCTCTGCAAACGCCGCAGCGTCCGGAGGACTTCCGGCGGCCTCTGCCAGCGCCTCCCGCGCGGCGGGGCGCGCCGCCGCCCAGGCCGATCTCGCAGGGTCCCTGGCTGACGGATTGGAGCGAACCGCCGGTGAAGGCGGGCTACCTGGCTTTCGGCTACACGGCCTCGCAGGACGGCCAGCTCGTATTGCGCGCCTGGCTGTATAACGTGGTGCAGGCCGACCTGGCGAATGCCCAGGTGTTTGGGAAAACCTATCTGGCTCCGCTGGGCGAGGAGGGCGCGCGCAAGGTGGCGCACGATTTCGCCGCCGACATTCTGAAGCAATTCGGCGGGGTCAGCCTGGTGGGCTCGAAGATCTACTTCGTAACCACCCGCAGCGGCCGCGGCGTCAAAGAGATATGGTCCATGGACCCCGACGGGGCCAACCAGAAGCAGGTGACCCAGTACAAATCCATCAGCTTCACGCCGGCGGTTTCGCCGGACGGAACGCGGCTGGCATTCACTACCTTCCAGCCGGGCAATCCTGCTATATTTGTATTCTCTTTGGAGACAGGGAGGCGGCTGCCATTTTACAGTCCGGCGGCGTCGGTGGCTACTACGCCCGAGTTCACGCCGGACGGACAGCACATCCTGCTGGCTTCTTCAATCGGAGGATGGACTCAGATCTTCATGGCCAACCTCGATGGCAGCGGCTTGCGCCGCGTCAGCTTCTCCTCGGCCATCGACATCGAGCCCAAGGTGAACCCGAAAACGGGCTCCGAGATGGTGTTTGTCTCGGGGCGCTCCGGGCTGCCGCAGATCTACCGCATGAATCTGGACGGGGCCGACGTCTCTCGGCTGACCACGGGCGAGGGGGAGGCGGTGAATCCGGCCTGGCACCCGGACGGGCAGCACATCGCATTCGCCTGGACGCGGGGCTACGCGCCGGGCAACTACAACATTTTCGTGATGGACGTGGCATCCCGGCAGGTCAACCAGTTGACCTATGGCGCGGGATGCAACCAGAATCCGAGCTGGGCGCCGGATGGAGTGCACATCGTCTTCGCGTCGAATCGCAACGGCTCGACGCAGATCTGGACGATGCTGGCGGATGGCACCCAACTCCAGCAACTTACCACACAGGGGCTCAACACAATGCCCGTGTGGAGCAAGCAGTGAGCAGAACGACATGATGGAATCTCAGGAGGCAAACTTCAGAATGAACAAGCGAAATATCAGTCTCGTGTTGTTGGCGCTGTCTTTGTTTCTGATCGCGACGGGCTGCAAGAAAAAAGTGCCGCCACCCCCGCCGCCCCCACCCCCGCCGCCGCAAGTGCAACCGGCCCCACCGGCCAAGCCCGGCATTCAATTCTCGGCTGAGCCAGCGACGGTCGTGCGCGGCCAGGCATCCACCCTCAACTGGACGGTGAGCGATGCCACGGAAATCGACATCGCGCCGGCCGTGGGCATGGTATCTGCGCGGGGCAGCCGGCAGGTTTTCCCGAGCGACACGACGACCTACACATTGACGGCCAAGGGGCCGGGAGGGAGCGAATCGGCTACGGCAACCGTTAATGTGACCGTACCGCCGCCGCCACCGCCGCCGCCACCGCCGCCGCCCAAGAAGACGCTGAGCGAATTGCTGGAAACCGAGGTCCAGGACGCCTACTTCGACTACGACAAGAGCGACATCCGGGAGGATGCCCGAGCCGTGCTTACGCGGGATGCCGACGGGTTGAAACGGGTCTTCGCGGAGATGCCGGATGCCGTAGTGAAGGTGGAAGGCAACTGCGACGAGCGTGGCTCGGCCGAGTACAACATCGGGCTGGGCGATCGGCGCGCCAGCGCGGCCAAGGACTTCCTGGTGCAACTGGGAGTCCCAGCCGGGAAGCTGAGCCCCATTAGTTACGGGAAGGAAAAGCCGGTCTGCACCGAGTCGAACGAAGAGTGCTGGCAGAAGAACCGCCACGTACACTTCGCGGCGGCGCAGTAACCGGGAACGAACAGGACCGGAGGAGCGGCCCAACGCTTGAGTTGCGCCCTCCTCCGGCGTTTTATTGGAGCCGCGGCGCGCGCGGCAATGCGCGGCGCGACAGTGAGGCAGGAGAACGACCATGAAGTGGTTATGGATGGCTAGCGCCGCTTTTTTGCTTACGCCGCTGTCCTTTGGACAGAATCGGCAGATGGTGGAGTTGCAGCGGGATGTTTCGGACTTGCAGGATAAGGTTCACAAGCTGGACAGCACCTTCAACGAGAAGATGGGCAGTCTGAACACGCTGGTTCAGCAGTGCATCGACAGCATCGCCAAGCTGAACACGTCGATAGCGGTGCTGGATTCCTCGCTGCGCGAGAGGGAGAGCAAGCTCTCCGAGCCGCTCACGGCCACGGGCGCGAAGGTGGACCAGATGGCCAACGAGTTCCAGGCCGTGCGGGTGTCGGTGGACGATTTGAGTTCGCGTTTGGGCAAGCTGGAGCGGACGCTGGTGGATTTGGGGAACACGATGAAGGTGATCGCCTCGCCGCCGGCTCCGCCCGGACCCGCCGCTTCCGGGCCGCCGCAGGGCCTTTCGGCCGACACGCTGTACGCCAATGCCATGCGGGATAAAGACGGCGGCAATTCCGACATGGCGCTGCAGGAGTTTGGGGACTACCTGAAGTATTACCGCGACACCGATACGGCGCCCAACGCGCAGTACTACATCGGCGAGATCAGTTACAACCGCAAGGATTACGAGACGGCGCTGAAGGCCTTCGACGCGGTGCTGGAGCAATTTCCGGAGGGCAAGAACACCAAGCTGCTGGACGCCATGTTCATGAAGGGCCGCACGCTGGTGCTGATGGGCGACAAGGCGGGGGCGATCGCCGAGTTTCGCGCCGTGATCAAGCGCGCCCCGACCTCGGAGCTGGCCACCAAGGCCAAGGCGCAACTGGCCAGCCTGGGCGTGGCGCCCGCCGCCAAGAAGGCCACGCATAAAGCCACGCAGTGACCCGTTCCGCCCTGTGAGGCGCGGGAACGAGGAAGGACGCGATGGATTCCGATGTAAGGCCGCCGCTGGGCAGTTACGAAGCTCTCGCCAAGACGATCGATCACTCGCTGCTGCGGCCGGAGCTGAGCGACGAGCAGGTGCTGGAAGGGTGTAACGTCGCCCGGCGCTACAACGTGGCCAACGTGACGGTGCGGCCGAGCGACGTGGATGCGGCCGTGCGCTGGCTGGAGGGGAGCGGAATCCCGGTGGGCAGCGTGGCGGGATTCCCGCACGGGTCGACGACGACCGCCGCGAAACTCTATGAAGCGCGCGACTTGTTGCGGCGGGGCGCCCGCGAGATCGACATGGTGCTGAACATCGGCAAGCTGATCTCGCGCCAGTTTCAGTACGTGGAGATCGAGCTGGCGCAGATGGCCGAGGCCTGCCACGATGCGGGCGCCATCCTGAAGGTGATCTTGGAGAACGCCTACCTCAGCGACGAGCTGAAAATCGTGGCCTGCAAGATCGCCACGCACACGGGCTGCGATTTCGTGAAAACCTCGACCGGGTTCGCGCCCAGCGGGGCAACGCTCGAAGACCTGCGGCTGATGCGCGCCCACTCCGGACCGAACGTGCGGGTGAAAGCGGCCGGGGGCGTGCGCACGCTGGAGCGGGCCCTGGAGGTTTACCAAGCGGGTTGCGACCGCATTGGCGCGACGGCCACCATAGCGATCCTGGAGGAATGGAAGGCGCGGCTGGCCAAGGAGAACTCGTAGCGGGGCGGTCGCCGGCGCCAGCCACCGGCCTCGGTCCATGATATTCTGATTGACGCCCTAATGATGCAACCTCTCGGCTCCATTTCCCGCATCTGCGTCGCGCTGGGCTTTTCCGGCGCCGACCGGCTGCTGGAGCACGCGCGGAGCGAAGTGGAAGCGGGCGAGGTTTTCCTGGAATTCCGGCTGGACCACCTGGATAGTCCGCAAGAAGGCGTGCAGGCGATTAAGACATTGCTGCGGGAATCTCCGGAATGCATGGTGATCGCCACCTGCCGGCGGCGGCAGAATCAGGGGCGGTTCAACGGCAGCGTGGAGGAGCAGATCCGCATTTTGAAGGCGGCGGTGGAGGCGGGGGCGCGCGCGGTGGACGTGGAGATCGAGACGGCGGAGTGCCCCGGGGCCCGGTTCGAAATGTTCCGGGGACGCGCGGCGGTGATGGTCTCGTATCACAATTTCGAGGGCACGCCGGGGATGGAGGTGGTGCTGGGGAGGATGTCCCGAATCCCGGCGGACGCCTACAAGCTGGTGACCACGGCGCGTAAACCTTCGGACAATCTCCGGCTGCTGTCGCTGGCCCGGACGCACCCTCGAATGCCGCTGGTGCTGCTGGCGATGGGCGAGACCGGATTCCCCTCGCGAGTGCTCTCGACCGTGTTCGGGGGCCTGTTCACGTACGCCGCGCCGAGGAGTTCGGAAGGCACCGCGGCCGGGCAGATCTCGGCGCGGCAATTGCGCCAGGTCTACCGCATCGGGAAAGTCGCGCGCGGGTCCAAGATCTACGGCGTGATCGCCGATCCGGTGCGGCACTCGATCTCTCCGGCGGTACACAACCGGGCATTCCAGGCGCGCCGGATGGACGCGGTCTACCTTCCGTTTCTGGTGCCGCCCGCGCAATTGAGGGACTTCATGACCTCGGCGGCGGAGTTGCCCATGGCCGGGTTCAGTGTGACCATCCCGCACAAGCAGAAGATCGTGCGCTATTTGGATGTGGTGGACCCTCTGGCGCGGCGCATTGGGGCGGTGAACACGGTGTGGCGGAGGGCGGGGAAGTGGCGCGGGACGAACACGGACGCGGAGGGCGTGCGCGTGCCGCTGGAACGGCATCTGCGGCTTTCCAACTCCTCGGTGCTGCTGGTGGGCAACGGAGGGGCGGCGCGGGGCGCGGCATTCGCGCTGGCGGAGGCGGGCGCCAGGGTCTCCATCGTGGGCCGCAACCCGGATCGGGTGCGGGCGCTGGCCAAGATGTGCGGGGCCGAGCCGCTGCTGCGCGAGCAGGTGGAGACGCGGCACTTCGACGCGCTGGTGCATTCCACGCCGCTGGGGATGAGTCCGCACCTCGAGGAGTGCTTTTTCTCGAACCACATTCCGGCCGACGTGGTGTTCGACATGGTTTACAATCCGCTGGAGACGCTGTTGCTTCGGCGCGCGCGCGAGCAGGGCCGGACGGTGATCCGCGGGGCCGAGATGTTTCTGGAACAGGCCGCCCGGCAGTTCGAGATCTGGACCGGGGAAACCGCGCCGCGCCCGGTGATGGAACGGGCGGCCTTGGACGCCCTAGGCGGCTGAGGCGTACATCTCCGCCGCCAGGCGCTGCTGATCTTCCGCGGGCAGATCCTTCTCGGCCGGGGCCAGCAGGCGGACCTCTTCCTGCTGAATATGGGCGCTTATGGCGTCGAGGGTTTCGCCGGTACGCGCTCGAAAGCCGGCCAGCCACTGCTCGTTGCGAGCTTGCGGGGGCACTTCCAGCAGATCGCGCACCCGGCTTTCGGCCGCCAGAATGGCGCGGTGCTCCTCTTCCAACTCCGGCAGGACGGCGGCTAGGGAAGCCTGCAAGCGGGGAAAGAGCACTTTCTCCTCCCGCGCGGAGTGAATGGTCCAAAGCTGGCGGAGTTTCTCGAACTCCGAGAGCGCCGTGGGATCCAACTCGGTTTCGCTCTGCGAGAGGGCGATGCGGATCAGGTAGGCGTGGCGCTCGAGGCGGCGGTGTTCGGCGCGCAGGCAGACGCAGGCCGCGGCGGGCTGCTGCATTGCCGCCTGGAGATCCACCGGAACGTCAACGCCAGCCACCAGAGTGGTGGGTCCGGTGAAGGGTTGTTCACGGATGTGGTAGCGAGAATCGATCCGGTTTACGATCCCCTCGAGGAACCAGTTCATGAACTTGTCCATGAACCACTCCACGAACGCGGCCAACATCATGGCGAATCTCACCATAGTGGGCTCCTTTGCGGATCACATCAGTCTACCTCCGCCAGCCTTCTCCTGTCACCGCGAGGAGGTCTCGCCGAGGGGCAGAAGGCGCGCAGGAGAGCGGACAGAGGCGCTTCTCGCCGCCGATCAACGCCGATGGACGCCGATTGAAGAGGAATGGGCTACGGCGCCTCGAAGCCGACCAGACGGGAGTCGGACTGGAACTTGCGGTAGTCCTTATAGGTGATTTCCACCTGCGAGCGGATGTTCTTCAGCAGCAGGCGGGCGGCGAGATCGATGGTGACGCGCTTGGGCAGCCACACTTCGCCGTTGACGCGGGTCTGCTCGAAGGTCAGGCGGGCGCCCTTGCGGAGGCGCGCCAGGACCAGGCCGAAGGAGATGTCTTCGAGCGCCTCGCATTCCATCTTCACCCACACGGAATCTTGCTGGTCGATCCACAGGCGGCCCTTGAATTTCGTAAACAGGCGGGCCTCGCGGGACCTAGCGCGGTAGCCCGGGCGGGGCGTGCCCTCGACGATCCAGACATCCCTTCCGTCCACGCGATCTTGGCCCGCGATGCGCAGATCGAAGGCGTCGGGGATTTCGAGGAGCGGCTCCCGTTCCTCGCGCCGTCTCTTTTCCCAATCCGAGAGCCGCCTGGCCCGCTGCTCGGGGGTCTCCTTCCGGCGCTCGGCGATACTCTTGCGGAGCTTCTCCTGCTCCTTCTTCTCTTCCGCGGGCGGGAGCGGCTTATCGTCGCGCGCGATGAGGCGGCGGTAGGGAGAGCCCTCCAGCAGAGTCACGTCGTGGGTCAGCACACGGTGTTGCTTGAGGCGGCCCTGCGCGTCGTTCTCGCGGTCGTCGCTGCGTTCCACGAAGGTGTAATTGCGGGCGATGCGGTAGTTGTCGCTATCCAGCTTGACGGAGCGCAGAACGATTTCGCGGGCGTCCTGCGCGGGCAGGAACGAAGAGCAGAGGGCGGCCAGGGCAAGCAAACGCATGCTATTGGTACGCCGGCCGGCGGCCGCCGGTTTCACTCCCTGGTCATGAAGCTGAAGTTGGACAGGTGCACCTCGTCCTTGCCGTTAACGACGACGCCGAAGCGGCCCTGGCTGAAGTTGTGCTCGGGCGCGGCCCAGGAATCCAGCGTCACCCACTGGTCGCCGTTGCGAACCCGGTTGACGATGCTGCCGGGGGTGACTTCCACCTGTACGGTGGCGGAGAGCGATTCGCCCATGGTCAGACCGTGCGGCTTCTTCACCAGTTCGGTGCGCTTGCCGTTCACGATCTGAATGCGGCGGAAGTCGTTCTTGTCGAGGTGGAAGAGCACGTAGTTGCGGTCGTCGTGGTAGTTGAGGACCCACTCCAGGCTCTTGCCGCGGAAGACTCCGCCGCCGGCGGCCAGCATGAGGGTGAAGGAATAGACGCCGGGGCTGCCGCTGGGCTTGTAGAGCACGCTACCGCCTCCGCGGCGGACGAACTCCTGGCCTTCGGCGGTCCAGGCGGTCGAATCCCAGCCCTCCATGCCCAGGGTGGTCACCGTCGGTTTGCGCTTTTCCTGCACCAGGGAGAAGCTGACGGCAGCGGTCTGACCAGCCGCCAACAGCACGCGCTCGCTGTGCTCGAGGTAACCCGGCGCGCGGGCGGAAACAGTGTAGGAGCCCTCCTCGAGTTCCAAAGTGGCTGCCGCGGAGGCCGGCGAGACGTTGCCGCTGGAGTGAACGACGGTCACCTGCGCATTGGCCGGCTGGATGCCGAGGCGCAGCGTTCCGGTGGCTGCACGGAGCGCCAGTTCGGCCCCCGTCAAGCGCACCGTCTGGCCGGCGGCGAAACTCCTGCGCACCGGCTGCGACCTGGCCTTGTCCTTACGCAACTCGACGGTGTGGTCGGCCGGAGAGATGGTCTGCTCCTGGAACGAGCCGTCGGGCTGCACGGTGCCCACCAGAGTCTGGTCGATGAACACCTGGGCGCCGGGCGATGCGCCCTGCAAAGCGAGATGGGCGGTGGTGGGCAGGGCCACCAATTTGAAGACCACCTTCTTCTCATCGCCCCTGGCCAGCGCGATGGTCTGCTCGGGAACCTCCTGGAAGCCGGGTTTGGCGACACGCACGCGGTACTGGGCCGGCTCGCGCGGGATGCGCAACTGGCCGCCTCGGGTGGTCTGGCGCCGGTACTTCACCCCATTCAGGTAAACGTCGGCGCCGTCCTCCCCGGCCATGATCACCAGGGTGCCGGCGTTCTGGTTGGCTTCCAAGAACGCAGTCAGCACGGGCGCCGGGCTGATCTCGATCACTTTCTTGAGCTGGTTCGCGCCCTCCCCGATGGCGAGGTCGTGCGGGCCCAGCGCGAGATCCTTTAATTCCAGCCCCTCGGGAACCAGATCGCCGGCGGGCAGGTTATCCACGGTCACTTTGGCCGGGGCCAGGCTGCTGAAAACGCGCGCGCGGTTGCCGAAGCTGGTCACCAGCACCGCCGCGAGGTTCTTGACCGCGGGAGCGCCGCCGACCACGGGCACGCCTCCCGGAACCATCTCGAAGGCGAACGAAGCCTCGCTGGAACGGTTGGCGATTTTGACGGTGTGTTTGCCCGGCGCCACCGAGTCCAGAGTCAATTGGCCGTCCACAAGGTCGCGCGGAGGCTGGTCGTCGAGCACCACCTTGCCGTCGGGGAGGTCGGTAAAGAGCCGGACGGTCTGGGACATCGGCTGGAGGGTAAGCTCGATGGGGCTGCCGGCGCCTTTCTTCAAGGTTGCGGAGATGGCGGCGGGCAGGTATCCGTCGAGGGTGGCTTCGATCTGGTAGACGCCGGGAACTTCCTCGAACCGGAAATTGGAGGCGCCGCGAATCTTGCCGTTGACGCGCACCACCGCGCCGGGCGGCGTGGTGCGGATTTCGACGGCGACCAACGGGACCGCCGGAGGCGCCTTCTTATGGAGGTAGATAATGGCCCCGATGACCAGAGCGATGACGGTCAGCACGCCGATTCCGCCCCAGATGGCCCAGCGGATGGAGGTGCGCAGCGGCGCGGTAGGCTTACGTGGCGCGGGTGGGGGAGGGGCGGGTGCAGGGACGGACGGCACCGGCACGAGCGGCGCCGCCGGAGCCACCGCCGCAGCCAGATTCGCTCCGCAAACCGTGCAAAACTTGACTCCGGGTTCGGTGGCCGCGCCACAGGCGGGGCAGGGGCTGGGAGCGGACGCGGTGGCGAGTGGGGGCAGGGGGCTCCCGCCCAGCGCATCGGAAGCGGGAAGCGGCGGCGCAGCGGGGGCCATCTCCGCGCCGTACGCAGGCAGCGCGGGCTGGCTAACCAGGGGCGCCGGCGTGGCGTCGGGCGGAAGCGCCAGCGCCGTGATGAGATTCGCCCCGCAGCCTGTACAGAACCTGGTCCCGGGTTCGATCGCCACGCCACAGGTGGGGCACCGGGGCGCGACGGACGACGTCTCCAGCGGTGGCGCCGGACTCCCGGGGAGCGGATCGCCGGTCGCCGGCGGGGCGGCGGGTATTCCGGTGGAGGTGAAGCTGGCCACCATGCCGCTGTCGAGCAGTCCCTTGCGTTCTCCGCCACCGGCCGCGTGCGCTTGGAGGCTGGCCACGATCTTCTGAAACTCGGGGTCGTCCGGATACGGATCGGCGATGGAGCGGGCGCGCTCGACGACGGTCTTGAAATCGGCCCACTCGCCGGCCGCCAGCGTGTCCTGTTCGAGTTGCTGCAGGGCGGCCAGGTCGGCTGGCCGGGTCTTGCTGCGGCGGCCCTCCTCGATCTCCTTGTGGAGGATGTCGCGAAGCTGGAGCAGCCGCGGGTCCAAGGGATAGGCGGCCAGGCACTGCTCGGCCTCGGCCAGGGCCTTATCGAGCTCTCCGGTGGCCCGGTACTGGCGGGCCTGCTTGAAGCAGAGGATCACCGCCTCGTCGCGCCGGCTATCCAGCACGCGCGTGCGCAGGCTCTTGGCCAGCGGATGGTTGGGATCGGCTTCCAGAGCCTCCTGGATCAGCGGCTCGGCAGAGGCCGAATCGGTATCGACGACGGCGCGCGCCCGCTCGACCAGCGCATCCACCAGAGCCGCGCGAATGGCCGGGTTGTGCGGGTCGAGCGCGTAGGCCCGGCGGAAAGTGCCGATGGCTTCTTCGATCAACTGCTGGGCCAGTTGGGATTGCCCCTGCGCGAGAACGCTCAGCGCCTCGGCGGCGTTGGCGACCGCCCAATCGGCTTTCTGGTGGAGCTCGGCCAGCTCGGCGTCGGTGGGGAATTCAGCCTCCGCGCCGGCCACTAGCGAGGTGGCGCGGGCGTAATCGCCCGACTGCATGGCGCGCTCGATCTGCTCGAGCCAGCGGGACTTGCCTTCCGTGCGGGCCTGCTGCTCGCGCCGCTTCTCGACCCGTTCGATCTCGAACTTCAGGCCGGGATACTGGCCGTAGATGGCGCCCAGGATCTCCCATTGCGCCAGCGCCTCGGCGAACTGTCCGCGCTCCTCGTGGTAGCGGGCCTTGGCGATGATGGAATTCACCAAGTCGCGCTTTTCCCGTGCGGGCTTGAGCTGGCGCTCGAAATGCGGCTCGCCGGGGTAGGACGCCGCGGCTTGCTCGAGGATGTGCACGCGCCGGTCGAGATCCGGCTCGGCTCCCAAGTCGCGGTCGATCTCGGCGATCCTGGAGGAGACCTCCTGGCGCTGCTGCTCCTCGATATCGAATTTCAAGGCCTGGAAGAGGGCGTGGCCGGGAAACTTGACCAGGCATTCGTCGACCACCGCCAGCGCCTGGGGAAACATGTGGTTCGCCAGGTGCTTACGCGCCTCGGCGTAGGAATTCTTCAAGGTCTCCTGCTCGGAGCGAACCTGGTTGTAGAAGCTCTGGTAAGACGCACTGCGGTCCGGAGAAGTCTTGTCGGGAGATTCCCGGTCCAATTCGAGAACCCGCTCGAGCTTGCCCAGCGCGGAGGTCACCTCGCCCGCGTTCCAGGCGGCCTGGGCGGACTGGAACATCTCGTCCTTCTGGGAGCGGGTTCGCAGGTACTCCTGCTCGAGGCGGTCCACTTCGGTGAGCATCTGGGCGGCCCGGGTCTCGGCGGGCTTGAGCTCGAGGACTTTGCGGAGCGCCTCGCGGGCGTGGACAAAGGACTGGTTCTCGATGTGCTGCTGGGCCAGGCGGAACCACTCGTCCACCTTGGTGTTGGTCTGTTTGTTCTCGATGCTCATTTTGAGCCCCAGGGCCTGGGCGTTGCCGGGCTCCAGTTGCAGGATCTCTTCGATCTTCTGGAGGGCCAGCGGGTACTCCTCGTGTTCGAAACGCAGGCGGGCGCTGTCGATCAATTGCCCCACCGTCACCTGCTTGGTGGCGGCCTCGATCTTGCGGCGCAGCTCCGAGATGGCCGCATCGATGTGTCCCTCGGCCTCCAGCTCGCCCAGGATTTCGAGAGCGAACTGCGGATCGCCCTGCTCGAAAGCCTTGGCAGCGCGCTCGATGCGAGGCTGGATGCGGGCCGGGTTGAAGGCCTCGATGGGCTCGTTGCGCAATCCCTTCTGGAGGGTCTCGGAGAACTCGCGGGCGCTGGCGTAGCGGTTCCAGGGCTGCTTGGCCAGGGCTTTGTGCACCACGCGGCTGATGGGCGCGCCGACGGCGGGGTTCAGGTCGCAGGCGGGCGGCGGCACGCTGTGCAAGACGGCGTCCACGATCTCGTTCTGGGTGGCCCCGTCGAAGGGGCGGCGCAGGGTCAGCGCCTCGTAACTCACCACGCCGAGCGAGTAGATGTCGGAGGCCGGCGAGGCGGGTTTCATCTGGAGCTGCTCGGGCGCCATGTAGAGCAGGGTTCCCTTGGCGCCGACCGAAAGCCCCGTCTCCACCAGGTGGGCCACGCCGAAATCGATGATCTTCACCGAATCGTCTTCCATCACGAAGAGGTTGCTGGGCTTGATGTCGCGATGGATGAGCCCCTTCTCGTGGGCGGCTTGCAAGCCGCGGCAGGCCTGGCACACCATCTCGACCACCCGTTCGGGAGTGAGGCGGTGGCTGGAATCGCGGATCAGCTTGTCGAGGGTGGCGCCGGGCAGCAGCGGCATGACGAAGTACGGTTTGGCCGCGCCTTCGCCCTCGTAGTACTCACCCACATCGAAGATCTCAATGATGTTGGGGTGACTGAGCGCCGCCAGCACCTCGCACTCCTTGTAGAACAACTGCAACGCGGCTCGATTCGGGGTATCGCGCAGAGTCTTGAGAGCGACGTCTCGTTTGACTGCGGTGTCGTACGCGCGATAGACCAGGCCCATCCCGCCCTGACCCAGAATCTCTTTGATCTCGTAACGGCCTTTTAGCTTTTGAGGGACCGACATATTGCCCGCCTCCCAGCGCTGGCGGGATGCTTGGGAGCCTCGGCCGCACTCCCTGCCGGCAGACAGACACAATCCCCGCCTGCCCGGCGACATTCCGGTCAAGAGCACTGGGTCCGACTATTTACCACACGAGAATAGCACGGACGCAAGAATTGTGGAGGGCCGGGGCAACCTGAAGGCACTTTAATCTCCACTTCGGGAAGTTTGTGATAGGATGAGCATTCCGGGGTTGGACAGCCCGGATATCGCATGGAAATCGTCATGAGGAAGCACGCCACGAAGACCACCAGCCCGCAGGCCCCGGATCTGCCTGCGCTGCGCCAGCACAAGGGGAAATCGCTCCGGGAGATTGCCGACTCGACCAAGATCAGCATTCGCTTCCTGCAGGCGATAGAGCAGGGAGACTTCGAGCAGCTCCCCGGCGGGATCTACACCACCAGCTACCTGCGCCAGTACGCCCGCGAGATTGGGTTGGAGGAAACCCAACTTTTGGCCTACTATCGCTCGCTGACGAGCGTGGCCAGCTAGCGAGCCGGCCCGCGAGGCGGCCCCGGCCGGTGGCGCGGGACTTTTCTCGCATTCCCCTAAAGCTCCCCCACTCCTTTGCCGATAAGATTGTCAGGCGGCATCTCTCGCGACGTGCGTAGCTCTGCGCGGTGGGAGGGCTGCGGGCGAGAAACGCGGGCTCTGTGGAGGCCCGGCCATGAAAGTCAATGAAAGCTCTTTGAACCAAGCGGCGGCATCGCAACTAGGAAAAACGCAACAGCCGGCTCCAGTGCGGCCGGGCGGGCCGGCGAAAAGCGCCGGGGCGCAGCCGGGGCAGCCGTCGGACCAGGTACAGCTCTCGGGGCTCTCGAGCCGGCTCTTGCAGACCTCGAGCGCGCAGTCATCCAGCCGGTCGGCGAGGGTAGAGCAACTGGCGGCGGATTACAAGGCGGGACGGTACCAGCCCAACTCGCAAGCCACCAGCCAGAGGATGGTGGACGATGCGATAGGCCATGCGCCATAGCCCGGAGGGAAACGAACTCGGGTTGGTGCGGCAAGCCCAGGCGCGGGTGCGGGAGGCGCGCTCGTTGCTCGGGCGGCCCAGCGTCCGGGGAATGGAGGAGACCGGTGCGCCCATCCAGGCGGCCTTGGGTTGCCTGCTGACGCTGCGGAACGCGTTGCGCACGGCGAGCGCTCGGCCGGAGCGGGGCGAACTGGTGGCCGCGTTGGGCGAACTGCGCCGGGAGATTTTGAGCGCGAATGTGCTGCTGGAAGGCGCCGCCAGGTTTTACCTGGGCTGGGCGCGCCTGTTCTACGCGGCGGCGTGCGGCTACACGCCGAAAGGCGAGCCGGCCACGCTGGTACCTGCGGGGAGGTTGTCGGTCGAACTCTGAATTCGCTCGCCGGAGACTTGCATGTCCGGAATACTCAGTGCCTTGACCAGCGCGGGTAACTCCCTGCAGGCGTTCGACAATGCCTTGTCGAATGTGCAGAACAACATTGACAACGCCTCCACTCCCAACTACGCGAATCAGGAGGTCACTCTGGAGCCCCAGGATTTCTCCACCCAGGAGGGCCTGGCGGGCGGGGTCACGACCGGGCCGACGCAATCCACTCGCGACGAGTACGCCGAGCAGGCGGTGCGCAGCCAGCAGCAGCAATACAGCGGATACCAGCAGACCACCAACGATCTCAACAGCGTGCAAGGCCTGTTCGACGTCACCGGCCAGACCGGCGTTCCGGCGGCAGTGGCGGCGCTGTTCCAGGCGTTCTCGGCCTGGACGGTGGCGCCCAACGACACCGGTCCCCGGCAGCAGGTGCTGGACGCCGCCTCGACCGTCGCCACGCAGATTTCCGAGACCGCGACGGCCCTGAACGGCGCCTCCCAATCCGAGAGCCAGCAGATGGGAAACGCCGTCGCCAGCATCAACAGCATCACCTCGCAGATCCGCAACCTCAACGTCCAGATGCAGAACGATTACACCGCGCAGAACGATCCGGGGGTGGACGCCCAGTTGCACACGGCGCTGGACAATCTGTCGCAGTACACCGATTTCACCGCGCTACGCCAGCCGGACGGCACGGTGACGGTGCTGATGGGCGGGCAAGTCCCGCTGGTGATCGGCAGCCAGCAGAACGCGATATCGGCCAATTCCTCGGGCGCCCAGACCCAGATTCTGGACGCTCAGGGCAACGACATCACCGCGCAAGCCACTACCGGGAGCCTGGGGGCGATGGTGGCCATGCGGAACACCACGCTGCCCGGCTACCTCTCGAGCCTGAATACGCTGGCCCAAGGGCTGGCCGACACGGTCAACTCGACGCTGGCGGGGGGGCAGGATCTCAACGGCAATCCGGGCGCAGCGCTCTTCACCTACAACGCGGCCGAGGGCGCCGCGGCCACGCTGGCGGTCAACCCCATCGACCCCACTCAGCTCGCGGCCGCCTCGACCACCGCGCCGGACGGGAATGCGAACGCGCTGGCTCTGGCCGCTCTGGCCACGCAGACCCAGCCGCAACTAAACGGACTCACCTTCTCCGGCTATTACGGCCAGTTGGCGACGCAGGTCGGGCAGGACGTTACTACGGCCACGAACGGCCAAAACGCCCATCAGCAGTTGCTGCTCCAGGCGCAGTCGTTCGTGGAGAATACCAGCGGGGTTTCGCTCGACGAAGAGGCGGCGCAGTTGATGCAGTTCCAGCGCTCCTACCAGGCCACCGCCCAATTGATGGTGGTGCTCAACGATCT
>Ga0326728_10003405_pt1 | contig 49617 bp, 37 predicted proteins | sample MB3enrmetagenome_FD_207602 | JGI IMG/M metagenome (GOLD analysis project Ga0326728, IMG submission 207602) | Lab enriched peat soil microbial communities from McLean, Ithaca, NY, United States - MB31MN | ecosystem: Environmental > Terrestrial > Soil > Wetlands > Peat | place: USA: New York... | reverse complement strand
TCCGCGAGGGTATAAAGAAGCTCCACGAGGGATTGATCGGAGACATCTACATGGCTCGCGGGCTCTGCTACAAATGGCGCAACACCATCGGCCATGCCTCCGTCGAGCCGGTTCCCGCAGGCGTAAATTACGATCTCTGGACCGGCCCGGCGCCCCTGCATGATTTCACAAAGAATCGCTTCCACTACAATTGGCACTGGTTTTGGTATTACGGGAACGGTGATATGGGTAATCAGGGAACTCATCAGATGGACGTGGCCAGGTGGGGACTGGGCGTGGGCTTCCCTAATAAGGTCAGCGCCATCGGCGGCCACTTCATGTTCGACGATGACCAGGAAACACCGAACGACCTGAGTTGCGCCTTCGAGTTTGACCTCCCGGATGGCAAGCGGAAGATGATAACCTTCGAGGTCCGCCACTGGATTACCAATCACGAAGTGGAGATCGGAACTCCGGAGATGGGGACTCCGGAGCCCAAACACAAATCCAACCTTCCGGCATTGGGGCCGACGTCGGGCGGGCACAACACCATTGGAGACATCTTCTATGGCTCGAAGGGTTATTTCGCCACTGGCGATGAGGATGCGGACACCTACGGCGTGTGGCTTGGCCCAGATCAAGAGCCTCAGCCCAAGGTCCACGCCGGCACGGAACTCGCCCACTATGCGAACTTCATCGACTGCGTGCTGAGCCGGAAGAAGGAGAATCTGAATGCGCCCATCGAGGAAGCGCACACTTCCATGGCGCTGATGCACCTCGCGAATGCTTCCTACCGCTTGGGCCGCACCTTGAATTTCAATCCTGACACCCAACAGGTCATTAATGATCCTGAGGCCGACACGCTATTGCGCGACGGCGATCGCGGTTACCGCGCTCCTTACACTGTGCCGGAAGAAGTGTGAGGATTGCCGATTGACGATTGTCGATTGCAGATTGGCGTCGGGCAGCGTATACCTGCTTTTCAGATCCGTGGCTTTTCGTCGGAAAAGGCAATTCAAATGGCAAATGGCAAAGGTCAAATGGCAAGGGGTTTTTCATTTTGAATTTTGCCATTTGCTCCCGCCTCGCGGGACCGCTGCTCTTCTCCATGTGACGCCAATCAGTTGATCGCCCGATCACCCGATTCAAAGGCGCGGACCTCGCGGGCGGAGGTCCGCGCTACCCGAGAGAGGAAGAAATAAATGAGCCAGACACATCGATACGCAAGCAAGCTGATGTACGCACTTGCGGTGCTGCTACTGGGCATCAGCACTGCCGCAGCGCAGAACAAAACTGATCCGCTGAAGAGTGGATTTGAGAACCCGCCGGAGGGCGCGCGTCCGCGAGTGTGGTGGCACTGGATGAACGGCAACATCACCAAGGAAGGCATCAAGTTGGATCTCGAGTGGATGCACCGGGTGGGCATAGGAGGATACCAGAATTTTGATGCGGCGCTGTCAACGCCGCAGGTGGTGGAGAAGCGTCTGGCATACATGACGCCGGAATGGAAGGATGCGTTCAAGTACGCGGTGGTCCTCGGGGATCAACTGGGCTTGGAGGAGGCGATTGCGGGGTCGCCGGGATGGAGCGAGTCGGGAGGACCCTGGGTGCCGGCGTCGCAGGGGATGAAGAAGTACGTGTGGAGCGAGACGCGGGTGGACGGGGGCCAGCCTTTCACGGGCACGCTGGCTCATCCACCCGCGAATGCGGGGCCATTCCAGAATCTGAGGATTGAAGAGAGGGGCGGAAGGGGTATCCAGTTCAAAGTGCCGCCGTTCTATGCCGACTGCGCCGTCGTCGCCTACAAAGTGCCGGCCAGCGACGTGCCCTTCGAGAATCTGCAAGCGAGGATTACGTCATCCGGCGGCAACATCGACACAGCTTTGCTGAGTGATGGCGACCTGAACAAAACGACGGCGCTGCCCATGGCGCCGGAAGGTGAGAAGGCCTGGATTCAGTATGAATTTCCCCAGGCGCAGACAATTCGGGCGCTGACCATCGCTCTGGTCGAAAGGAGGATGTTTGGTTCTCGTTTTGGTGGTGGAGAAAGCGGGCGTGCCTTGGAGGCCAGCGATGACGGCCAGACCTTCCATGAGGTTGTCTCGCTGCCGACCGGCGGGACGATGGAGCACACCGTCTCCTTTGAGCCAGTGAGTGCGAAGTTCTTCCGGGTGACTTTCAAGACGCCGCCGCCGAGAGCTCCAAGCAATTTTGACACGGGGTCTTTCCAAATGCCGAAGCCTCCTACGGAATACTCCATTGCCGAGTTGGTGCTGCATCCCGGTGCGCGCGTCAACCGATTTGAGGACAAGGCCGCCTTTAGTTCCCTCGGCGACCTTTATCCCTTGGTGACGCCGCCGGTTGCTCCCGCCGACCCGATATCTAAGGCCGACGTGATTGACCTCACTTCGAAGATGCGCGCCGACGGGACGCTTGACTGGACACCGCCCGCCGGCCACTGGGTGGTCCTCCGCTTCGGCTATTCGCTCTTGGGAATCACTAACCACCCGGCCACCGCGGAGGCCACAGGTCTCGAAGTCGACAAGCTGAACCACACCTATGTGAAGAATTACATGGAGACCTACCTGGAAAGCTACAAGCAGACGGTGGGCGCGGATTACATGGGCAAGCGCGGCATCCGCTACGTGATTAACGACAGTTGGGAGGCGGGGTCGCAGAACTGGACCGACAACATGCTGGAGCAGTTCAAGCGGCTGCGGGGGTACGATGCGCTGCCGTGGCTGCCGGTTCTGGCGGGGAAGGTGGTGGAGAGCGCGGAGGCGAGCGACCGGTTTCTGTGGGACTTTCGCAAGACGATCAGCGATTTGATAGCCAATGAGCATTACGGGCAGCTCGAGGCCACGCTGCACGAGTGGCACATGGGCCACTACGGCGAGTCGCACGAGAGCGGGCGGGCGTTTGTGGCGGATGGCATGGAAGTGAAGAAGTTCAACGAAGTGCCCATGAGCGCCATGTGGACACAGCGGCCCGGCGTAAACAACGAGCAGTACGGGTACAACGCGGATGATCGTGAATCGGCGTCCGTCGCCCACATCTATGGCCAGAATCTGGCTGCGGCGGAGTCGATGACGGCAGCGCAGGCGCCCTGGGCGTGGTCGCCCGCAACTCTGAAGCCGACGGCGGACCAAGAACTGTTGAACGGCATCAACCGCTTTGTAATCCACGAGTCGGCACACCAGCCTTTGGTGGGCAAGGCGCCGGGAATGACGCTGGGGCCTTTCGGGCAGTGGTTCAACCGCAACGAGACCTGGGCGGAAGAGGCGGGCCCTTGGGTGAAGTACATTGCGCGCAGCAGTTATCTGCTGCAGCAGGGGCACTTCGGCGCGGACGTGGTTTACTTCTACGGGGAAGATTCGAACCTGACGGCCATCTTTGCGAATAAGGCGCCGGACGTACCGGCGGGCTATGGCTTCGACTACATCAACGCTGACGGGCTGATGCACATGCTGAGCGCGCGGGAGGGGCGAATAACCACGAAGAGTGGGATGGAGTATCGTCTGCTGGCGCTCGATCCCTACAGCCGGCACATGTCGCTACCGGTGCTGCGCGCCATTCATAAACTCGTGGAGGATGGGGCGGTGGTGGCGGGCGAGAAGCCGACCGACGATCCGAGTCTGGCTGACGATCAGGGTGAGTTTCAGCGGCTGAACGACGAACTGTTTGGCGATGGCGCGGGCGTACATACGGTGGGCCAAGGCAAGGTCTACGCGGGGCAAAACGCCGAAGCCGCTCTGACCGCCATGAACGTAGCGCCGGACTTCGACCACACCAAGCCGGAGAGCGACACGCGCCTTCTCTTCGTGCATCGCAAACTGGCGGATGGCGATCTTTACTTCGTGGATAACCGCAATGACCGTGACGAAACGGTGGATGCGACATTCCGTGTCGCCGGAAAGGCGGCGGAACTCTGGCACCCCGAGACGGGCCAGGCGGAGCCCGCATCCTACAAGATCGCCGAACGTCGCACCACCGTGCCGCTGCACCTCGAGCCCTGGGGCACGGTGTTCGTGGTGTTCCGCAAGCCTACCAAGGATACCTCGTGCACTTTACCCAAAGTGGTGGAGACGGACCTGGAAACGATCGAGGGCCCGTGGAATGTGGCATTCCAATCAGGGCGTGGCGCGCCGGCCTCCGTCACGCTGGACAAGCTGATTTCGTGGCCTGATAGCACAGATCCCGGCGTGAAGTACTTCTCTGGTGTGGGAACCTACACGAAAACTGTTCAGGCCCCGCAGGAATGGTTCAAGAAGGGCGCAAAGCTCTGGGTCGACTTGGGAGACGTGAAGAACCTGGCGGAGGTGACGGTAAACGGGAAGTCGATGGGGATCGTGTGGCACACGCCTTATCGCGTGGATGCGACGAGGGCGCTGAAGCCGGGGGCGAACGAACTGACAATCAAGGTGATCAATGCCTGGGTGAACCGGCTGATCGGGGATGAGCAACCCGGGGCGATGAAATACACGTTTGCGGACGTAAAGCCGTATCGAGCAAACTCGCCATTGCAGCCGTCAGGTCTGCTGGGGCCGGTGCGCGTTTATTCCGCCGCCACCCAGTAGGGACTTCGTAAGCAGTAGGCAGAAGGCAGTAAGCAGTGGGCAGTAAGTAGTAGGCAGAGGGCAGTAGGCAGTGGGCTAGGCGGTGGGCGGCAAGAATGGGCAGAGGCGTTCTTGATTCATAACCCATAAGGCCTGGGACCTCACACATGGAACCCGACACCTGAGAACTGTAAGTGCCTTAGTTTTCAATAACATTCCCGCATATTTAGGATAAGTACCTGTGTTTTCATAGACATACACGCTTAACCTGCAACCTTACCACAGCGGTCCTTTGTTTTCATAGACATTCCCGGTTTGTTCCTGTAAGAAAGCTATCAGCTCTCAGCTATCAGCCGTCAGTCTTCCGTTGTCGGGCTTCATAGTGCTCTTTAACGTACCCCGCTTCACCTTTTACCGTCTGCCTTCCCGTGCTGAGATGCTCTGGGATTGCCTTCGTTTTCCACATCGGTCGTTTGTTTTCATAGACATTCCCGGTTTGTTCCATCAATTCTTGTAAGAAGGCTATCAGCTCTCAGCTATCAGCCGTCAGCCTTCCGCTGGCGGCCTTCGTTGTGCTCTTTAGCGTGCCCCACTTCATCGTCTACCCTCTGCCTTCAGGTGGGAAGACACTCCGCGGTTGCCCGCGTTTTCCACATCGGTCGTTTGTTTTCATAGACATTCCCGGTTTGTTCCGTCAATTAAAGTTGCTGCGTGTTTTCTCCGCCGGGTCAAGGAACATCTTGACCTGGTCCGCGAGGCGTGCCATAGCTTTTGTTAGTTCACTGACACCTGACACCTAACTCCTGGCTCCTACCGCTTACTATCCTAGCCTATATAGTGGCGTTTGTCAAGACCAATTCACCGCGATTACGGCGTAGGTCTTCATTTGCGGAACCGTGAACGTGGCCGAGGAGGGGCCGGGGGTGAAGCTGATCGGCCGCGGCGACTCGGCATCGACCTCGTACATCATCACTTCCTTCACCACTTTCCCGCTCGGGACTCGAATGGTGCAGCGCAGGGAAGAAATCGCGGGCGTCTTCGCCGCGTTGTAGTTAACCAAGTGGAGAAGCCGGCGTTGACGAGCGGGTTGCTCGACAAGGTTGGCAACCAGGAAATCCGGCCCGGAAACCTCGAGGGGCAGGTCCGCATTAGCCGCCCAGCGGATGGCCGTGACGATCTCCTCCCAGTTTCGGGGGCGTTTCCAGAACCGATTGCTGATGTTGAAGTAGTCTTCCCTTTCCGGAAGGGGGCCGTCGAATTGAGCGGTGGGTAGGTAAACCACCCGGCCCCTGCCGTAGTTCTTACGCCGGGAGGGGCCTGCCACAATGGTTTCCTGGACCTCCTCCTCGTAGTCACGGGCGGGCGTCTGGCCAGCGACGAGTCCTTTCAAGCCCGGTTCCGGACGCAGCCGCCGCCACTCGTCGTAGACGCCCGCCTGGCCGACGGCCACCAATCCGCCGCCCCGCTCAACAAAGCTGCGGATCCGTGCCAACTGCTCATCCGAGAGGCATTCGGAATCCGGCAGCACCAGCACATCGAGTTTGGAAAGGTCCGGCAGCGGTTCGTCGAAGACGAGCTGAAAAGGCGTCCGCGACTGGATGAGAGCCTGCTCCACGAGGATCGCGCTGAGCTGGGCGCGCGCGTGATGGTAAGTAAGTGAGGCGTAGGAGCGCAGAACGCCGACGGGCGCCACATCTTCCGCGCCCACGTAAAGCTCGCGGTTCTTGCGGTAAAACGCCACGTGTTGAAGCATCCGGGGCGAAAGCGGCGCTGACCCGGCGAACCCCAGCGTTTGATTGAAAGCCAGGCTTTCGGCCATAGCCACGTCGCTATCCGTGATGTACGCCAACAGTATGTTATGGAACGCGCGCGCCAGCTTGTAACTGCGAATCTTCGAGATCAGGCGTCCATCCGCCATGTAGACACAGGGATTCTCTTCCTCGGTCCAGATAACGTCCGTAGATGTCAGCAGGCGCGCGTGGTCGATGGCATTTTCCCAGGCACGGTTCCCTCCCGTGATGCCGTGCGGGTTGATTTCGACCGCCACCTCGGGATTGAGCGACCGGATGTATTCCGCCATCTGCCGCAACGCGTCGGCCATGACTTGGCAGCGGAAATCGATCCATTCCTGGATGGCGGGATCGAAGATGATGGCCATTTTTTCGGGCCGATTCTCCCGGTTCCATTGCGGCGGATTCACGAAGTCCACGTTCTCGAAACCAAAGCGCTCGCGGCGCTTTTCAGGCGTGTACTTGGCCCGCAGGAAGGCGCGGAAGCCCTCCACACAAGCCGGGCAGTGGCAGGAATCGGGTTCCTCGTTAAGGTCGAAATTATCAAAGTGGATGAAGTCCGTCTTCACCTCCTCGACGGCGTAGCGGACGATCTGCTTCAGGTAGTCGAGGTACTCCTGGTGAGTGAAGCAGGGCCTGTAGCGATAGGATTGCTGGAAGCCGTAAACCAGCAGGATAGGGAGGCCGCTCACGTCGCGCTGGATCCAATCCTTGGCGCGCGGCTCCTCGGCGAAAAAGGTCTCATACATCATGGTATTCCACTGGATGTAACTATCCACTTTCATACCATAACGATGGGCAATGGCCGCAACGCGGCGGGCGTCCTCCATTTCCGGCTTCTCCGCCGCCATGCCGAACCCTTTGTAGAGGTGGGTGTGGAAAACTTCGATGCCCTGGCCGTGGAGGGTGCGAATCAGCTCTTCGCTCTGGTTCCATTCGTAGTCCTTGCGCGCGTCCAGGCGCTCGCCTCCGCGGCGAACGACGAAGAGGTAGGGCTCATGGCTCCCCCCGGCGTCGATCAGCCCGTTCTCGAGCCATTTGGCGCGGGGCAGGGGTGAGCGAACATTCTCCCCGATGGGCAGCGGCATGTTCACGATCTGCCCCACCGCTGCGGTCGCGGCCATGCTTCCTAGAAAGTCTCGGCGATTCATTGATAGTCCTTTCAGCGCGTATCAGAGTCCCTGGGGTTGGGACTCAGCGCCAGCCCCGAGATTCTCGTGCGAGGTCGCGCCGGTCTAAATGAAGCGTACTGGTCGCAATCGGTACATGTCCGCGGTGGGGAGACTACTCAGATCAGATTGGGCGAGCCTGTTGTCGCTTGCTCCCACTTTGGTGGCTAACCGCGCCAAAGGTCACACGGCGAGACACAAGTGTTCCGGGGCTGCCGCAGGGCACAGCCCTGCGGTTCCTGCGGATCAAAATTGAGGCCACCGGCAAGTGTCACTGGTTCGCAACACCTTCCGGCGTAAAGCCTGTGGAATAGCGCTTCTCTAAGTAGTCACGGCATTCTATGCTCCCAATGAAACCTCCCTGAGTCGCAACCTTCGGCACGCGAAAAAAATCCACCCAGCTACTAACTGGCCCCGTTCGATTGGTGCAGCAGCCGTGGCCTGTTCAATGAACACCTTGTTTCCATAGAGCGGCTGATCGTATGGCGGAATCTCGTATGGTTTGAAGTAGCGCGGCTTCCCTTCCTGAACCAGACATCGCACCCAATCCTTTGCGACCGTAGGTTCCCCTCCGTTTGTGGCTGATAATTCAAACCAGAGATCATCAGAATCCGGCGGCGTTGACAGCTGGCGGTCAGTTAACACTTGCCGTTGCTCGATGAGAACGCGGAGCGGCTTGGCGACAAGCCACGGCTTTTTCAAGCCCTGTCCTCCAGGTAATGAACCTAGCTCGTCAAAAGAATGAATTTCGCGATGTTGCAAAGTACATGGTGAGATAGCTTGCGAAGCTTTCAACTTCTTTTCTTCGTAGGTGACTGGAATCTCGGTCCCCGCTGCGACGCTCGTTATTGTGGGCGGGGCCAAAGCTGGAGGCTCCATCTTGTTGGTTGAAGACGGTTGTGCTGACTGTAAATGCCCATAAGAATAGACCAAATAGGACAGCATGACTAAGATCAGACTTGCGACGGCAGAACCACCCCAAATTTTCGCATTGTCGTACCGCATTTGTGGCTGATATCCCACTCTGACGCGTCCCGGAATTTCAATAAGTCCCGATTGAGCGACAGTCTCGCGGCAAACGACAAGGGCACTCCGAGAAATATGAATAACGGCGATGCCGCATGCTAGCCACACGCAGGGGATGACCACTGCCCAGGCGTTCGCTCTCCACCCCTCAATTGAAAACTTGTATCTAGAAACCTGATAAATGAGCACCAGAAGCGCCAACGCGCCGTCAATCACTTTCGCTTTCAGGGTTCCGATGAAGCCATGGACAAAGACCTCAAAAAACCGGGCAGCGTTGGAACCGCGGCGGACCACTGGTTCGACGACGCGCTTTCTCTTGTCGGAACCTGTCATGCCGGAGAGGGTAGCACTACACTCCGCAGTCACGCAAGCGGGTAGCCCGGAGCAGGTAGCGCATCAGAGTTTGTGCCTTTCAAACTCTGCGGCTTTTTGATTTGTAGATATGCTTTCATAGGCAAAACACCTGGCCCGAGCCGATACCCGAATCCCGGAAGAACCGCAGAGTCTCAAAACCAGAGACTCTGCGCTGCCAACTGCCTGAAACGACGCGATGCTCCTGGCGACGCTCCCGCGAGCAAGCTCGCGGCTTAAAGCGGCAGCAAGCTGCCGCACTCCAAAGGTTGATGTTCCTTCACGTACGTTCGTGGGGCACAAAGACGACGCGGTCGGAGAGGAAGAAATTGGCGAGCGAGCCGACCGCGATGGAGACCATGCTGGCGACGACGGGATCGATCCGCCACACTCCCGTCAAAAGATAGGCCGAGAGCAGGTTGGAGCTAATCGATACCAGTCCGTTCGTCAGGTTGAAGCGGGCGAGTGAGGAGATTGCATGACCGGGTGTGCCACGCCTATCGTGCCAGGTCCATCGCCGGTGCCAGACGAAGTTGTGAAGGACTGCTGCCTCCACTGACAACCCTGTAGCCAATAGGTAATGCAACCCGACTGCGTGGACGAAGAAGGCCAGCAAAGCGAACTGCAACACCGCTCCCAGGGCTCCTACAATGTTGAATCTCAGCCAGCGCATTTAAGTCTCTCCGGAAACTTCACTCCAGCGTGTTATTCCGAGCCTGCCGGTCTTTCCAGCCGGTAAAGCGTGATGGTGTTGCGCGCGATAGAAACCGCCAGCCCAGCCACCATCGAGACGATTGCAATCGCGCCCGCAACGTCGAAAAACCGCGGGTGGAAAGGGATAAGACGAACCGTTGGCCGGAGCAGAGCGACCGTGTTGCCCGCCGCCAGCAGAATCCGAATCTCGGTGGGGCTGAATTTCCAGTAAGAAAGGTGAAAGGCCCCCAGCGTGTATGTGGCGAGGTAGGCGTTGATGGAGAGCAGGTAAAAGCTGAGAAGCAGCCCCACCGCTACCCACCCGGACATGTAGCCGGACAACGCCAGTCCCGCTATGAGGAACAGCGCGCCTAAAGAATCGATGATGTGGTCGACATAGAAACCGTAGCGCGGCCTCTGGCATTGGCGCACTCTCGCCAGGGTACCGTCCAGGCTGTCGCCGAACCAGTTGACGGCCAGCCAGATGTTCACCACCATGAGCGACGGCGCCCAAACGCGGGCCAGCGCGTAGGAGACGCCGGCCAGGATCATCGCCGTGAAACCAAGCGCGGTGAGGTGATCGGGCTTGACCCAGGCGGGCAGCCAGCGGGCCAGCCAGACAAGGCAGCGCCTTTCGACGGTGGCCAGCAGGCTTTGCTGAATGCGAGCGGCATCGCGGAATTCTTCCCGAATTTGCGGAACGGATCTGGACCCTTCACCAAGCTCAGGGCAAGCTTCTCGCGGGAATGACTGTGGCATATCAAGGGATGTATCGACGTTAGTCATAGGTTTGGCCTCCTTGTGGGTTCTGTGCTCTGTACGCGCGGAACGGGACCTTGCGCGATCTGATGGCCTGGGTCACAAAGCCGCAAAACCTGGGAAGCAGGTGTGCGCTCCGTCCGCCGTACGCGGCCATCGTGCGGCAGGCGAGAGATGGCATCAATGCACGGCGGGTAATTTCGGTCTGACCTGTTTCTAGATTATTTCTGAACCCGTAAGTTGTTGATGGCGACCGAGTAAAGTCGCCGCGATGCTATAATGGGTCCCATTTCGCCCTTATCTCGAGGTTTGGATTTCTGACCACGCTTCACCGTTTTGAATTACGCGCTCGGAAGGCCGACGCCCTGCCGAGGAGCTGTCATTGCGAGCGAGGGTTGCAGTGGGATGCAGGCGGGATTATCATTCCGCATTTGGCCTGGCATTCGAACCCAAGGGAGCAACTCCGATGTTTCCACGAACGAGCACGCTGATGAATTCCGTACGCCTCCGCTTTTTGTTCCTTCTCTTTGAAGCAGCGGTCTTGGGCGCTGCTGTTTTGCCTGCGCAGACTGGACCGGCGATCGCTCTTACGCTCGATGCGACTCAAGCCCCGGAGAAGATCCTTCACACGCGCATGGTCATGCCGGTGAAGCCCGGGCCGCTTACGCTCTATTACCCCAAATGGATTCCCGGCGAGCACACGCCGTCGGGGCCTGTCGGCAGCGTGGCCGGGCTGAAGTTCATGGCCGAGGGCAAGCTAATTCCCTGGCGGCGTGATTTGCTGGACGTATTCACCTTCCATGTGGATGTGCCCCAGGGCGTGCAGAGTCTCGAGGCCGATTTCGATTACATCGAGTCCGGGGGAGCATTCGGGGGTTCGGCAACGGAGAAGCTTTTGATTGTCAGTTGGAACCAAAATGTGCTGTACCCTGCGGGAGTCCCTGCCGCCAAGATCACCTTTCACCCGACTTTGCGCCTTCCTGTAGGGTGGAAGTTCGGGACCGCGCTGCCGCAAGAGAGCGCCACGGGTAACGAGATCACCTTTGTGCCGGTGGCTCTGGATCGCTTGGTCGATTCGCCGGTGATTGCTGGGGAATACTATCGCGCCGTCGACCTGACGCCGCCCGGCGAGCCGATCCACCACGAGATCGACATGGTGGCGGACAGCGAGGCGGCGCTCGAAATGAGCCCCGAGGTCCAGAAGGGCCTCACGAATCTGGTCTCGGAAACCGGCAAGCTTTTTGGCGCCCGGCATTACCGTGACTATCACTTCCTGTTGACGTTGAGCAATCACGTGGCGCATTTCGGCATCGAACACCACGAATCCGATGACAGCCGCGCCGAGGAGCGCGGAGTGGTCACGCCTCAGGGGCGGCGAGGGGTAGGAGGCTTACTCTCGCACGAATTCGTCCACTCCTGGAACGGCAAGTTTCGCCGCCCGGCCGGCCTATGTACACCCGATTACGAGGCGCCCATGAAGGACGATCTGCTGTGGGTCTATGAAGGTTTCACCGACTTCCTGGGCAATCTCCTGGCCGCCCGTAGCGGGCTGTGGACACCTGAGCAGTACCATGAAAACCTTGCCAGCACCGCGGCAGAAATGGGCCCCGGCCGGCCTGGCCGCACTTGGCGGCCACTCCAAGACACGGCCGACGCGGTGGCCGGCCAGACCTACGGCCGGGGTGGTTGGATCGATTGGCGGCGCGGCACTGACTATTACGAGGAAGGCGATCTGTTGTGGCTCGAGGTTGCCACCCTCATCCACGACCAAAGCCACGGCCAGAAGTCGATCGAGGATTTTTGCCGTCTCTTTTACGGCGGACCGAACAATGGGCCTGAGCTCAAGCCCTACACCTTCGACGAAGTGGTTCGCTCCCTCAACCAAGTCGTCGCTTACGACTGGGCAGGCTTCTTTCACGAGCGGTTGACTTCCACTTCGCCTGAGGCTCCTGTGGGCGGGATCGAAGCCGGCGGGTGGAAGGTCGAGTATTCCGAAAAGCCGCCGGAAGGCGCCGGTCGCGGCCCCTTCGGCGGAGGGACGGCCGCTGTCTACTCGATCGGCCTGCGCCTCGGCAATGACGGCGCCGTGCAGGAGTCGATCGTGGGCGGCCTCGCCTATCAGGCCGGGATCACTTCGGGCATGCGCGTGGTGGCAGTGAACGATCGCGCCTTTACGCCGGACCTGCTCCACGATGCCTTGATCGCCGCCAAGAACAGTTCTCAGCCTATCCGCTTGCTGGTGCTGAATGACGATTACTACAAGACCTGCACGATTGATTACCACGGTGGCGAACGCTATCCGCACCTGGTCCGCCAGGAGGGCAAAGCGGATCTGCTCGACGACCTCGCCAAGCCGCTGGTGGATCGCAAGTAAGCGCCCACGGACTCTTCACCATAGAGGCGCCTCGAAAGTGGTCGAAGTTGCCTTGACGAGAGAGAGGTGAGCTTGACAACCCAATCAGCCGCGCCCATGCGGGCATTGAACTTCATGATTGGCGAGTGGCGTCTGGACTATACGGTGACTCAGCATAACCAGACGACCCAAACCATTCGCGGCACTGGATCGCTACGCTATCTGTTCAACGCCACCTACCTCACCTTCGATTACCAAACGTTCGAGAAGGCTACCGGGAAAATGATCGGGGAGGCGCATGGCATCTTCGCCTGGGACAAGCAAGCCGGGCAGTATCGCTACTACTGGTTTGAAGGGTCCGGTAACTTCCACCAAGCTACGGGCCTCCTGCGGGATGCGCACACCCTCGCACTCGAATGGCAGGAGATCAACTGCACTCAAATCTTCCACAGTGTGAGCGCGGACGCCATGTACCTTGAAATGCGATGTCCTGACCAGGATCTTTTGTTGCGGGTTGACTTCTCGCGACTCTCCGGGGGGTCGCGGCGTGCCTGACATAGCGGATGGTTGGTGGGTACGTGCGGCGGGATGCAGCTCGAAACACCTGTCCTTCCCGCGAAGGCGGGAATCCAGTCCGCTGACAGCCCCCGGGATAGCAGAGTGGCTTCCCGCCTTCGCGGGAAGGACGGGTCTACTCGCCTGGATAACTGGTGTATTAGCGGGAACGACGAGCGTAAAAGCCACGAGTGATGCGCTGACGCAGGCGGGCAGCCTTTTTCGGGTCATTGGCGCCAGCCAGCCTTTTGGCCAGTAAACCAAGCACTTCCGGGGTCCGCCGACGGTCCTTCGCTTCAAATGCGCCCAACTGTCTTCGTCTCTTCTCTACTCGTAGACCCATTCTCTTGTCCAACTCGATTATTCGTCATGGGCAGGCGGCATGTCTAATCTCCCTCACCGTTCTTCGCCACCTACTACCACTTCCTGCCAATCAAGACGCGTTCCAAGGCGGCAGCTCCGCAGGCTCCGCTGCCGCATTCCGAAGGTGCTGGTCCGGTTACTTTTTCGCCAGCTTTTTTTCCAGTTGGCGCGCTTGCGCATTCAGCTCGGTCAACTGGCGAAGGTCATCGTCGGCGGAGGAAACAGCGTTCTGGATGCGGGTGAGCGCTGCGTCAGTAAAGGGGCTGCTGGAATTTGAATCACGGCTCGAATCGAGCATGCCGCTCATGGCACGGAATTGACTCGTAACGTCACGATAGCGGCGCATGATGGAAGTCAAGAGGGCATCGCGGCGGCCATCCAGGTCTTGCAGTTGGACCACCACGCGCGCCAGATCGACGGCGCGAGTGGAGGCGGCGTTGTTATTGCTGCTCAACTTGGCGTTGTCCGCCTCCAGAGCAGCGAGGCGTTGGCGGGAGGCTTGTGCGTCGGCCTGAGCGGATTCGAGATCCTGTTTCAAGCCGTCGAGTTGGTTCTGCCAATCCTGCTTCTCCTTTTGTTGGAGTTCGTTGGCGCTGGCGAGCGCTTTCTCGCGTTCCTCGTTGGAATTCGTGAGTTGTGACTGGAGCCCCAGGATGCTGGCCTGCGCGTCGCTCAGATCATGAGTGAGGCGCTCGATGGTCGCATTCCGTTTGGCGAGCGCGGCTTGATAATCGCCCGGAGGAGTGGCGCTTTCGACTTCAGGAGGAGCCTTCTGAAGGTCGCGTTGGCGGAGAGCCGCCATAAGCTGGCGCAGCGATTTCGAGTCGGCGGCCTGTTGCCGCTCGAGCAGAGCGAGTTGCCGGGACCGGCTGAAGAGCATGCCCAGTGAGGCAACCAGGGCAACCGCCAGAGCCAGTATTACAGCGAATTGTAGACGTCCGCGCCACATCTTTTATCCCTCCTTCGGGCGCAAGTGCGTGCGCCACGAGATCCGCAGGTCCCCATCGCCGCACGGAGCACTCAAGTGAATTGGGACGTTGTAGTGGATTCTGGTGGGGAGCGCCAGCGTAAGCCGCCAGGCGCTCGAAATTCGCGCAAACATAGCCGAGATGGCTTCCGGGATCCCGGCTACCGAGCGGCAAATTTCACTTCTGCCGCCCATCGCGTCGGCGAGGGTCTGCAAACCATTCTGGTACGCGACGTTGAGCCGATCCCGCCGGTAATTGAGGTGTACCACAAATAGAGGGGCTTCGAGGGAGCTGCTCGCCTCCACCAGTTTGGAAATCTTGGCATTAATCAGCGCTTCCGGAAAACGCCGGCTGAGATCGTGCGGATCGCTCTCGTTAATCACGGGATTTGTGTAGTCCTCGCGGTAGCTGTAGATGCTGCCGTCGGTGATGTACAGGACCGAAACGCGCACCGGCGACTTACGCATGATGCCATCCGCCAAGGAAAGAGCCGGCTGTACGGTTTCGAGCAAGTCCGGTTCGTTGCTGTTGGACAAGGACCGAATGGCGTCGGTAAGCGCTGGGAGGCCCGTACCGGGGTCGGCCAGAACGTGCAGGCCATCTTGGGTGCGCAAAAGCCCTACCCAGGCGTTCGAGGAGAGCTTGGAGATTTCGTCGATCAGCGCCTGCTTGGCGGCGTCGATGAGCGTCAGGTCCCCAGTCAGATCCAACACCACAAGGATTATCTGGTCGCTACCGGGTCCCAACTGCGCCGTGACGGGCACATTCTTGCCGTTGAGCGCCGCTTCGAACTTGGGAGCCACTGCACAATCGTTCGTCTCAACCCAGGCAGGAATCGAGACGTTGACCGTTTGCGCATGCAGGGTGGCGACCGTGCAAACGGCTAAAAGAATTGCCAGTACTGCGACGCGGGCCGCTGGCTCCGACCAAAGCCGACCTCTCCGTGTCCTCTGTGTTTCAAAACCCTCAACACAGAGACCACGGAGGGCCTCCGTGTCCTCCGTGTCCTCTGTGTTTCCTCTTTTCCGAGCCACGGAGAACACAGAGAAGAGCGAAACCCTGAGGCACGACAGAACCGCACGCGCTGAGACTACAGGAGAAAGGCACATTAGAAGCTGAACTTCAGCCCAATCTGGACGACGCGTCCGCCATGGGAGCCAATGATCTTGCCGGCATCCACATTGGGCGCGCTGGCTGGACCAATGTTCGGATCTGGGTAATTCCAGTTCGCGTGATTGAGCATGTTAATCGCGGTGGCGCTGAACTCGAGCGCGCGCTCGCCTCCCATGGGCATGCGCTTGGTCACGCTTAGGTCCATTGAATTATAGCCTGGGCCTAATAAGTTCGGCTCGGTGTGGGGTCCGTTCCCAGGGGTGAAGTCCGCCGGCTGATCGAAGGCGGCCGGGTTGTACCACAGAGAGGGCCCCGGATGGGCCACATGGGGATCCACGCCGGGGACGACGTCTACGTTGAGTGTGGGAAGCACGCCTCCGGTATTATTGAACTCGGGATGAAGCGCCAGCGGCGTCCCGTCGTTCCAGTAAGCCGTACCGCTGACCGACCAGCCGCTGACCAGCGGCCTTCCCCAATTCAAGAAAGGGAGGGGGGGCTCACCGGAGCCGAACGGCAACTCGTAGACGTAGCTGAGCTGCAAATACTGCGGCGTATTATAAGACGTGAGAGCCCAGTCGTTTCGCCAGTTGAAGAAGTCCTGGTTGCCGTAAGGGCCTGAGTAATCGTCGAGCTGCTTGGAGAATTCGTAATACGCCGTGAAGGCCAGGCCAAAGGAGGCGCGTTTTTCCACCCGCACGAAGCCCGAGTCCCGCTGGTAGCGTCCCCAGGCGTAATGGCCGTAAAGCTCAAAGCCTTGGAATTGCGGGTAGGGTTGCAGCGAGTCACGGAAAGCCAGGTTGTAAAGTGCATCGCCGTAGCTCAGGTAGGCGGGGTTGATGGCGTTGGGATTAGCGGCGCCATCGCCCACCAGCAGATCCCGCCCGGCGCTATAATTCGCACCCACGGAAACTACCATGGAAAAAGGTACCTGGCGCTCCACGGAAAGTGAAGCTGATTGATAGAGTGGCTCCCGCCCGCTCAGATCGACGAAATCCGCCACCGTGTTATCGGCCGCCGAAGGGCTGAGGTCAGGAAGTGGCGTAGTAAACGGGGGCATGCCCGCCGTCAGGTCGAGCGCCGGGCTCAGTTGGGTGTTGGGCGAAATGAAGGTCTGACGGGCATAGAACCCCTGTGTGCCCCACTGTCCGTTGTAAATCGGAATCATGCCGTGGGAGCGGCTGAAGGAGGCGCGGACGACGGTGTTGGCGTTGCCACGCGGGTTCCAGGTTACGCCTGCGCTCGGGTCCAGATCGGCATTGGGAGGGCGCAGATCGCGAGGTACGTAATTGCGACCGGCAAACACGAGGGCGCCGCGCAGCCAGTTCGAGGGGTCGAATGCGGCCGGATCGACCGTGCTCTGGTGATCGTACTTCTCCACCCGCGGCGTGCGCCGGCTGAGGTTGAGGCTGAGCGTCAGGGTCAGGTCTTTCGACAGTTCGTACTTGTCACGTCCGGAGAGAGATTGGTAGGAGTCGCGAAAGTAGGATGGCGAGGTGGTGATGGTGCGTTCCGCGTAGGCCGGGAGACCAAGGAGAAAACTGGCGAAGGGATCGCCCGTATCGATAATCCCCGGCAAGCTGGTGATATCGGTGGAGAACTGGAAGTAGCCGGAGGGATAATCGGGATTGAAGGAATTCACCTGGTATCCATCCGCCTGAAACGTCAGGCCGAACGAGTGTTTGCGCTTTCGAGTCGAGACCGTATCCTGAATTTCAAACGTGTTACGAGCATCACGCGTGTCGGGGTAGGCGGTTCCCATCGAGAGATAATTGCTGAGGAATTGATAGCTGGGGAAAGCGGGTTGAGAGGGATTGCCTGTTAGTGCCGTGTCGGAAACGGCGGTGAAACTGGACGAGTAGACGGTGTTGGGATTGGCGGTAAAGACGTAATCGAGCTCCGTTCGTCGGTTCGAGAAATGCTGTTCCGGCGCCGTCGGGCTGGCAATGTTTGGGAAATACTTCGTGGAGCTGAGGAAACCGCTGGAAAGGGTGCTGGTGGATGTAAGCCGGTGCCGCTCGCCGAATTGGTGTTCAAGCTTGGCAATGATGCCATCAGCGTTGTCGGTCGCAGGGGCGTTGACGAAGTAGTTATTCTGGAAAAACGGGCCGATGTCCGTATTGGGCAAAGGGTAAAGCGTTAAGGCTTGTTGCACGATCGGAGCCAGCCGGTCGGCGGGAATGCGGTTTCCGGGAAAGGTGGACCGAAGATACTGAAGATTGCCGGGCGAAACCGGCTGGCTGGGGTCGTACGCAGGGTTCGGGGCCGTGGTGGCCGGGTCGTAAATAGGCAGCAGGTTGCCGGCTTCGTCCACGGTTTGCGAGAAGTCGCCGGTGCGCTGAGCGGCGGTGGGAACAGTGTGCAGCGAAGCATGAAAGACAAGCTCGCGAACCCCCTCGTACGACAGCGTGAAGAACGTGTTCTTGGAATTCGTAAGCAGATGCGGGATAAGCACTGGGCCGGCCACATTGAACCCGAACTGATTGCGCCGCAAGGGGGAAACGCTCTCGCCGTTCTGCTTTACTTGGTGCGGTATGGCGTCGAGAACGTCGTTTCGGAAGTTCTCATACACGCGGCCGTGCCAGAGCATCTTCTGCCCTCGATGTTTTTGCGCACTCAAGGGGCTGCCAGGGCGCATGCCCCAATCGCGGGTCAGAACTTTGAACTCTTCAGCGGCGCGCGCCAGGGGAGGGGCCTGCTGCGAGGGCGATTTGCCCTCCTGTGAGGCAAGGGCTGATGCACAAGCGGTGGACAGGGCAAGGCAAAGGGACAAAAATGCGTAGAACAGATTTTCCATTTCCGAGTGACCAGCACTTCAGTACATATGAATATATACCGCTGCCCCATCCTGTCGCAACTACAGGCGCCTATTGGGGATCGGATGGCTTGCTGGGCGCAGCGGGCGCCGCTTTTTCAGATTCGCTGCCCAGCCAGACGCTCGCCACTTCCCAATTCCCCGAGCGCTTTTGCAGAACCAAGTCGTATTTAGCCACAGCAGAGGGATCTTCCAAGGTTACCGCAGCTAGTGCGCGTTGCTGGTCTGGCGCGAAGGTCAGGTTCTGAATCTCCAGCTTTACTTCCGACTTGACAGGCGTGCGGTGAGCCTCGGCATCCGGCCGCGATAGTGGAGGGGGCTGAAGCGCCGGAATGAAATAAGTGCGGACAGCGGCATCGACGGAACCGCCGGCTTTCTTGCCTTCCGGAGTGTTCAAGTACTTGGAACGAATCCGAATGACGTCAAGGGCATTTTCCAGGTCGTCGCGGATGACCACGTCGTTCACCTTTTTCACCTCTTGGCGGATCCAGTCCGGCGCCTGAGAGTCAGTCCGAACCGTGAGGGCAAGGATTGCCGCCTCAGTCACCGTGCGGTCGGGCTCTGAATCCGACTTGTCGATGACCTGAAAAAGCGTTTGAGTGGCCTGCTCAGTATCGTACTCAGCCAAGGCGCCATAGCAGAAGCGCCGCAGATTAAGATCGCGCTTGTCCTCCTGAAGCTTCCAGAGGATTTGCATCGCTTGTTCGCCCCCTATGAACGCCAGCGACTGCGCTGCATACTCGGCGGTCCGGTCATCCTTTAGCGCCTCGGCCAGTTGCGGAATGATGCTCTGCCCTGCCGCGAAGGCGGCGCGGAAGAGGGAGTCCGCCGCCTCGGCGTTCGGGGCGCTCAAAATCCCGTCCAAGAGTTCCGCCGCCCAGTCGCCGGGAAGCGGTTCTTGAACTTGTTCGCCCGCCGCATTGTCCGGAGCCTGCGTAGCCGGGACCTTTTCGGGCGGGGCAGGCGTCGCAGGCTGCTGCGCCCCGCAGCGAGCGCCAAAGCAAAGGCAACAGGCCATGAGCAAAAGGCCTTGCCACACACGCCCCATCAAAGCTGTGTACTGAGATCTATTCGAGATGCCTTTGATCTTATGCATTCGGAATTCTATCAATCGTTGGATGCCCGGAGAGCCGGAAGGGTTGGGGCACCGGCTGGGGATTAGGGGCTGGGGACTGGGGGCAATTCTAAATAGTAAATTGTGAATAGTGAATTGCCCATGCGCCTACTGGCGTTTGCTTTTTACTCCGGAGTCCCCGATCCCTATTCCCTCTTCCCCGTTCTCCCATCTGCCTACTGCCAACTGGCCTGTGACTACCCCGCAACACGCTGGTTCTAAACGGTCCGTGAAATTCCGAGTCACAGGCTATTCAATCCGGCCCCGCCGGTGGCAGGGCTGCCAACTGCCCACTGCCGACTGCCTACTGCCTACTGCCTACTGTTCTTCCCCAGTCCCCAGAGCCGCAGGCAGATCGCGTAGGTCGTCCAAAAGTAAGTCTGGCCCGGCCTTTTCCAGGGACTCAGGCCCAAATCCATAAGTTACGCCGCACGTCCAAACCCCCGCGTTGCGGCCTGTCAGCACATCCGTGTCGGAATCTCCGACCATGAGCGTCTCCCCTGCGGTAGTCGACACGAAGCTCATCAACCTTTTAATTCCGATCGGATCGGGTTTCTTTGTGGGAAAACTATCGCCACCATAGATCTCGAAAAAGTACGGAGCCAGTCCCAGGCCGGCAACTATTTCGCGGCTGAAGCTGGTGGGCTTATTGGTCAGAATAGCCATTTTTCGATTCCCAAGGCCCTCGAGAGCCTCCCGCACTCCCGGGTAGGCGACCGTGTTATCAAGCAAGTGGTGGGAATAATAGTTCAGGAAGAATGTGAGTCCCTTCTCCACATTGCCGTCCGAGGCTTGGTCCCCCAGTGCCCGCTTGATCAGAACGGTCACTCCATTACCCACGTAAGATGTGACGGCATCGAGCGGCAGAGGGCCCAATCCCAGAAACTCCCGCATGGCATTAACGCTCAGCGCCAGGTCTTTCTTGGTGTCTGCGAGCGTGCCGTCCAAGTCGAAGACGACTAATTGTATTCCTGAGAGGATCCGGCCATATGGGGTCATCAACATTCCTTTCGAGCTCATGCTACAGAGCAGGCGGAGCCGGACCTGACTCCGGCTCCAGGGCGCGAAGCACGAGCGCCGCTTCTTCCGCTGAAATCGGGTTGAAATAGAAACCCTCGCTGCCCAAGTATCGGCGTTCGCCCTCCACATCGGGATGAAGCTCAATGTGCCAGTGGAAGTCGTCCGGCACTGTGTTCCACCAATCCTTGGTCGGCTTGTGGGCTTCGAGGTTAGGCTCGGTGTGGATTACAAAGTGCAAAATCACAGAGATCTTCTCGATCCTCTGAAGGCAAGGCTTCAAAAAAGAAGCAAGCGACTTTACTCGCGCCGGGTCCGACAAATCCTTTTCAAAGGAAGACGAGTGCTGTATGGGCATCACCCACAGTTCGTAAGGCGACCGCGAAGCAAAGGGACAGAACGCGATAAAATCGCCATTCTGGTCCACGACGCGTTTTTCTTCCTCGATCTCCTGTTGAATGCAGTCGCAAAAAAGGCAACGTTCTCTCCTCTGGAAGTGCATCTTGCTCCATCGGAATTCAATCTCCAGGAACTGTGGCAGGACCGGCGAGGCCAATACTTGAGAATGGCTATGCCCATGTTCATTCCGCGCCGCAAGCCCCTGGTCCTTGAAAACCGAGACGTAGCGAAGCCGGACGTCTCGTTTGAGGTCCTGGATACGATCGCGATAAAGGCCGATGCAGTTCGCCATCTGGGAGACCGGAAGTTCCGCCAGCGTTACCCCATGTTGCGGAGTCTCAACCACGATCTCATTCGCCCCAATCGGATTCATGCGGTCAAACATCCCCACAGCCTCGCGGTCTTCTTTACCCTCAACGAGAAAGATCGGCGCGCGATCGTGAAACACCCGTGCGCTCCATCGGCCCTCTGCGTCTGTGAGCTCTTGAATCGATCGCGGAGTGAAATGCTCGTTTCCCGGGCAGAAAGGGCAAACGGCTTCTGCATCGTCGAAGTCCGCCATCACCCGCCTTCTTCCGGTCACCACCCAGCGGTGAGTGACCGGGTCCAGCCGAAGTTCACCCATTGTCGTTGCCTCTCTGTTGGCTTAAGCGTGCAGGGGTGACCCTAGTGGTCCCCCTGGTGTAACCATCAGGTTCGCACGACCATGCACCCCGGAACGCGGTTCAGTCACATCTTCCGATGCTAAGCGCCAGAACCTCGCAACTGGTTAGTTTAGTCCTAAACGTTCCTGTAGGCATAGAGCTTGCCCTACCCTGGTCGGCGAGACAATGTATCACTTACAGGGGACGGCGAGCCGCCCCCTACAGGACTCGACGGCTCACCGCCAGTGTGGTAACTTCGCAATCTTACAGACGGAGAGACCTCATGGCTGAGATTCGTCCTTTTCGTGCGCTTCACTACAATCCCTCACGGGTGGCGGAGCTTTCCGAAGTTGTGACGCAACCCTACGACAAAATCTCCTTGGAGATGCAAGCGCGCTACTACCGTTCCAGCCCCTTCAACCTCGTGCGGGTGATCCGGGGTCAGATTCAAGCGGAGGACGGTCTTCAGGACAACGTCTACCTTCGTGCGGCGCGGCGCTTTCGGGAATGGATCGAGGACCGCATCCTGGTCGCAGATTCGGAACCAGCGATCTACCCTTACGACCAGGAGTACGAGGTTCCGGGCCGGCGTGGAAGCAAAAAAGTGCGTCGTGGATTCATCGCTCTTTGTCGGCTCGAGGACTACTCGGCGAGGATCGTCCACCCCCACGAGGAGACCCTTTCGGCGCCCAAAACCGATCGCCTGGAACTGTTAAAGGCCACTCACGCCCATTTCGGCCAGATCTTCGCGCTCTATAGCGACCCAACCGGTCTGGTTGAATCCCTCTTGGCGCAATCAGTACCCGATCAGCCCTGGGAGCAAGTTACCGACGAATACCAGACGCTGCATTCCGTCCGGCGCATCGCAGGGCCGCAGGAGATCAGCCAAATCGTGTCGGCAATGACGGACAAGAAACTAGTCATCGCCGACGGACACCATCGCTACGAGACGGCGCTCGGGTATCGGGACTATTGTCGAGCCCGAGGTATCTCCGATCAGCGGGCGGATTACGTGATGATGACCTTTGTCCGAATGGAGTCCGATGGCCTCACTATCCTGCCGACTCACCGCCTCGTTCACAGCCTCCCGGGTTTCGATTGGATTAAATTTTTGGCCCAAGCCCATTACATCTTCGATGAGAAAGAGTTTCCGGCTCAGCCAGAGGACCAGAATTGGACAAGCCGCTTCCTGGAAAACCTGGCTGAGGCGGGGCGCGAAGCACCGGCGTTCGGCGCCTACGCCGGACGCGGGATGCTGGCGCTTCTCCGCCTGCGCAGCGACTTCGACGTGGACACCGCTCTCAACGACCTTCCCCCAACTCTGCGCCGCCTTGACGTCGTGCTATTGCATCGTCTGATCCTTCAACAACTGCTTGGCATCAATCGCCAAGCGGTGCTGGAAGAAAGGAACCTGACCTATCACCGGGAATTCCCAGCCGCGGCTGGAGCGGTCGCTAACGGCGAGGCACAACTCTGCCTCCTGCTCAACCCCACCCCAGTCGAAGCGGTGCGCGATAACGCTTTGGCGGGACTAACGCTTCCGCAAAAGTCCACCGACTTTTACCCCAAGCTGCTGTCGGGGCTCACCATCTACCGGCTGGAGAACCCTACGCGCTGACGGGTAACAAGTGATGAGTGACGAACCCTCAGGCTGTGAAGGATTTTATCGCGGCTTCGACGCTATCGTACACGTCGAACACCGTAACAAGTTTAGTGATATTCAGTTGTTCGCGAAACCTCTTCGTGAGGTTCGCCAGCTTCATATTGGCTCCCTGGCTTTGTGAGGAAGTGTAGCCGGCAACCAGCGTGCCCAGGCCGGCGCTATCGATGTAGCTGACATTCCCAAGATCCAGCACCAGACGCTTCATTCCCTGCGCCAGGATCTCTTTGATCTTCGTGCGGAGTTGATTGCTCTCTTCGCCCAGCGTTACACGCCCCGACAACGCCAGAATCGTAACCCCGCCGGACTCCTTCTCAACAATTTGCAACGCCATAGTCGGCCTCCTTGAGATACACGCGCGAAAAGCTCCAGATTCTACAGAGTACCTTGAAAAAAGTAAATCCGGTTTGGTCTCGCAGCGGCGAGTTTACCTCGCCCACTGGCGGCGTAAAGCCGCCTCTACAACGTTCAATGATAACGTTTCTGAATGAAATCGGCGATACCTGCGTAAGCGCGAGCCAGGGTCGGCTCGTCCGGCAGAAAGACGATGCGGAAATGCTTCGTCTCCGGCGCTTGCCCAAAGCCGCTGCCGTGCACCACCAGGACCTGCCGTTCGAGCAGGAGGTTGCGCACGAAGTCCTCATCGCTTTCGGGAATCTCCAGACGCGGAAAGGCGTAGAACGCCCCCAACGGTTTTACGCAGCCTATTCGCGGGGTGGCATTGCACCATTGCACGGTAAGGTCGCGGCGACTGCGGAGTTTCTGCCGCACCTCCGCCAGATGGTCTTGCGGGCCCTCGAGCGCCGGACGCACCGCATACTGTTGGGGATGGTTCGAACAAAGCCGCGCCCGCAGCAGCTTGTGCACCCCCTCGAGGTAAGGTTTCAGTGCCCCTGCGGGGCCGCTCGCCACCGCCCAACCCACGCGCCAGCCCGGAGCCAAATAAGCTTTGGAAAGGCCGTTGAACGTCACCACCGGAACATCGGGGGCCAGCGCCGCAATCGAGGTGTGAGGCCAGTCGCTGTCCAGTATCAGCTTCTCGTAAATCTCGTCGGCAAAAATCAGCAGGTTATTCTGCCGGGCGATTTCCGCGATCGCCTCTAAAGTTTTCCGTGAATACACCGCCCCGGTAGGATTGTTGGGATTGATGACGACGAGAGCCCGCGTGCCGGTCGAGATGCGCCTCGAAAGGTGTTCGAGATCCGGTTCCCAGCCGTTCGCTTCATCCAGCAGGTAGGAGTTGAGCGGCGCGCCAGTCTTGGCCAGCACGGCGGAATAGAGTGGATACTCGGGGCTGGGCGTCAGAACATTCTCGCCCGGATCGAGTAGTGCGGCCAGGCAAACATCCACTGCTTCGCTTACGCCTGCGGTCATGAAGACGCTCTGAATGTTGCGAATGCCTTTGCGCTCGGCCTCCGCGCGCGCGGCAGATACCGCCTCCGCCACTCCCAGCGAAGGGGCATACCCATCCAGTCCGTCGCGCATCGCTTTCGCCACGGCCTCGATGAGGTGCGTCGGCGTACGAAAGTCGAACTGAAGCGGGTCGCCGATGTTAAGCGGCAGAATTTCCTTGCCTTGCCGCGCCACCTCGTCGGCCAGCACCGCCAGGTCGCGAATAGCGTAACGCACCTGGGCCAACCGCGTGGCCGCCCGCACTTCCTGGATTTTTTTCGCAGCCGGCACCATAACTACACCTCCTTTGCCTACCTCTCTCCCCACCTGAGCTTTTGCTGGAGAATTCGGAAGTAGTCCTTATCCGGGGACTGGATCAGTTCCACGTAGGAGTCCGCTTTCTTCAGGCACACCCGGTCTTCGCTATGCGCGGCGAGTCCAACCTGGCCGTCCACCGTGAGATAAGCCGCTTCGCGTTGGGTTGTTACGGCGATTTCGATGCTTGCCGTGTCAGGAACAACCAGGGGGCGGTTGGTCAATGTGTGTGCGCAGATCGGGGTCACGATGAATGCGCCCACGCTCGGCATGGTGATGGGACCGCCCGCGGCAAGGGAATAAGCGGTCGAGCCGGTGGGGGTGGAAACGATCAGCCCGTCCGATTTATAGGAGGAAACGAAGTGGCCATCGACACGCAGCTCGAAGTCCAAGATGCGGGAAATAGCGCCCTTGTTCAACACCGCGTCGTTCAGCGCCAGGAAAGAGGCGATCACTTCGTCGGCCCGGACCAACGATCCCTCCAGTTGCACGCGCCGCTCGCTACGGTGCTCATCCTTCAACACACTTTCCAGAGTGGGGTAAAGTTCCTCCCGGGTAATCACCGTCAGAAAACCCAGCCCCCCCAGATTGACCGCCAAGATGGGCACCGGCTTGCCGCGCAGCGCCCGCGCCGTAGCCAGAAGCGTTCCGTCGCCCCCCAGGACAATCAGCAAGTCCACATTGCCGGGCATCTGGTTGCGCGCCAGGCAGGGTTCGTCGTTCTTGACAATGGCGCTCGTTTCCTTGTCGATGCACACTTCGATTTTGCGTTCGCGCAGCCATTGCAAAAGCGGCGGCACGATTTCACGGATCTCGAGCTTTTTCGGCTTGGAAACGATCCCAATCTTCTTGATGCTCATTGGCCTGGGGTTCCTCTAACAGGATTATCCGCTGCCGTGAACATGACTCCCCTCCTCGGCGGAGGAGGGGGCCAGGGGGTGGTGGGCACGGAATCAAGCCCGGCGGTCAACCACCCCCTCACCCCCTCCTTATCAAGGAGGGGAATCCCGCTAGCCAGTTCGCCACCTGAAGCCAACCGGTATTCGCACCGATCTGGGCTGCAAGCGGGGGTTATTCTAGCCGGATTTTCGCCAAACTGCATGCAGGAAATACTCGATGTTTCCTTCCGCGCCCGGCAGCACGCTTTCCGCCTGGGCAACATTGCAGAAGCCCAGCTTCAGCAGTTCGCGTGAAACCTTATCCACCGCTTCCTGGCGAAGCGCTGGATCGCGCACAATGCCGCCTTTGCCCACCTGTCCTTTCCCAACTTCGAATTGCGGCTTGACCAGCACCAACGCATCCGCCGGCGTCTCCAGCAAGGGCGGCAACACGGGAAGAATCAGAGTTGCCGAGATGAAAGAGACATCCATCGTGACCAGCTCCACGCGGGCGCCGAGTTGGCTAAATCTCAGATTGCGCGCATTGGTTTTCTCCTGCGAGACGACACGGGAATCGCAGCGGAGTCTCCAATCCAGTTGATTGGTCCCCACATCGACTGCAAACACGCGGCTCGCGCCGTGCTGCAACAGGCAGTCCGTGAATCCACCCGTCGAAGCGCCAATGTCCAAACAGACCTTGCCCCCGGCCGAGATGCGGAAATGCGCCAGCGCGCCCTCCAGTTTCAGCCCCCCACGGCTCACGTACTTTAGCGGCTCGCCCAACAGCCGCAGCTTTGCGCCGGCACTCGCCAAGGCGCCACATTTTTCGATCTTCTGCTCGTCGACCATCACTTCACCGGCAAGGATGATGGCCTGGGCCTTGGCCCGCGTCTCCGCCAGCCCGCGCTCAACCAGCAACCGATCCAGGCGAATTTTGTCGGTGCGCGTCGTTGTCATCACTGGAAGAGAGTAGCGCCAAAAGGAAGGGAATGAAAGTCGCCGGCGCTCTCTGATCCCTCGTCGCCGTGCAACTGACCCCTCACCCGGCCCGCGACGGCTGGTGAAAGCGCAGTCGCGGGCCACCCCCTCCCCTCGGGAGAAGGCAAGACCCAGTTGCGAGCTTTCGTCAACAATCGACAGAAACTGTCATTCTGAGGCCCCGTTCTTTGGGGCCGAAGAATCCCTGCAATGTCTGACGTGGTTCCTTACGAACTGCGGAGATCCTTCGTCGTCCCAAAGAGCGGGACTCCTCAGGATGACAGTAGGCAGCGGAGCGGGGCTCCTAACGTTGACAGTAAGGGGCTTTGCAGGTTTACTCTTTGACTTCTCGACTCTCGACTCCTCGACTTCACTAATGCCTAACGAAGAAATACACCGACATGCAAATACCCACTCCGATGACGAAGCGCCGAACGATTTGGGGCTCAATTTTCTGGGCGAAATATGCCCCGCCGTAGCCGCCCACCACCGCGCCCACGAGCATCACCAAAGCCTGTGGCCAGAGCACTGCCCCCGCCGCGATGAACGTAACGACGGCGGCGCCATTGATGGCGGCATTCAGAAGCGTCTTCAAGGCGTTCATGGCGTGAATATCTTCCATCCGCAGCATGGTCAGCAAGGCCAACATCATGATTCCGATGCCGGCGCCAAAGAAGCCGCCGTAAAAAGCAATCAGGAACTGGAAGAAATTGGACGCCAGCACCACCAGCCAACGGGGCTGTTTGGAGGCTTCGAATTCCGTCTCCACCCAATCCGCGAGCCGCTTACCGAAGATGAGCAGCAGTGTGGCCAGCAGAAACAAATAGGGCACAAAGCGCATGAAAGTGGTCTGAGGAGTTCGAAGCAGGACAAGTGCGCCCAGGGTTCCGCCGGTCACGCTGGTTGCGATCATCTCCAGGAGAATTCGCGAGTCTTTGGGAAAACGCTTCCGATATGCGCCCACGCTAGCGACTGTGCCCGGCCAGAGCGCCACCGTAGAAGTGGCATTGGCCGGGATGGGGAGCACGCGTGTAAAAATCAGGGCTGGAAACGAGATGAAGCTGCCTCCGCCGGCAACCGAATTCATAGTGCCGGCCAGTGCCGCGGCAATGAAAAGCAATGTGGCGTTCGGCAGGGTCATGGAAAGCAGTCGACAGTCAACAGTCGACAGTTAACAGTCAGAGCTAGCTAATATTCCTCGTGAGGTCCAATAAGATGCTGGAAGCCGGTCGCTCAGCATGCTCCTAAGCCCGCATGGCGGAACGAAACTTCCCGGGCGCGCGCGCAGGCCACTCATCCGCGAAGGTCTTGATGCGGTTCACAATGCCGTCGACGTCCAGCCCGTATTTGGCGTGCAGCAGGTTGGGCGGGCCGTGCGGAATGATGCGGTCGGGAACCGCAATGCGCAGGATGCTGGCTGCAATTCGTCGATCGTGAAGCAGGGCAGCGACCTGAGCGCCAAAACCTCCCGCTTCCGTCCCTTCCTCGGCCGTCACCAGGAATTGCCTTTCCGCCGCCAGGCAGCAGATCACGTCGGCATCGAGCGGCTTCATAAAGCGCGCGTTGATGACGGTGGCGCCGATGCCCATCGTCTCCAGGCGGGCGGCAGCTTCAAGGCAGGGGTAAACCATGCTGCCCAAGGCGAGAATGCCGATGTCCGCTCCTTCCCGGAGTATCTCGCTCTTACCGATCTCCAGCCTCTTGAACTCCGCGTCGATGGGAGTGCCGATGCCATTGCCGCGAGGGTAGCGCAGCGCCGCAGGCCCCGCCACCGTGAGCGCAGTATAAAGCATGTGGCGCAATTCGTTCTCATCCTTGGGAGCCATGACCACAATGCCGGGCAGCGCGGAGAGAAAGACCAGATCATAGAGCCCGTGATGCGTTGGTCCATCGGCGCCCACAATGCCGCCGCGATCGAGCGCCAAGGTCACGGGAGCCCGCATCAGGCAGGCATCGTGCATCACCTGGTCGAAGGCGCGCTGGAGGAAGGTGGAGTAAATCGCTACCACAGGCCGCATCCCTTCACAGGCCAGGCCCGTGGCAAAGGTCACGGCATGCTGTTCCGCGATGCCCACGTCGAAGAAGCGCTCAGGAAAGCGCTTGGAGAATTCATCCAGGCCCGTGCCTTCGCTCATGGCAGCAGTAATGCCGACGATACGGGAGTCTTTTTCCGCCAGCTCGCATAGAGCCTTGCCAAAGACGGCGGTATACGAGGGCGCGGAAGCGGGGACTTTGTGGAAAGCGCCAGTGGAGACATCAAACTGCGTCACGCCGTGGTATTTCACCGGCAGCTTTTCGGCGATGTGGTAGCCCTTGCCCTTCTGGGTGACGATGTGGACCAGCGTGGGCTTGGCGTTGTTCTTGACCCTGGCGAGCACGGCCAGAAGCTCAAAGATGTCGTGGCCGTTGATGGGCCCAATGTATTCGAAACCAAGCTCTTCGAAGACCAGGCCGGGAATCAGCACCGTTTTCGCCGACTCCACGATGTCTTTCGAAATCCTCAAAAGGCGCGGTCCCACGCGTGGAACCGACAACATCAACTTCTCCACCTCTTCCCGTAAGCGGTGATATGCCTGGCCGTGCACGATGCGGTTCAGGTACCCGGCCAGCGCACCGACGTTGGGCGAAATCGACATCTTATTGTCGTTGAGGATGACCAGAATCTTCTTCTGCAATGTGCCCAGGTTGTTGATTCCTTCGAGTTCCTCACCGACGGTCAGACCTGCGTCGCCCACCACCGCCACCACGCGATAGTCCTCGCCCTTCAGGTCACGCGCCACCGCCATACCCAGCGCGCCGGAGATGGCCGTGCCTGCATGAGCCACGTTGAAAGTATCGTAGGGACTTTCCTCGCGCGAGGGGAAGCCGGAGATTCCCCCGTACTGGCGGATGGTGGGGAAGCGGTCGCGCCGCCCAGTCAGAATCTTGTGCCCGTAAGCCTGGTGGCCAATATCCCAGACGATCTTGTCCTTGGGCGTATCGAACGTGTAGTGGAGCGCCACCGTCAGCTCTGCGGCGCCAAGGCTGGAGGCGAGGTGGCCTCCGATTTTCGAGATCACCGAGACCATGTAATCCCGCAGTTCGTCCACCACGATGGGTAGTTCTTCGCGCGCGAGCTTTCTGAGGTCCGCGGGTGAATCAATGCGGAAAAGGTATTTGTATTCCATCAGTTCTGCCTCACCAGCAGGTACCGAGCGATGCCTTGCAGGGTCCGGGCACGGTCTCCGTAGGGTTCGAGAACCTCGCAGGCCTCTCGGACGAGTTGCGCCGCAATGCGCTGCGACGCTTCGATTCCGTGCAGGGCCGGATACGTGGTCTTGTGCTGCCGGCCGTCCTTGCCCACCGTCTTGCCCAACGACTCCTGGCTCCCCAGCACGTCCAGAAGATCGTCGACAATCTGGAACGCCAGCCCAACTTTCTCGCCGTAGGTGGTGAGGCGCGCCAAGTCCTCTTCGCCGCCCTGCGCATAAAGCACTCCGGACCTCACCGCGGCGCGGATAAACGCACCCGTCTTGGCCGAGTGCAGATACTCGAGCATGTGGCTGTCACCCTGCTGTCCCGCCATCAGCAGATCAATCACCTGGCCGCCAATCATTCCACCCTCTGTCCCAATGGCGTGGGCCAATTCATGGATCACACGCAGCTTGCACGCCTCCGGTGGTGGACCCGGAGACGAAAGGATCTCGAAGGCAAGGGTCAAGAGCGCGTCGCCCGCCAGGATGGCGGTTGACTCGCCGAAGGCGCGATGCGAAGTGGGTTTGCCCCGGCGGAGATCGTCGTTATCGAGGGCCGGCAAGTCGTCGTGGATCAGAGAGTAAGTGTGGATCAACTCCAGCGCGCTCCCCAGGCGCAGCAGCGTCTGCTCGTCACCGCCCAGCAAGCCTCCGGCTTCCAGGCAGAGAATCGGCCGCAGCCGCTTTCCCCCCGCCAGCACCGAGTAACGCATTGCCGCATGGATGCTGGGCGGGAATTGGTCAGCGGGCGGCAGCAGGCGGTCCAACTCTGCATCGACCCGGCTGCCGGCCGTCTCGAGATACTGTTGGATGGATTCTGTAGTTACGGTGCTCAAAGTTTTGTGCTCGGCGGCAATTCTCCTCTCGCGCTTCCCACCTGACAGAGTTAATTGTGACTTGATTTTGCTCGGATGGGAAGCCCTTTCAGCTTTCAGCCCTCAGCCGTCAGCCATCAGCAAAAAGCAAAAGTGATCCGGGGAGTTGGGAGCTGACGGCTGGCAACCTCTTCTCACTCGTCACTTGTCACTAGCCAGTTCGCCTGGCTCGAAGGGTTCAGCAACCACCTTGCCTCCCGCCTTTTTTGTGAGGATCTCCACTTTGCCTTCCGCTTCTTCCAATTGTTTGTGGCATACTTCGGAAAGTTTCATTCCTTCCTCATAAAGCTGTAGGGCCTTTTCCAGGGGCAAGTCAGCGTCCTCGAGCTCGTGCACGATTCCATCCAGGCGTTCCAGGTTCTTTTCGAAGCAGTCGGGTTTAGCGGGTTTTGGCGTTGGAGTCATTGGAATTTGTCCTTACTTCCCAGTACCTCCGCCACCTCGACCGCCATGGCGTAACGGCCGAAAGGAGCGGCGATTTGAGCGCCCTGGACCAAGTTGCGGATTGTGAGCAGGGTCTCCTGGGCAATTCTAACACCTTCCGCCCGGGCACGCTCTCCCGTATCCGCCTTTCTCATCCGATCCATGATGGCCTGGGGCACCGATACTCCAGGCACTTCATTGTTCATAAATTCGGCGTTGCGATAACTCGTGAGTGGGCAGATCCCTGCGACCACCGGCACGCCGCCGGTGGCAGACTCCATCCGCTTCAAAAACGTCGCCAGTTGCTCCACGTCGAAAATCGGTTGGGTGACGGCGAAATTGGCGCCGGCTTTCAATTTGAGCTGGAAACGGTGAAGTTCTTCGTCGGGGTTCACAGCATGGGGGTTGAGCGCCACCCCGATCAGGAATCCCGTCTGCTTGCTCAGGGGATTTCCTCCCACATCCAGTCCTTGATTTAGATTGTTGAGGATGTTGACCAACCCTATGGAATCGACCTCGAACATGGTGGTTTCCAGAAGCGTCGAGAATTGAACGGTATCCCTGGTGATGGCGAGGATGTTCCGTATACCCAGCGCATGCGCGCCCAGCGCGTCGGCCTGAATGCTCAACACGTTGCGATCGATGGCGCTGTAGTGGAGAAGAACTTCGATGGCTACCTGCTGCTGGAGGAGGGCGGCGAGCGTGAGCGCGCTCATACGGCCCATGACTCCCGTGCCGTCGGGAATGTTGATTGCATCCACTCCCTTTGCCAGGAGGAAATGCGCGCCTTCCACCTCCTTGGTGGCGTCGCACCCCTTGGGAGGAACAACCTCCGCCAGAATTGGAAATTCGCCTCGCGCCAGCTTTTCAGACAGCCGCGAGCGCTCCTCGACTGGCACGGGCGCCAGATGGCCCTCTGGCCGGTCCAAGACTGCGGTGGCAACGCGCGAGCGTTGCGGGCTCAGCGAACGGACGGCTGCCTTGATCGCTTTGATGTGCGCGGGCGTGGTCCCGCAGCATCCACCCACCAGCCGCGCTCCGCATTGAATGAAGCGGCGAGCATAATCGGCCAAGTACTCCGGCGAGCTGAGGTAAATATTCCTGCCCTGAACCGTGCGGGGCATTCCCGCATTGGGCTGCGCGGAAAGCTTCCGGTTGGTTACGGCCGTCATGATCTCCAGCGCCTCCAGGATGGCCGCTGGGCCGACGCTGCAATTGAGCCCGATTATGTCTGCGCCCCACTCGTCCAGTTTACGGGCGAAGTCCTCGGGCAATGCCCCGATGGGCGTGCTCCCGTCTTCCTGCACCGTCATCTGCACAACTACCGGCAGGGAGCACACGTCGCGCGCAGCCAGCAGGGCCTGGTGGGCTTCGTTCGGATCGCTCATGGTTTCGACCATAAGCATGTCTACGCCGCCCTCGACTAGTGGCGCGATTTGATCTCGAAAGGCCTGCCTGGCCTCCTCGAGTGAAGTGGGACCCAAAGGTTCCAGGCGGATTCCCAACGGTCCCACGGAGCCTGCGACATAGAGGTCATCTCCAGCCACTTCGCGAGCCAGGCGCGCGCCCTCCCGGTTGATTTCCCGCACCTTGTCTCCCAGATTGTGTCTTTCCAGGCGCCGCCGTGTGGCTCCAAAGGTGTTGGTCTCAAGGATCTCCGCCCCCACCTTGGCGTAAGCGAGGTGGACCTCCTTCACGAGTTGCGGCGAGCTCAGATTCAACTCGTCGAAGCAACGGGTCAGAGAGATGCCTTTCGCGTAAAGCATCGTCCCCATCGCTCCGTCGCAGACCAGGGTGCGTTTTTCAATTTTTTCCAGGAAAGGTTCCCGCATCTCTTGCTTAGTCTAACACGGCGAACCGCCAAAAATTAAAGGCTAAAGGGTAAAGGCTAAATGATAAAGAGTTACCTTAGTCTTACGACGCGGCGGAACCGCAACCCAAGAAACAGCTCACCACAGAGACCACTGAGGCCACAGAGAAGACACTGAGAGTATTCACCTCTGTGCGCTCTGTGGTGATTCTTTTCTTCGTGGCACGGGAAGAAGTCGACGATTAGTGGTACAGGGCCAGCCTTTACCCTTTACTCTTTACCCTTTAAAAGTATCCCCAAAGTGCAGACATTCGTGCATAATTCTATGACCCGTGATTGAATCGCTCTTCCAGACTTTAGCGGACTTCTTCGCCCGGTACGGTTACTGGGTGGTGTTTTTCGGCGTGATGCTGGAGAACGGCGGCCTGCCCTTGCCCGGGGAAACCGTGTTGCTGTTTGCGGGTTTCCTCGCTTATCAAGGCCAGATTCGACTGGTGTGGGCCATTGGCATCGCGATTGCCGGGGCGACTCTGGGCGACAGCCTCGGCTACGCTCTGGGCCGGCATGGAGGCAGCGTCTTCTTTGATCGCTACGTCAAGCGTTTCAAGTTCCTGGCGCGGCAGTTTGAGAATTCCAGGGCTCTCTTTCTCAAGCACGGTCACTGGGCTGTGTTCACTGGCCGCTTCATCACTGGGCTGAGGGTTTTTGCGGGGCCGCTGGCCGGACTTTTCAAGATGCCCTACCCGCGGTTCCTGCTCTTCAATTTCACGGGAGCGGTGCTTTGGGCCACCGTGATCGGTTGTGTGGGCTTTCTTTTCGGAAACAACTGGGACAACCTCGCTCACGTCGTCAAGGATATTCACCGGGTCACGTTCGACCTCATTACAGTGCTGGCCCTGGTGGCATTGATCTTCCTCTTACGGCGCCGCGCCAAAAGCGGCTAGCAGGGGCGGCTCTTGTGGCCGCCCGCCCGCAACCAGAAGGGCCGCCCGGAGGCAAACACAAGGGCTTTCCCTACAACGCCTTGCTCTTCACTCTTTTCAAATCCTCTTTTGCCTCCTTGAAGCGGGGATTCATTTGCACTGCCGTCTCGAGCTCTGAAACCGCCTCCGCGCTTCGCCCCTGCTTTTCCAGAATCAGCCCCAGCAGCCGGTGGGCATGGGCAGCATCCGGTTCCTCCCCCTCCGGTTCCTGCCCAAGATACTTTCGTACGTAGGCCTCGCCACGTTTGAGTTCGACTTGTGTTTCCAGCAAAGCATTCGCCGCTTGGAAGTAAGGTGCAAGGTCGTCAGGAACGCCTTTGTCGGCGGCTGACAGAACGGCATCAAGTTCACTCCATCGCCGCTCGAGGGCAAGAACCTTCGCCAGGATGGAATAGCCCCTCGCCCGCGCGGGATCGAGTTGCACAGCTTCGCGCGCGTGCTCTCCGGCGCTTTCAGTGTTCCGGTGAGAGGGCTGCGTGTAGAAGCCTGCCAGCGCCGTCTGCGCCTCGTAGTTCTTCGCATCAGCTTGGACGGCTTTGAGAAGAAACTCTTCGACCTTGGCAAAGTCTTTTGCTTCTCGGGCCAGCTCAGCCTGCGCCAGGTATCCGCGCACAGGGCTGAGTTGCACAAGTTTTTCAGCAATGGCGCGGGCCTTTCCCTTGTCACCGCCCATTATTCCGGGGGCCTGAAAGCTGTACTGCATCAAGGCATCCAGCGCGTCCAGGTTTTTGGGTTCGCGGGCGAGGGAAGCGTCCAACTCGCTCTTGAACTTTCGGGCAAGACCTGCGGCTGCAAACATGTTGGCTCTATCCGCCATCTCCCCGTAAACTTGCGCAAGCTGGAAATGGTAGTTCGAGTTTCCGTCTTCGAGCGCCACCGCCTGCTGGGCGGGTTTCAATGCGCCGTCCAAATCGCCAAAAGCCAGCTTTATTCGCGAAAGGAGACAAACCGCCTGCGCATCCCGCGGGTTGGCTGCCACACGGGGCTCCACGATTGCTCGCGCCCGTTTCCAGTGGCCGGCTTCGATCAACGCTTCGGCAATGTCCGGATCGGGAGCGGCAGTCGTGACGTTGCAAACTAGAAGGCAGAATGCAGAAAGCAGAAGGCAGAAACAACAAAGCAGAAAGCAGAAATTAGAAATTAGAAAATGAAAACGAGCACCCCTATCTTTTGGTTTTTGACGGGCACTGTCATTCTGAGCGAAGCGAACGGGCTCAGAATGACAGACTCGCGGTGTGCTTCTGCCATCCAGTTTCTGATTTCCAGTTTCGAGTTTCATCTGTATTCGAGATGTCCTCTCTGTCGCGATGGGTTGTCTTCTAATTTCCGACGGGCGCTGTCATTCTGAGCCCGTTCGCTTCGCTCAGGGTATACTCCGCGACGAATCTTCGCAGCTCCGGAACTCATCAACTGCGGAGATTCTTCGCTTCGCTCAGAATGACAGACTTGCAGTGTCTATCTTCCAATTTCCAATTTCCTGTTTCCAGTTTCTGATTTCTAGTTTTTTCCCCTCAGCCAGCGATCGCGAATCGCAATCTGCTGGGGCGTGGCGCCCGGAAGTTCCTGAATCGTGTACGAGTTCGCAACCGGCGGGTCAAGAGTCACGCTGATGATTTCCTGTCGGCCTTGGCGCTCCACCGTGAAAGGAACACTGGCTCCAGGCGGATACGCTTTCAGGCGCGTATCCAAGTCCTCTGTAGCGAGAGACTGATCATCGACTGCCACCAAAAGGTCGTCGCGCCCGAGGCCAGCGCGGTCGGCGGCGCCGCCCGGCCGAACCGCGAAGATCCTGACGCCCAGGTTGTCGGGGATGGCGGTTATCCCGATGCTCGGCGGGGCGCCGCTGGGGACGCTGATCCGCAAGGCAAGTCCGGCCGCACCCAGGTCGCTGCTGTAGGGGAGTGATGCCGTCCCGCGAACGTAGCTCTCGAAGAAGCTGGAGAAGTCGCTCCCCGCAACTTCATTCACCGCCTCCAGGACATCGTGCTCTTCGTAACCGCGGCCGGGGCCGTAATAAGTTGCTTGCGGCGCCTGGTAAAACTTGTGGTAAAGCGATGACAACACATCCAGGAGCGATTTTGCGCCCTGTGTTCGGGCGTGAATCTCGAGGTCCAGAAGCATGCCGAGAAGCGTCCCCTTGTTGTAATAGGAGACGGTCGAGTTTGCGAAATTGGTTTCCTGCATTTGCGGAGTGCGGTCGTAGAACCAGGCGTGGAAGCTGGAACTCTCGGCAGACATCAGCGTCTTGCCTGGTTCTTCTTCCAGAGCGCGGATTTCATCGGCCAGGCGGGCAAAGAATTGCTCCCGCGTCCACAACCCCGAACGCAACAGGGTGAGATAACTGACATAGGTGGTCACACCCTCGGCCAGCCACAGAGAGGGCGTATAGACTTCGCGGGTGTAATCAAACGGCCCCAGTCCGGCGGGGCGCAGCCGCTTGACATTCCAGACATGAAAGAACTCGTGCGCAGCCGTCTCCAGCGCATCGGCAAGATTGCTGCCCAGGTCTCCCCGGATGATGATCTGTGTGGAGTTCAAGTGCTCCATGCCGTCACCCGCCGAAATTTGCGGTGCAAAGTGAAAGATAAAAGTGTAGCGCTCGAAATCCGGGATGGGCATTGAGGCCATTTCCGCGTGCACGATCTTCTCCAGGCCCTCGCGCAGCGTCGACGGATCGGTGTGATCGTCGCCATAGGAGTGGATAGCGACCCGAATCGTCTTCCCCTGCTCCTGGAAGTGCGCCAGCTTGTTTTCGGCGCACGCCTCGAGCGGGGTATCAACCAAGCGGTCGTAATTCGGCGCATGAAACGTCCGCTCGCTGGTGTCGTCGGAAAAGCCGCTGATCAACTGCCAGCCTTTCGGCGCGTCAACGGTCAGTGTGAGTGGGTCTGGCTTGTGTCCGGCGACGTACATGAAAATCGACGGGCCATTCAAATTGGCATGCGTACCGTCAAACTGGGAGAATGATCCGTTGAGGTCGTTGCCAAAAACGCGGTAGCGCGCTTTTACGCTTCCCGCGGCTTGGCGGAGGTCGACTCGCCAGGTCTGCTTGTCGGGATTGGTCCAAGCCAGCGGCTGCCCTTGCGCGCCGGCGGCCTCGAATTCCTGCACGTTCTTGGCGAAGTCGTAAATGGCATACCGGCCCGGCGACCAGGCCGGCATGACGAAGTCGAGGAAATCACCCGATATTTTGCCGGCGCTGATCTCGACGGTTACAAGGTGCAGATTGGGATGCGTTAGGATGAGATGATATTCCAGTTGCAGTGGCGAGGCACTAAGTTCTTCAGCCCCCCGCAGCGTGCCCGCCGCGGCGAGTAACAATACGACGAGTACCCCCGCCCGGCAAAACGCAGGATTATCTTCAGACGCCAACCTGGTCGTTTCGGCCACAATACAGAATATCAAAAAATCAGGCGATGATTCAGATCACTTCCTGACGTTACTCCCGAAATTGAAGCAAGGCCCGATCGAGAAGCGGGTGGTTAGCCGGCCATCTTTCAGCAGATTGCTGAACAAGTGATCGTACACAAGATCGGCCTGCACGCGCAGAGCCACATGCTGTGAAAAATTCCAATCCGCGCCGCCTCCGAACCCGTAGAAGGGCGTCGAATCGGTGGTGGAAAACTTTCCATTCAGCAAAGTAGCCACAACGAGGCTTGGGACTTCGCCCACCGGGTGCGGCGTGGCGATCTCTTTGATTATCCCGAAGGACGGGCGAATGAAAAGTGTCACTTTGGAAAAATGGCGGAATTCGAACTGTGGGCCACCGGCAAAGGTCTGAGTCGAAGAATGAGACGACACCGACAAAGACGATACGGGATACCCGAGGACTGACAGCTCTTCACCCAGTTCCTGCTGCAAGGTGGTGGTCAGCAGATTGGGAGTGAGCGTCAGGTTACCCTCCGAAAAGCTGTAGTCAAAGCCGAGGGCGAGCCATGTGGTGGGGTTCACTCCGACTTGATAATGCAGGCCGTTTTCGAAAAGGCTCACGTGGGGGCTGTCGAGGAACGTATAGCCAATGTAAGTGTTAAACCGGGAGACATAAGTCTGCTGGCCAAACACCATTGAGGACGGAAGCAACAGGGCGGCGGCTAACGAAGCGATGGTCGCGAGCCTGCTGGGTACTTTCGCTGAAGTGATTTTGCGTGCAAGAGGCATGGGTTTCTCCGGGGCTGGCTCTTCGGTTTCTGGGCTGTTTTCGCCCCCAACTTGGCAGGAAGAGTCGTGCTTTCATATCATCTAATTGGTTTGAATGCAATAACAAAATTCGTAAGGCCAGTACCCAAGACAAGTTTGTGAACGGTGGCCTGCTCAACCGCCGCGTCGGTGAAGGGCATGGGAAAACTACGTCCGTTGTACCAGGCGTCGAACTGGTCCTTATAGTAAGGGCTGAACACCTGGCCCGATTCACCGAGAGTAAGGTTCTGGACCGAATGGTCGAGGTCTGAGAAATCAACCACCATGCGCATGGAAGGACCGTGATTGGCTGTGGTAGCTTTCACTGTGGTGGCAGTCCCCGCTTGGGGAAATGGACCCACGTCTAACAGCCTGCCCAAAAGAGGAATACCTTGGCCGAGCGGGTGATAGAAAGTCAGCCGGATTGTATTGCCCCATTTCCAGGCGTCGTGACTCGAACTGCCCACCAGCCTGGGAATTTGTTTCACACCCGCTTCCAGGCTCTTCATCAGGGTATCCTCGAATGAGGAGTCGCCGGGGGGAAGCCAGCGCGTCCAGTGGTTGGTTAACACGTTCTCAAAGAGGATGGAGCTCATTCCCCAGCGATAGCCGGACAGGCCGTCACCGAGCTTGGGTTTGAGGATTCGTGCGCGCAGGGCTGCGCGGGTCACTTCGCATACGAGGGTGGCGGCAGAATCCAGCCTGGCCTCGCCATCCCAACTGCGCAGTACGCTGAGGGCGTACTGGGCGTCAGGGTCTTGCGGTTGACGGTGCGCGGCCGCTTCGAGAAGTTGTCCGGCAAGCCATCTGTCTTGCAGACTGAGAATGTCCGTCTGGATGCGCAGCATGTCGTCCACGGTGAACGCCTTTCCCGCGCGGAGGAGTTGAAAGATGCGCGCCGTACGGTAGGGAGGATCCCACTCGCTGGTGATGAAATAAGGGTAACCATCAGGCACCACGCGGCCATTCGCGGTGGCGATCAAGCCGCTTGCGGGGTTGTAGGAATGGGGGAGGTCCTCGAATGGAATGTAACCCGTCCAGTCGTAATCGTCCACACTGCCGGGCGCGGGCACAGCGCCGAGTCCCTGCTTCCGGATGGGCACCCATGCTGCCGCGTAGTAGCCGATATTCCCATCCCGATCGGCGTACACAAAGTTCTGCATGGGTCCTGTATAGTCACGCAAGGCGGCGGTGAATTGCTCCCAGTTCTGGGCCAGGCTCATTTTGGTGGCGCCCTTGAACAGCGAAGAGAGTGCATGCGGTTCGAGCGCCGTCCATCGCAAAGCCAGAGCCCGGCCACAGTTTTCAGAAACGATTGGGCCGTGGCGGGTTGTCTTGACTGTGAGCCGGCGATCCGGCTTCCCCCGCACTTTAATGACTTCATCGCAGACTTCGGCATCCACCCATGCCCCGTTGTGGAGATACTTGTTGGGAGCATGCGGGTCAAAAGTTTCCACATACAAGTCCTGAACGTCCGGACCGGTATTGGTCATGCCCCAAGCAATTCGTTCGTTGTGGCCGATTATCGCGAGCGGCATGCCAGGCAAACTAACTCCACTCACATTCAGGTTCGGCCCCTTCAGGTGGATCATGTACCAGACGCTGGGAACACTGTGGCCGAGATGAGGATCATTGGCGAGTAGAGGCTTCCCGGAGCGAGTGTGAGCGCCGCTGACTACCCAATTGTTGCTTCCCAGGGCTGGACTACTCTCTTCACCCAAGGAAAGGAGCGCCGCCAGGGTCGGGTCAGTTTCAGGGAGTCCCCCTCCGGGGCTAAGGAGGGGAGCAATCTTCATGCCGGCGCTGGGCTGATTCAGCACACCAGGATCGAGGTCGAGGCAGGTGGGGGGCGGGTACACCGCTTTCCATTGGGGCGACAGTTTGCTTCCGCGGGGCAATTCAGCCACCGGTTCATCCAACGGCGAATGGTCCGGGAAGACGTCGGCGGAAAGCTCCGGGCCAAGCTTCGCCCGGATGCGTTCGCGCATCAGATCCATCTCCCAACTCGTGTTGAGCGACTTGGCCATGTTCAGAGACACGCCCAGGGAATCGGCCTCCGTCCAGGGTCGTGGCTGGTAATGAAGCAGGACGAATTCTATGGGCAGGCGGTGCTTATGGCCAGCAATGAAAGCGTTGACGCCGTTGGCATACGCTGTGAGTGGGGCGCGCGCCTCCGGACTGAGCTCTGCCAGGGCGCGCTCGGAAACCTCGCGGAAACCCAAGGTGCGGTTCTCGATGTCCATCCGCAGTGTCCGATCGCCAAAAACCTCTGAGAGTTCTCCTTCCGCCAGCCGCCGGCTTAAGTCCATCTGCCAGAGACGGTCTTGAGCCGTCACATAACCCTGAGCGAAGAACAGGTCCCGGAGCGATGCGGCACGAAGGTGAGGAACGCCGCGGGCATCGCGCAGTACCTCGACCGGCGCCGAAAGCCCGGCTACTTCAATCGCTCCGTCGAGTTGCGGCAGGCTCGCGCGGGCATGCCAGTAGAGCCACCCACCTCCGCCCATCGCCACGAGCAGAAGTAGAATCAGCACGTAAATGATCAGGCGTTTGATAAGCTGCTTCATAATGCGCAGACCTCACATTGGGCTTCGCCACAACTCGCGGACACGTTGGGTTGGGACGCGCAACGGCCAAGTATAACAGCGGCGGCAAAGCATTGCGAAGGCTTAGCGGCGGTTCAGACAGTGGCGGTGGATTCCCGCCTTCGCGGGAATGACGAGGTTGGGGATGGGTGCCCTGAATTTCGTCATTCCCGCGAAGGCGGGAATCCACCGCCCGCGTTCGGTTAGTGTCTGAATTACGGAAGACTTAGCGGCGACTTAGCGGCGCACAACGAATCTGCGTGGTCTGGAACCGACCCCTCACCCGCCCCACTCCCCAAGGACTGATCGTGATTCATATCTTTCGCTGGACACCGGGGGTAATCGATACGCTGAGAATCCCCGAAGGGGATTCATTTAGTAGCCGGGGGCAACGCCCCCGGAAACGAGCCTACCCACATCGCACGACCCTGAAAGGGTCAAATCAAAACGTTGTCGCAACCCCGCAGGGCGCCTCTGCTGGCGCTTCTGCGACCCCTTCAGGGTCGGCCGGTTTGCGGGTGAACTTTCCGGGGGCGTTGCCCCCGGCTACTGCCTGGTGCCCTTTCAGGGCAGGGCGTGCAGGACTTGGCATCCAGGAGGTCATTCGTCGTCCCGCACACTCACCGCCGTGTCCAGCCAAAGATGTGGGACACACTCAGCCCCAACGGAGTGGGCTAATTCACTCCGGCTCGTTCTTGGCGGACAAACCCTTGAACCTCGACCTCTCGACTCTCGACTTCTCGACTCTCGACTGTTATCGGTTGACTCTGTAAGATGGCACCCATGGACTTATGTCTGCCGAGTTTGACTCTCAACTGTCGACTGTCGACTGTTGACCACACTTCCTCGACTCTCGACTTTCGAAAGGGCTTTAAACTACTTGGTTCCATCATCGTGGCAGCGCTTCTGTGCCTTGCCGTGCCCACACCGCTCGTCTCTGCGGCGAATCAGCAATTGAAACAGCGAGCCTCCCCGGCGCTTAACGCCCGCCTCGATCGAATTCTTCGCTCCAGCGCTGCCTCCCGCGGCTTTTGGGGCATCGAGGTGGCGGAACTTCCGAGCGGAAGAATTCTCTTCAGCCGTGACGCGCAACACCTTTTTCATCCCGCTTCGAACATGAAGTTGTTTACCACGGCGGCGGGGCTCGAAAAGCTCGGTTCGAATTTCGTTTTCCGCACCACGGTGGAAAGCGAGTCCGGACCGGATGCGCAGGGGCGCGTACAAAATCTATACCTGGTCGGCAAAGGCGATCCGACATTTTGTGATGACGTTTTGCCCCCGCTTCCGAGTCCGGGCGAGGCTAATAGCTATCGCTGCCAGACCCTCCAGAATTTGGCGCAGCAGGCAAAGGCGCGTGGGGTGCTGGAAGTCTCCGGATTCCTGATAGCGGACGACACTTATTTCTTTTCCGAGCCTTACGTCCATGGCTGGGCGGCGGAGGATCTGTTATGGGGCTACGGGGCGAGTGTCTCGGCTCTGGCTTTTAATTCGAATGCCCTGCTCCTCCGAATCATGCCGGCTTTGAAGCTCGGCGATCCGGCTCAGGCTTGGCTCGACCCTCTGGCGAGCTATTACCAGCTCAATAACCGTCTGGTAACCGCTGCGGCGGGAACTGAGAGCCACTTGTTCGTCGAACGCGGGCTGGATTCCATGCGCTTGGACGTTCGGGGGCAGATTCCCCTCGGTGCTGAACAGACGACCGTGCGGGTGGCCATCGCTCATCCGGCGGAATTGGTTGCCGAACTGTTCCGCCAGTCTCTTGGAGACACGGGCATTGCGGCGAGAGGCGAGATCCGCGTTCAACACCTCACGCGCCTTGAGGCTGCCGTAGCCAGTCAAACCCCTCAACAAACTTCTCCGCGCCTGGTCTTGGCAGGGCAGGACTCCCAGCCGCTGCGGCAGATCGTGAAGTTGACCAACAAGGAAAGCCGGAATTTTTATGCGGAAATGCTCTTGCGCACGCTCGCGCGCGAAGTGGAACATCGTGGCGGACTCGAGGACGGCCTCGAGGTACTGAATGAGTTTGCCCGGCAAATCGGCGCGCAGCCGGACGAGACGGTGTTTGCCGATGGTTCCGGCCTCTCGCGAGATGATTTGGTGACGCCGCAAGCGCTCGTCAAGCTGCTGCTTCACATGTCCAGTGGACCGTCTTTCGACGTCTTCCTTGATTCTCTGCCGGTGGCCGGCGTGGACGGAACATTGGCTGGTCGCTTCAAAGCGACACGCCTGAAGGGAAGAATCCACGCCAAGACGGGCACACTCGAGGGAGTGAATGCCCTGTCCGGCTATATGGATATACCCTCGGGTCGGCGGCTTGCTTTCTCCATCATTGGAAATAGCCACCCCCTCGATGAGACAAAGGCTGAAGCTACCGTCGACCAAATCGCGTTGGCGGTTTATGATTGGTTCTCGCGCCGGAGATAGCTTGGAGTGCCGTCTATTTTCGGGGTAACCGTGTGGGAGATTTCAGGGGAGATTTGATGGTGGAGAACGCGGTTCTCCTTGAGCTAAAGGCTGCAAGGGCTCTAGACTCTTCCCACGAGGCGCAACTTCTGAACTACCTCCGTGCCACCGAAATCGAAGTGGGATTACTTCTGAACTTTGGAATCAAGCCGGAGTTCAAACGGTTGGCCTATGATAACGAAAGGAAGAAGATGGCCGCCGCACAGAAGCCGACCGCAGATCAACGCCGATGAACGCAGATGAAAAAGGCCTGGCATAAAAGGAAGGGCAAGTCAGGAGATGTTGGGTGTGCCTGGAAGCCTAGTCGGCCGAGAATTTGCGGTCCGGGCTATTGCTGCCTATTCCTGCATCGATGGGGCTGTTGGGGGATTGTAGTGGGAGCTATTGCTGCCTATTCTTGCATCGATGGGGTTGTTAGGAGATGGTGGTGGGAGCTATTGCTGCCTATTCTTGCATCGATGGGGCTGTTAGGAGATGGTGGTGGGAGCTTTTGCTTCCTGCTTTTGCCTTGATCTGCGTTAATCTGCGTTGATCTGCGGCTGATTTTGGTTATGGCGCCGGGGTGGATAGCTTCGGGTGGGGCACGGGAGGGGCTTCGGTGTGTTGTTTGTGCTAGGGTTTTGTGTTTTTGATTTGATCTGCGTTAATCTGCGGCTGATTTTGATGAAAGTTGTGACCATCTTCGGAAGTTCACTCCCCACCGAGGCGAGCCAGGCTTACGCAGATGCGCGGCTGCTGGGAACGTTGTTGGCAGAAGCCGGATTTGCCATCTGCAATGGCGGATACCGGGGATTAATGGAAGCTTCGGCGCGAGGGGCTCGAGAGGCAGGCGGCCACACCATCGGCGTAACCTGCGAGGTTTGGCCTGCCAAGGCGAATCAGTGGATTGTCGAAGAGGTGCGCACAAAGTCGTTCTCGGAACGCCTCATGACGCTTCTCGAGCGCGGCGATGCCTACGTCGTCCTCCCGGGGGGAACCGGTACTTTGGCGGAACTGGCGCTGGCGTGGGAGATGATGAACAAGGCTAGCCTCTCCAAGACTGTGGGCGGTAACAAACCGTTGCTGGTGATGTCGCCCTACTGGCAGCCCGTCATTGCTTGCCTTGAACAGGAAGGGCAGCTCAACTCCACCCAGAAGGAATGGAGGTCGCCGGCAATGGAAATCGTGACGCTGGTGACAGGCCCCCAGCAAGTGCTCGATTACTTAAACTCGACCGCGTGCCATTCTGAGCGACGATAGCCGAATAACGCTATCCGCACTCTCAGAAACGGCCCACCGGGGATACGCCGAAGGGTAGCCTTTTCTTGCCCTGCAAGGGCACAAGATAGTAGCCGGGGGCAACGCCCCCGGAATGCGAGATGCTCGTTCCCCGACCCTGACAGGGTCGCATTAGCTTGGGCCGCAGTACGCTAGACCGGTGTGACTCCACCCCGGTTCGACCCCTTCAGGGTCAGACCTAGGTGGGGCACATTTTCCGGGGGCGTTGCCCCCGGCTACTTAATCGATCCCCCTCCGGGGATCAAGGATGTACAGGATCGAGGACGTTCGGTGGACTCAAAAGACAGGAAAAGGCCTTCTGATCGGCTCGCCCTAAACTGTTCGACGAACACCATGGTTGGCAAAACCACAACTCCTGCAGTGATCTCCATAAGCGTGTGGCTCTGGCATGCCACAAGGAAAGCGGCACTCTCCGTACTGTTCGCGGCCATCCTGATAATCCCCAAAGTCAGGGCTCTGCGCCGAAAGATTTGGCAATGGTCGGCGGTTCGGCTCCTGGTAGCCGCGCTGGGATGCTTGCTGGGCTGGCGATACAAACACGCAAATGGTGGACTGGTGGATTTGGTAGTGGGCGTTGCGCTGATGGCTTTCGGCCTGCTGGTTCGCGCCAAGCCCCAAGCCAAATCGGTGGACGCGCAGGCTCGCCAGTTCGACGCCCTCGTGGTCTTGAACGGCGGGGCATTCATCCCGCCGGGCGCCGAGCGCCCCTCTCATCTCGTCAGCATCTTCGTGAATCCCGACCGCCTGTTTGTGGTTGACGAGCGCGAGCACACTTTGGAGGAGATTCACGTGGTCCGGGTGCGCGATTTGGCTGTGCGCCCGGTTCCCGTCCCCGGCGAGCCGGAAGCGGAGGCGCAAACCTGGGACCTCGAGATTACCTGGGAATCAAAGGAGATGCGCACCGCCTGCTTCCGCTACGACGGCGTCTTCTCTGAGCACCTGGCTCGCGTCGCGGAAACGACCGTGCGCAACCTGTTGCGGAAAGACCTGCCAGTAATTAGAAATTAGATAGGAGGAATAGTAAATAGTGAATTATAAATAGTAAATTATAAATTATAAATAGTGAATAGGAAAAGGCAACGGGGAACGCGACCACTCCCCTTCACGGTCGCTCTCTCCTATTCACTATTTACTACTTACTATTCCTATTCCCCTTCCCTATTCAGAATTTACAATTCACAATTCACTATTTACTATTCACTATTTTCTACCGTATGGTGTCACCCGCCAGCCCCCAAAAATCCTTCGCGTAGTAGGACGAAAGCACATTGCCGAACAGATGGCAGATGCCGTGGCAGTCGGGTATGTCCCCATAGAGTTTCCGGCCTCGCGCGAAGACCTTCTTGAACGACCCTTCGCGCAGCAAGTTCCCACCGATTTTCTTCAGCGGCTCGCAGGGATAAAAGACATCGCCGTTGGGGTAGACGCGCGGAAACATGGTAGGGAAACACTGGAAATCGCCGAACTCGAGCAGGGTGCGAATGAGCTTCGGCGTGCCATTGATAGGTTGAGCGCGCTCGCGCCGGCGCTGCACGATCTTATCCACCAAAGCCTGGTAGCGGGGGTTCTGCCGCAGGCGCAGGTTGGGCAACTTCTCGTTCAGCGCCGTCTGAGTGGCGAAGACAAATCCCTGCTCGCCACAGAAGTCCATGATGCGCTCGATCTCAGCGATGTTCCATTCTTCGATGACCGTGCTGATGGTGATGTCCGTCGCCTTCGGGAAGCGCGACTTGGCCAGTTGCAGGTTCTCGAGCACCCTCGAGAGAACCGCAGGCTTGGACATGGGCTTTGTCGAATCTGCTTGCAATGAATCCAGACTGACGATCAGGCTGTGCAAGGAATCAAACAATCCCTGCCGCTTGTGCAGGAGCGTGCCATTCGTGATCAGCAGCACGGAGCGAAACTTCAAGTCCTGCCGCGCCGCGCGGGCCAACTCCTCGATGTCGTCGCGCAAGGTCGGCTCCCCGCCCGTAAAAAGGATCGAATCGGTTTCCCTGCGCATGATTCGAAGCAGCTTGATGGTCTCGGCGGTGGGTAGCTCCTGGCTGAAGACGTCCGGCTCTTTCTGCGTGCAGTAGGTGCAAGCCAGATTGCACTTATGCGTGACGTAAAGTATCGCCGCATAGGGCGCCACAACGTTGGTGCGTCGAATCTCGCGCCGGTAAAGGTTCTGGAAATAGTGCCTGAAGTTCTTCAGGACAAACGGATAGTGCTGTATCAGCCCCTTCAGTAGGGTCAAGCCTTTTTGTTCTGCACGCCCCTCGCCCATTAACGAGAAGCGTACACGAAGGCGTGGAGCATGCGCAAGATTTTTAGGTCAGAGACGGAGTGCACCTCAAAGTGGCTCTGCCCTCTCCCAAGGGGAGAGGGTGGACCGCGACGGCGCTTTCACCAGCCGTCGCGGGCCGGGTGAGGGGTCAGTTGCACGGCGAGGACACACTGCAGGGATGCTTCGCTGCGCTCAGCATGACCGCGTCGGCAGCCAGTGATTTAGACGTCTGCCAGGAATTTGTGGGAGGTAAGCTGGCGGCGTGCGCGTTCCAACCGTTGCCGCAGAGCAGAAGGAATCGGCGGTTGATTCTTACGCGCATCTTCCCACTGCATTTCAGTCTCGGTCAGATACGTATCAATCTCGGCCCGATTTCCGAGGTAGAACGTGATGACTCCGTAGACCTGTTCCAGCGACAAGGTCGGGAACTCATCCACGATGGTTTCCGGCGAGGCGCCGTCCAGGAACGGATAGACGACCGACTCCAGGGACACTCGCGAACCGATCACGTAGTAGCCACTGTTTCGCTTTTCAACGTATTCCTGCGCCATATACGCGCTCTCTCCGCTCGTCCTGCAAATCAACTGTATCACCAACCGATTCGTAACGGGGATGGTAGTTGGATCTTGAGGAAGTCGAGAGACATCATCCGGCTCTCACTGCGAATATCGCAGGCCGGATCTCGCTGTCCCCCCATGGGCAATAACTTTACGAACAAGGCTATCAGCGAATGCATTGTCGATCAATGTTGTGGCCATTTCTGTGGCGTAACCCAGACCTCGCCATGTGGACATTACCGAAAAGCCGGTTTCAACCTCGCCCCTCTCACTCGGAGGTCCAAAATACCCACGTGCTCCCATCACTACGGAAGGCTGATCTGAGCTTCCACGCCGGATTGCATACCAGCCGTACCAGCCAACGACTGCCATGCCGCCTTCTTTTGGCCGATCGCGAAAGAATTCTTGGGCGCCCCGATCGTACTCGCCTGGTGGCCACCCTGGTTCCAACCGAGCATTCAATAGGAATGCCAGACGTTCAGGAGCTTCTAGTTCGGCAGATATATGTTCAAGTGTAGCCGCTCTTAATTCCAAGCGATTGGTGGACAGCTTCATAGGCTTTGATTCGTTCATCTTAGCTCGTCCTGTAATCTGCGCCACCCGCGATCACTACTCCGGCAGCGTGAGCTCTTTAAGATGCTTCACGCGAAGACCTGCTCGCCCACATTGTTCAAGGAGGGGCCTATCTGCGGTCAACACAACTGGGCTGAGGTTCGCACTCCGCCGTGCGATGTCAATTAAGCTCACGTCCGTCGGACCGAACTTTGCCACCTGCTTGATGTCCATTTCCAGCAACTTCACCACTTGCTCGTCCATGCGCATCTCGTCAAACTCTTCGTAAACCCGATTCCAAAGCTTCCCTTGGCCTGCGCGTTCGGTCTCCCTAATCCAGCAATTCAGTTCAGCAACTACCGAGGCACTAGTGATTTTCCGACGTAACGATACTATGAATTTACCGCATCGGTCGTAACAATCACGATCGACAATACATCGCAAGCTTTTCCTTAGCCCCTCGAACCGAAACTGTTCAACTGCGCGGAACACCACCAACTCTCGAATCGGGCCTGTATCGAGTATCAGTAACTCGCGCCGATGTTCTCTTTCAAACGATGAAGGCATCTGCACTGTGGCTTTTGTCCGCGGGAATCGGTGCAGCGGGTATATCGTAGGTGCGACATAGCGACTGTCGATGGTTTTCCAGATCGAGCAGGAGCTTACTCGAAATATGCCCTAATGCCTCTGCCGCTTTTTTGACGGCGTGAAAGGACGGAAGCATGTGGTAAGGTTGGAACTCATTCTTGCACATTTCCCAAAACTTGTGTGTCCCATAATGGTAGGGTAGAGAGTCTATCCGGTTGACAAGCAATGCTGCCACAGCCCGCGGGAGGCTCCCTCCGGGTGAGTCGTCGAGATAGGGGTGCTGCGGATTGGCGCGGGCAGCCGCCTGGTATTGTTCCAAGAGATCTTTGACCTGCTTTTGAAATGAGTCGGAATGCATCAGCCCATCAGCAAACTCAGCCGCACTCGATTCCACTGCAGAAAGCCCTCGGTCATGTTTCTCGAACTTTCCTTGGAAGCCAAGGTTCAGTGGATCCGCCACGAAATCCTCGTAGTTGGGCCTTTGAGGAAACTCGATATATTCGCCTATAGGACGTATGTACTCGCACCTCTTCGTGTCACCCTGCCATGTAATGTTTCCTTTAGCGAGCAAGGAAACTTCGCGGCGGAGACTCTCGATGATTGGGTTCATAATGGCATAAACCCACGCCTGCACGCGCTTCGAGTGTGGTGGGGGCAACGTTACCTCAGGTATCATGACAAGGCCAGATTAGCACACACAGACCGTTGCGCACACCGTTTTTTGAAGTCGGTTGCCATTACCGCCTTGGAGATGCCAACGACAAGAGAGAGGAACTACTACACTGACTGGCTGGCGCATTTCAGATCCCGGTTTCTTATGATTCTGCGATTTCCCGAGGGGACTAGTAGATTGATTCCAAAATAATGTTGCAATACCATAGCTTGCGGCGTAGACTGGTGACATACCCATTGCTGGGAGGTCACAGCCGTGCCGTTTATCA
>Ga0326728_10003404_pt1 | contig 49623 bp, 40 predicted proteins | sample MB3enrmetagenome_FD_207602 | JGI IMG/M metagenome (GOLD analysis project Ga0326728, IMG submission 207602) | Lab enriched peat soil microbial communities from McLean, Ithaca, NY, United States - MB31MN | ecosystem: Environmental > Terrestrial > Soil > Wetlands > Peat | place: USA: New York... | reverse complement strand
CAAACCACTTCGACAACCGCGACAAAGGCAAGCAGGCGCTACGACTCGTTCACCGCCTCCAGAGCCTCGGATTCGCCGTCCAGATCACATCCATGGCTGCCTGATGCAGAACTTGTTTCTTCCTAGGCCACAACTTCACAGGCTGCGGAAGAACTCTTTCGGCACCGCTAGAAGTAACAGGGCCCGACTTCACTACCCTGCCCTGAAAGGCTGTGACTTGATTCGGCGCCACCCATCGCTGCATTGATCGCAACCTATCTTATTGATATATAATATAGTTATGAGCATATCGGGCGAAACATTCGAGGGCCGGGAGCGGGTAGAACGAGCCTCGCTTCGTTTGCGGCAGCCGCAGCGGCGTCAGGTGGCCGTGACGGTGACCTGTCCGCACGGCCTGGTGTCGGCAACCCATTCGGGTTCGCTTGCTGCAGGCGGTGGTCGGGCGATTGGATTTGAAGCAGTTTTATGAGCCGATCCAGGCTCGCCGGGGCGTGGCGGGCCGGGATGCGGCCGATCCTGGGTTGCCGGCGGCGCTGTGGCTGTATGCCTGCCCGCGCGGCATCGGCTCGGCCCGCGAGTTGGTGCGCCGCTCGGTCTATAGCGCCGCCTTCGGCTGGTTGTGAGGCGGCGCGACGGCCAATCATCGCCTGGTTATCGAACCGGCTCAGGCCGATGGCGTGGAACCGCTTATCCCGCTGGAAATGGCCAAAAGTCCTCTCCGCCGCGCCCGGGAACCGGAGCCCAAATCAGGCGACAGCGAGGCGGTTTTGGCGTGGAAGCAGCACCTGCGCAGTGAGGCGGGCAAGGAAATCTGCAAACAACCAGCGGCGGCCGGCGAAACCGCCCATGCCGGTCTCGGAAGTTGTCGCGGGCTGGGGCAAATCACGGTGCGCGGCCTGGCCAAGGCGCAATGCGCGGCGTTGTGGTGCGCCGGGGCGTCGAACATCCTGCCTTTGGCCACCGCGTTGCTCGGATGAAGCGGCGCGCAACCGGAAAATAACCGCCGCTGGCAGCGAGCTTCGCCCCAGGCAGCGCCCTTGAGCGCCGCACGGCCCACCCAATGGGGAGACGGGAAAGAGGAAAACGAGCACCGCTGCCGCTCTGAAAATGGAAGACTCGATTTACTCACAGCCTTTGAGCGAAGCCGAAGGGTGCCGCGTTTGAGACCTGGGAGACGCGTGAGCAGCCCTGCGTCCGGTGGGAGAACTTCCGCCTGTCGACAGTAACACGAAATCCGTGTACACCATTTCCGTATGAAGAACATCACCTTGAGCGCCGACGAGGACCTGATCGAGAGGGCGCGGCCGATCGCGCGCGTGCAACGCAGAACACTGAACGAGGCATTCCGTGAATGGCTTGCGCAATTTGCTCAGGGCGCGGGAGACGCCCACGGTTTCGAGGCGCTGATGCAGCGCCTGCAACACGTCGAGCAGGCGGCCACTTCAGGAGGGACGAATTGAATGAGCGATAGATTCTTTCTGGATACGAATATCTTCGTCAATTCATTCGATCGCAGCTCCGCCGGGAAGGCCCGGAGAGCCGCGCAACTTATCCGCGAGGCCCTGACGACGCAGACGGGCGTCATCGGCTATGAACTCGTGCAGGAGTTCTTCAATGTGGCCCTGAGACGCTTCTCCCAACCGATGAAGGCGGCGGACGCCGAGCAATATCTGAGTATAGTTTTCCGCCTGTTGCTGGCCGTGCATTCGTCCCAGGCGCTCTATGCGGCGGCACTGTATCTCTGCGCCCAGAGCGGGCTTTCGTGGTACGACTCATTGATCGTCTCGTCTGCCATCCAGGCGCGGTGCGATCTGCTTTTTACCGAGGATCTGCGGCACGGCCAGCGCTTGGGAGGTCTCCAGGTCAAGAATCCCTTCCTTTGATTGCTCAAGAGCCTTGTTCCCTGATCCCTGTTCCCTGTCTTCAAAAAAATGGGCGGCAAGCTTTTGGCTTGCCGCCGCCCTGTCCCTGGGTTTTCTTGAAGGTACTGCAATCTTGCTAAAACCTTACTGCAATAGCTTGGTCACTTCCTGCTGCACACTATTAGCCTGCGCTAACGCAGCGATGCCGGTCTGGCTCAGAATCTCGTACTTCGACATGTTCGATGTCGCCGAAGCATAGTCGGTGGCCTGGATCGCGTTCTGCGCCGAAACCACGTTTTCCTGTTGCGTGCTCATCACCTGGCTGACCGAGTTCAGCGTGTTGATCTGCGCGCCCACGTAGCCGTCCTGCGAAGCCACGTCGCTGATTGACAGGTTGAGAGTGTTCAGGGCCGTCTGCGCATCGCTCTGGTCCAACAGGTCGGTGCCGCTCAGCGACTGACCCGCCGCGTCCGTATAGCTGATCGTCGCAATTCCACCCGTGGAGCTGGTGTCCGCCGTGAATCCCGTGTTCAGTGTCCCGCCGTAAGTCGTTCCACCGTTCACAACGGCCGTGCTCTGATCCAGGATGCCGACGGCGCTTGCGATCCCAATGCTGTAGTAGTCTTCAGCCGTGGTCACCGGAGCGGCGTGGGCGTAGACTACCGTTCCAGCCGCAGTGGTTTGGTCGCCGCCTCCGGCAGCCGCGAGGAAGACCAGGGCTCCCGCTGCGCCTAATGCGGAGTTCGACGAAGTAAACACGATGTCCTTGTTGGTTTGACTGTAGGTGGCCGTGACCCCGTAATCGCCGGAATTGATCGTTTTCGCCAAGTCCTGCAGGGTGTCGGTCGTGCCCGTCCCACCAAGGGTGATGACGTTCGTGCCGATGGTGAGGGTACCATTGAGCACATCCGTGACCGATTCGCCGATTCCCCCCAGCGTCAGGGTGCCGATGGTGCTAGAGCTTGCGGTGTCGGTGGTGGGCGTTCCGGCCAGGTTAATACTCGTGGAAGCGCCGGCAACGGTGTCGGAGGTGCCTAAGGCGAGGCCGAGGGCCGTTTGCACCCCGCCCCCGCCGCCGCCCGCACTGTGAATCGTCAAGACCGCGCCAACCACGGTGGCCGTGATCCCGGCGCCCGCGGGAGCAGTAGCCGCCCAGTTGTTGATGGTCTTCGCCAGGTCGGTCAGGTTGTCTGTGGTCCCCGACGTGCCCAGGTTGAAGTTCGTGAGCGTGCCGGATTGGCCGGTAATTGCCAGTGTGCCCCCGGTGATCATATCGGTGGCATTGCCCAGCGTGTAGGTGCCGATGTTGCCGGCCACGTTGCCCTTCGGGGCAGCGCCGTCGGCCACCGCGGGTGGAACTCCATCCACAGCCGTCACGGTGTCGTCGAGGTTGGTGCCGCTGACACTCGCCGTGGGACTCGCCGACGTGAAGGTCAGTGTGGTGCCGGCCACCGAAGCCGTAATCCCGTAGCCGTCGGCATTGATCGTGGCCGCCAGGTTGGTAATGTTGTCGGTTGAGTCTGCCTGTCCCAAGGTGATGGTGTGGCTGGTTCCGTCGGACCCCACGATGCTGAGACTGCCTGCCAGGGGATCCAGAACAGTGCCGCCGACCGTCAGGGCTCCCACCTCGCCGGCGTTGCTGCCCGTGCCCACGCCTGCTCCCGTGATAATGATGCCGGTATCCGCGCCGCTGCCGCCCCCGTAGAGAGCCGCTCCCGCCGTGCCCACGGCCCCGGTTCCAGCTTGTGCCGCCGTGCCGAAGGTCGCGGTCAGGCCAAGACCCGAGTTGTCGATCGCGCTCATCAAGCCCTGAACCGTGTTCGCATAGCTGGTGCCGGTGCCGACACCCACAGTCGCCGGCGTCGGAGTCACTACTCCGTCGGCCCCCGTCTTCAGATACACGACCTGGATCGAGGTGGTACCGGAGGCGTTCAGCGTGTCGCCGATTGCCGCATTCGTGCCGTTGTTCGACAGGTCTATAAAGACGTTGGTCCCGGTTGCGCCGTTGCCGTTCCCGTAAGACATCACTCCGTCGCTGTCACCCACGCTGGACTCGGATAGCGCGTGAATGTTCAGATCGTCCACCGAAGAGCCGGCCGTCGATGAGTCGCCCGTGTAGATGGCAGTGATCTTGCTGTTAAACACCTGCTGCTGGTTGTAGGTGGTCGTCGATCCGATGTTGCTGACCTCCGCCAGGATGGACTGGTATTCCTGGTTGGCCGCGCCCTCCTGGGTGGAGTTGAGCGTGCCGTTCGAGGCTTCCGTAGCCAGCGTAATGGCGCGGTCCAGCAGGCTGGTCACCTGCGACAGCGCGCCGTCGGCTACATCCAACAGCCCTACCCCCTCTGTGGCGTTGGTCTCCGACTGCATGAGGGCCGTCTGGTTCGCCTCCAGCCCATTCACCAGAGAGAGCCCCGCGGCGTCGTCCGCGCCGGAGTTGATCTTCGAACCCGACGACAACTGCTGCAGAACCGTTTGCAGGCTGTTGTTCGTGTTATTCAGATTATTCTCTGCGTAGATTGCCGAAAGATTGTTCAAAACTCCGAGGGCCATGGGACTCAACTCCTTCTCGGATGCCTTCCTTCATGCCCTTGCCCGCCGGTCGATCTCTTCAGTCCGCCGGGCCCTCCACTTCTTTCGGATGGGCATTCTTGCATCCACACCATTCATCGGTCCCGGTCAAAATAACTTTAGTCACATTTTTTGCAGCGTCCCCGGACAGGTTGTCGCGCTCCGCTCCAGGGCTGTCCAGGATCCGTTCAATTACTGTCCCAATTCGCTTCATTCGCTGTCCCAATGCGCTCCACCGGGTTGTCCCGCTTCGCGACAGAATTCCCCGCATCCGGCCCGGAATGGCCGCTTCGGCCCGGCTTTCAACGGCAAAAAAAGCGGCAAGGGGTTGTCCCTTGCCGCCACCGGTCTCAAAAACAACCGTAGTTGCTCTCTGCCTGTAACCTTGTTTACTGTTGACCGCCCGCTGCAGACGCTCCCAGACCATCCGGACCCGCGCCCTGGTCTACCTGGCTCTGCGGACCCGCGCCCTGCCCAGCCGCCGGCGGTGAAGGTGGAGGAGGCATCCGCTTGCGGAACTGGCCACCCGGTCCCATGCCGCCTGGTCCCTGCCCGCCCGGCTTCCAGCCGTCCCGTCCCTGGCCGCCGCGTCCCTCGCCGCCCTGCCCCCAATTACCGCGCCCCTGCCCACGGTTGGCGCGGAAGGCCTGCACCTGTTTCCACTGCTCCGGCGTCAGTTTGCCGCGAATCGCCAGCAGAAAGCGGGCATTCGCCTTTTCCAGCTCCGCTCGCGCCTGGGCCACTTTGTCGATCTGGGCCAGGATCTTGGCCTCGTTCGGCTGATCCTCCTGGATCAGGGGCTGCATCTCAAGCTCCGCCTTCTGAACCCCGGCGCGCAGGTCGATCAGCTTCTCGCGATGCTGAAACAGTGTCTGGTCCATCGCCTTGCGCTGATCGTCGGTCAGCTTCAGCTTCTCCACGATCGCCGGATTGTTCCACCAGCGCCCAAGCTCGCCCTTGGGCCCCATCGCCCTCTCAAAGGGAGGCCGATGCTCCCCAAATCCGGGCCTCGATCCCATGCCTGGGCCCATTCCGCCCGACCCTTGCGCCAGCGCGAGCACCGATCCCGCCATCAAAACTCCCGCAATCCCCACTCCCAAACGTACCGCCATCCCTGCCTTCATCCCAGTTTCCTCCCGCTCCGTCTGCTAAAGGTCTTGCCCGTGTCCCGTGTTTCTTGTTCTTACCGCGCCTCGTCCTCAGCCATCAGTTGAGCCAGCGGCTCCATGGCGGCCGGAACTTCCCGCGACACATCGCTGTCCACCTTGGCCAGCAAATCCTCTTCGTCCTCACGAGCCTGCTGGGCGGCAACCAGCCGCTGCTGCTCTGCCAGGTGCTGCTTCGCTACCCGGTCCCGCTCCAATGCCAGCCGCTGCCGGTGCTCGTAAACCCCTCCGGAGATGCCTGCCGTGGCCAGCGCGATGGCAAAAGCCAAACCCGCCGCCCGCCGCCAGCTTCTCGCGGGCGCGGCCCGCATTTCCGCAACTGCTCTGGGCCGGCTCAACTCCGCCTCGCTCCAGGCATGAACGCAGGAGCGGAAACTCCTCAGCGCCTGCACCAATACTGGGTCCAGCGCCCGATCTTGTCCTTCGCCATCCGCCCTGTTCATCGAGTTCATCGCTTCCCCCCGAGTTCGGTTCGCACTCTGCCGAGCGCTCGCGAAAGGTGCGCCTTCACCGTGCCCTCGCTCAACCCCGTAGCCCGCGCAATCTCGCTCAAATCCCGCTCCTCCACGTAGCGCAGCAGAAACACCGTGCGTTGCCGTTCGCTCAACCCTTCCACGGCCTTCCATACATGCCCCACCTGCTCCCGCGCCAGCAACTGCTGCTCCAGCGAACTCTCCCCGCTCGGCAGCCACTCGCTGGCCTCGTCCAGATCCACGGCGTTGGACCGCGTCTGACGCCAGAACTGCATCCGGCGGTTTCGCCAGTGGTCCTTCTGCAGGTTGATGGCGATGCGCATCAACCACGTCATCGCGCTCGAGTCGCCGCGGAAGCGTCCCCAGTTGCGATGCGCCTTCAGGAAACACTCCTGGGTTAGCGTTTCGGCCAGATCCACATCCCGAGTGGACGCCAGAAGAAACCTGAAGATCTGCGGCCGGTGCTTGGTAACGACGGCGGAAAAATCCTGTGCGGCAATCTCTTCCGCCGCGACCATGGTCATCGGTTCCAACGCTGTGCCGGCTGCCATCACTCAGGTAGACGCCGCCTCCGGCTGCAAGTTTACAGCCGTTCCGGCAATACGCATCCATATAAATCGGAAGCGGGGCGGGATGTCCCGCCCCATTGGCGGTTCTACTGTGGCGCGTTTTGTTGCGGCGCGCCGGCTCCGCTCGATGGCGCCCCCGTTCCGGCGGCTCCAGTCCCCGCAGACGCGGGAGCAGTCGAAACCGGCTCGTTCTTGCCATGCTCCGGATCGTAGTCGTGCTTGATCATCCATTCCTTGAACTTCGCCGACGGCTCTTCGCCCAGCAGGCCATTGTGCCTTGCGTAGGCCATGTTGTCCTTCATATCCACCAGCAGGGAACAGCCCTCCATCGCGCCAGGCTTGCCGAAGACAGGCAGAAGAATCTCAATTTCCTTGCCCGGCTTCTTCCATCGCGCCATATAGGTTTCGAAACCGGCCGAAGTCCTCAACCGGTCCATGCAGTGATAGCTGAAGTCGAAGCCGCGCGGCTCGCCGTTCTCGTAGAGGTTCGCCCGGCCCTCCCCGTCGACCATGTCCAGAGAGTGGTAGGCGTAATGCGAGTGCCCGTTGTACTGAAAGATGTGCACCCGCAAAGGATAGTCGGCGGCATTATGCCCGCCGGCCAGTACCGCCGTTGAGAGCACGAAGCAACCCGCAAACACGCTCAAACCGCCAAGAAGAATATGCCGCATCGAATACGTCCCCCTTAAAAATGCGTTGCTGAAATCGCAACCATCTTAACTCACTTTTCTTTACCGCAAACGAATAACCCGGCTCCTCTGGAAAAATCCAGCGATTCTCTCCGATGCCCGTCCCTTGTTAACCTGAATTCAACGATTGTCTTCCCGTTAGCTCGCCACCGAGGAAGTCCTATGCTGCTTTCTTCTCTCCGCGAACAAGTCCTGCACGCCAACCGCGAGATCGCCCGCCGCGGCCTGGCGCCTCACACCTTCGGCAACGCCAGCGGCATCGACCGCTCCGGCCATGAGCCTCTGGTGGTCATCAAGCCCAGCGGCGTCGTTTACGGCGCCCTCACTCCTGCCGACCTGGTGGTCACCGATCTCGACGGCAAGATCGTCGAAGGCTCCCTGCGCCCCTCGAGCGACCTCGACACGCATACCTGCCTCTACCGCGAGTTCCCGCAGATCGGCGGCATCGTTCACACCCACTCCGAGTTCGCTACCTCCTGGGCCCAGGCCGGCCGTCCCATTCCCTGCCTCGGCACCACTCATGCCGACTACTTCCATGGCCCGGTTCCGGTCACCGAGCCCCTTACCGCCGAGGAGGTCGCCGAGGCCTACGTCCGCAATACCGGCGTGGTTATCGTCCGCCGCTTCAAGTCCGAAGGCCTGGACCCTATCGCCGTTCCCGGCGTCCTGGTAGCGGGTCATGCCCCTTTCGCCTGGGGCCAGTCCGCCGCCGAGGCCGTTGAAACTGCCGATGTCCTCGAGTACATTGCCCGGCTGGCCTTCCGCAGTGTCCTTCTCGGGGCGTCCGATTCCGGCATCCCTGCGTACGTTTCCGAACACCACTTCCAGCGCAAGCACGGTCCTAAAGCCACCTACGGCCAGCGCTGAACGCGCCTCCTGAAGAGCTGCATTCTGCCGGCAAAGGGACGCATTCCTGCTCCACCGAAGACCGGAAACCGTTCACAAAACTGTCGTGGTATTGCATATTTATGCAATAACCTGCATCCACTCATAGAGCTACCTATTTCCATAGATCGATTCCCTTTGATGGATGCCGCCTACCATTTCCTGCATTTCCCACAGAAAATCTTGCCAACCTGGTTGACAATTTGCGCAATTTGCAGTCATTATCTCGCCTATTCTCAATGGGTTGCCGAACAGTCCTTTGGTAATCTGTGCATTTCTTGCGCATGGCAATCGAAGTGCAACAATAGGAGTTGATGGAGAGCCATCCCCATGGAGACGAGCCTCTTCAACCGGTTTCAGGCGACGCTGCTGGCTTTGGCCACTGCTGGCCTCATCGTGTTGGCGCTCTTGAATCTTCGCCAGGAGAACCGGTCCCCACAGCCGGACGACGGAGTTTGGTGGCACGAGGTAGCGGGCGGCCTTGAAGCCGAGAGGGTGCTGCCGAATATGCCCGGCCAGCGCGCCGGCATTGAGGCGCGCGACCTGCTAACCGGGGTTGCAGCCTGTGCCTCGTGTGACGATCTGCCTATTGCGCGGGTAGCCGACCTGGAGCGCGCCCTCTACCGTACCGGCCCCTACGGCCAAGCCTTCTACATCATCACCCGGGACGGCATTGCGCTGGACACCCCGGTCAAGGTCATCCCGGAGCCCAGTGACCGGAGCTTGGCCTTGGGGCTGCGGATCATCGGCATTATCTATCTCGCCATCGGCGTCTACGTCCTGTTCCGCCGCTGGACCGCGCCGCGCGCCACTCATTTTTTCTTGTTCTGCCTGGTGTCGTTCGCCTTCTATGCGCTCAAGTACACCGGGAAGCTGAACGCGCTGGACTGGACCGTCTTCTGGTCGAATGTGGTGGCCGAGTCTATGCAGCCGGCGCTGTTTCTGCATTTTGCGCTCAGCTTTCCTGAAGAGCGCTTCAGGAATATCCGCCGCCGCTGGCTGCTACCCCTGGTTTATGCGCCCGGCGCCGGACTGCTCTCCCTATGGCTGCTGGCCATGGGCCGCTGGCAGGCGACCGGTCTGCTTCTCCATCGGCTCAACCAGACCGGCACCGCCTACGACGCGCTCTTCTACGTGCTTGCCACCCTGCTTTTCATGCGCAGCTACAGCCGCGCCGACACTCCCCTGCTGCGCCAGCAGTTGAAGTGGCTCACCCGCGGCACTCTGCTGGCCGTGCTGCCCTTCACGCTGTTTTACGCCATTCCGTTCCTGCTCGACCTTAACCCGCCGCGCCTGCTCACCAATCTGGCCGGTCTGTCGCTGGTTTTCCTTCCTCTCACCTTCAGTTGGGCCATCGTCCGCTACCGGTTGATGGACACCGACCTGATCTTCAAGCGCGGCGTGGCCTACACTCTGGCCTCCAGCCTCATCCTCGGCGCCTATTTCGGCGCCATCGCGCTGTTCGCCCTGGTGGTCCACAACGGCGTGCCTCAGGAAGTGCGCGAGTGGGCCTTGGTGCTCAGCATCCTGGTGGTGGCCGCCATCTTTGACCCTCTCAAGCGCAGAATTCAGGCTTGGGTCGACAAGGCCTTCGACCGCCATCGCTACGACTATCGCAAGGCGCTGATCGAGTTCGGCCGGGGCTTGAGCTCGGAGACCGATCTTGAAGCGTTGCTCGAATCGATCGTTGAGCAGTTGCCGCGCACGCTGCTGGTGGCCCGCGTGGCGGTATTTCTGGCCCAGAACCCAGCCAAGAACTCCGATGACCCGGTCCGCCACATGCGCTTGGCCGCTTCGCACGGGCTACCTGCCGAAATCGGTCTTGTCCAGGACCGGCTGGCGCCGGACGGGCTCGCCTTGGGTTTCCTGGACTTCGACCAGGTCAAGGATCATTCGCACATTTTTTTTGAAAACGCGCAAGCCGCCCTGCATCTGCCGCCGGATGAGCAGCGTACTGCCGCACTGCTCGATCTGAACTACTATCTGCCTTGCCGCGTCTCCGCGGGCCAGACGATCAATGGAGAGGCTTCCCGCACCATCGCCGTCATCGGCCTGGGCCGCACCGTAGGCGGCGACTTCCTGTCCAGCGAGGATGTCGAACTGCTAGAGTCCCTAGCCAGCTACATCGGCATTGCCCTCCAGAACGCCATCCTCTACTCCCGTCTCCAGGAAAAGATCGACGAATTCGAGCGCCTCAAGGAGTTCAACGAAAACATCGTCGAGTCCATCAATGTGGGCATTCTGGCCCTCGATCTCGACGGACGCATCGAAAGCTGGAACGCGCAGATGGAGGCCATGTACGCCTTCAGCCGCGCCGAAGCCATCGGCCAGGCGCTTCGTGCTGTATTTCCCTCGGAATTCGTCGAGGCGCTGGAAGGCTTTGGGAACGAGCCCGGCGTGCACCACCTCTACAAGTTCCGTCTCATCACCCGCGCCGGCGAGCAGCGCACCGCCAACATTGCCGTCGCCCCTTTGCTCTCCAAGGATTTCGTCTCCGTGGGCCGCATCATCCTGGTCGACGACATCACCGAGCGGGTCTCGCTTGAGGCCCAGCTCACGCAAGCCGACAAGCTCAGCTCCATTGGCCTGCTGGCGGCCGGCGTCGCCCATGAGATCAACACCCCCCTGGCCGTCATCTCGTCCTACGCGCAGATGCTGTCAAAACAACTGCGCGGCGATGCCCGCCTGGGTCCGGTGCTCGACAAGATCACCCAGCAGAGCTTCCGCGCCGCCGAAATCGCCAACGGCCTGCTCAACTTCTCCCGCACCTCGTCCACCGAGTTCCGCGAGACCGACCTCAATCAGGTCATCCGCGACACGCTTTCCCTGCTCGAACACCAGCTCAAGAGCGCGCAGATCGTTGTCGATCTCGACTTGGCCGCGGGGTTGCCCCCCATCCTTGGCAATCCCGGAAAGCTTCAGCAGGTCTTTCTCAACCTGGTGTTGAACGCCAAGGAAGCCATGCCCGGCGGCGGCCGGCTGGGCATTGTCACCCTGGTCAACGGACATGTTGAGGCTCTGATCTCCGACTCCGGCTCCGGGATCGAGCCCGAGCACCTCAAGCGCATCTACGATCCCTTCTTCACCACCAAAACCACGGCCCGGCCCGGCGACCGGCGCGGCACCGGACTCGGCCTCTCCGTCTCCTACGGCATCATTCAGGAGCACGCGGGAAAAATTCACGTCGAGAGCGCCATCGGCGCCGGCACAACCTTTCATCTTGAGTTCCCGCTGTTGAGGAAGTCCGTACATGCCTGAGGTCGAACTGCGCTCGAATCAATCCGACTCCGCATCGCCCACTTCCGGTTCTTCCCAGAGCGCCAGCATCCTGGTGATCGACGACGAGGCCGCCATCCGCGAGTCGCTCGAAGTGTTGCTGACGCTGGAGGGGTACTCGGTTCGCATGGCGGTGGACGGCGAAGAAGGGCTCAGGATTCTCGAACTTGAAAACTTCGACCTGGTGTTGCTGGACTTGGCTCTGCCCGGCCAGAGCGGCCTGGAAGTGCTGCCGCAGATCAAGGATCGCCAGCCCGAACTGCCGGTCATTATGATCACCGCCTACGGCACCGTCGACAACGTCGTTGACTCCGTCCGCGCCGGCGCGGAAAACTTTGTTCAGAAGCCCTGGGACAACGAGAAGCTGCTTGCCGATATCCGCTCCGCCGTCGCCCGCCATAAAGCCGAGGAAGAGAACCTCCAACTCAAGCGCGCCCTCAAGCAGCGCTACAACTTCGCCAACATCGTCGGCAAGAGCGAGATCATGCTCAAGGTCTTCGACCTGGTCGCGCAAGTCGCCCCCAGCCGTTCTACGGTTCTGATTCAGGGCGAGAGCGGCACGGGCAAGGAACTCATCGCCAAGGCCATCCACGCCAACTCGCCCCGCCGCGACAAGCCCTTCGTCCCCATCAACACCGGCGCCATGCCCTCCGAGTTGCTCGAGTCCACGCTCTTTGGACACGTCAAGGGCGCATTCACCTCGGCCATCGCCTCAAAAAAAGGACTCTTCGAGGTCGCCAACGGCGGCACCCTCTTCCTCGACGAGATCGCCACCATGGGCATGGACACCCAATCCAAAATCCTCCGCGTCCTCCAGGACCGCCGCTTCATGCACCTGGGCGGCGTGCAGGAGATTCAGGTAGACGTGCGCATCATCGCCGCCACCAACGTCGATCTCCGCCTGGCGGTGCGCGACGGCCGCTTCCGCGAGGACCTCTTCTACCGGCTCAACGTCATCACCGTCGATCTGCCGCCCCTGCGCGCCCGCCGCGAAGACATTCCTTTGCTTGCTCAGTACTTCCTCGACTTCTACGCAAACGAGAATGGTTTTGGCCCGCGCAAGCTCTCCGCCGAAGCCCTCCGTGCCCTGGTCGATTACGCCTGGCCCGGCAACGTCCGCGAACTCGAAAACTCCATCGAACGCGGCGTGGTCCTTTCCAATGGCCCCGTTATCGGCTCCGACCTGCTCCCCGGCCACATCACTGGCCGCAGCTTCCAGGACGCCCTGCTCGCCAGCAACCCCAACGCCTCGCTCTTCGACATCCTCGAAGACATCGAGCGCCGCATCATCGTCGAAAAGCTCGAGCGCTGCAACGGCAACCAGACCGAAGCCGCCGAGCAGTTCCGCATCCCCCTCTCCACCCTCAACCAGAAGATCAAGCGCCTCGCCATCGAAATCCGCAAAAAGGGGAGGGAGTAAGGCCGGGGAGCGGTAATCAGCCGTAGGAGTTCGGAACTTTCCAGTAGCAAGTAATCTTGTTTTCGTGCTACCATGATTCTTCCCCAGGAGAGTCGATTCTGTCGTCGCAGGAGTGCGCATGGGGATTTTAAGCAGAATCGGCATCGCCCTCGATTCCGACCTTCTCAAGAGCTTCGACCGCTCGATCGCCAGGAGCGGCTACACCAACCGGTCGGAGGCGTTCAGGGATCTGATCCGCGACCGCCTGGTAACCGAACAGACCGCCGCGCCGGACTCGACCGTCGTGGGCACCGTTACCCTCATCTACGACCACCATGCCCACGGCGTCAGCGAAAAGCTCACCGAGTTGCAGCATGCCCACCACGGCCTGGTCGTTTCTACGAGCCACGCGCATCTTGATCACGATTCCTGCCTCGAGGTCCTGATCGTCCACGGCAAATCCGCCGAGGTGGCGCAGTTTGCCGACCGGTTGATCGGCCTCAAAGGCGTGCAGCACGGACGCCTGGTGATGACCGTCCCCGCCCACTCGATCGAACATCGTCGCGAACACAATCGCAAGTCTCATCACAAGCACATCCAAAAGCACTAATGCCGCGTATACGAATCGCGAGGGAAAAGAATCATGCGCAGCGGTAGCACGAATCTTAGGATCGTATTACTCGCTCTCGCCACTTTGATCTCCGCCCTTGCGGTCGCGGCCCAATGCGGCGCGGTCCGCGTATACGAAACTGCGCTCGATCCGCAGGATCGCCCGGTCGCCACGAGCGATAAGACTCATCCGTCTCAGCTATCGGGAACTGTCGTCGACACGTCCGGCGCAGTGATTGCTGGGGCCACCGTGCAGGTTCAAAGCGCGAACGGTACTGTCCAGAGAACGACACCGTCGGGCGCGAACGGCTCCTTCATCGTTTCTGGACTTCCGGCAGGGAATTATCGGCTCGTCGTATCGAATCCCGGTTTTGAAACCAAAGAAATCGTTATCGCCGTAGGGACCACCGGGGCGCCCGCCCCGCTGCGCATCCCTCTGGTAGTGGGCGCCGTGAGCACCACCGTCAACGTGCAGGGCCGGGAGGATGAACTCATCGGAATTGCCGAATCCGGCTCCCAGGGAACGGTGGGCGCAACGGAAATCCAGGATCGTCCGATCCTTCGTGCGGGAGAAGTTTTGGAGACGGTTCCCGGCCTCATCATCACGCAACACGCTGGCGGCGGCAAGGCCAACCAATACTTCCTTCGCGGCTTCAACCTCGACCACGGCACGGATATCGCCATTTTCCTCGACGATATGCCGCTGAACCTGCCGTCGCACGCGCACGGCGAGGGATACTCGGACATGAACACCGTCATCCCGGAGTTTGTGCAGCGGGTGGGTTTCGAGAAAGGTCCCTATTACGCCAATGTCGGTAACTTTACCTCGGCTGCAAACGCCCATGTGGAATTCCTCAAGACGCTGCCCGAAAACTTCTTCAAGGTGGAAGGCGGCACGCATACCTATGGGCGGGCCGTTTTCGGCGCATCGCAGAAGCTCGGTTCGGGCAGTTTGCTGTACGGTGTAGAAGAGTATTACTATGACGGCCCATGGGTGCATCCGGATGGTTTTAACAAAATCAACGGATTGCTAACCTACAGCCAGGGCGACGACACCAATGGCGCCAGCATCACAGCCCGCGCTTACCACGGAAAATGGCACTCGAGCGATCAAATCCCCGTTACCGCCCAATCGCTCGTTGGTTTCTTCGGCACACTGAACCCGTCCGACGGTGGCCACAGCCAGCGTTATAGCTTGCAGGGTGAGTGGCATCGCCAAAGCGCAAATTCCGAGTCGAAGATCATGGCCGCCGTATGGTACTACGATCTCGACCTATTTTCCGATTTCACTTACTACCTGGTGGACTCGAGCAAAGCGGACCAGTTCAATCAGCAGGACAGGCGATGGGTGGGTTACCTGGACGCACATCACACTGCTTTCAGCACATGGCTGGGCCGCAAGATGTCCAATACTCTCGGCGTGCAGTTTCGCAACGATTGGATCAACAACGGCCTTTACCGGACGCAAAATCGCGTGCGCACGACCAAAACCGATTATTCCGCCACCGCTGCGAACGGCAGCGGCGCCAGTTTCTTCCCCGCCGTCGGAACCGGTCTTCCCAATGCCGGCATTCTTCCCACCTGCATCAACGCCGACCCCACCTCCAACATTACTCTTTCTGTTACTTTGCCCAACAGCCTTGCATTTGCTAACAACGGCAGCACAGCCGCCACTACCACTGTTCCTAATACCACCTGCACAACTTTGCCCGCGACCACGGAGCGGGATAACTTTACGGACATGATAGGCAGTGCTTTTTGGGAAAATAAAATACAGTGGACGAACAAATTCCGCTCGGTCCTGGCCGTGCGCGGCGACCAAGAAAAATTTGTCGTCACCAGCCTGGCATACCCAACCAATATTGTTACTTTGTCCAACGGCGCCACCGAGTCGGTGAACGCGGCCAATTCCGGCTCGGCGGTCAAGTTCCTGCCCAGCCCAAAAGCAAGTTTGATCTTCGGCCCGTGGGCCAATACCGAGTTCTATCTGCAAGGCGGATTCAGTTTTCACTCGAATGACGGGCGTGGCTCAACGCAAGTGGTGGAACCGGTTTCGCCGGACTATCCTTACCCCAATACCATCATGCCGAAAATCTCCCCCCTGGTCGAACAGAAAGGCGGGGAAATCGGCGTGCGCGCTGTGGCCGTTCCCCATCTGCAAAGCACCTTTGAGCTCTGGTATCTCCACAGTAACTCAGAGCTGACGCAGGATGGCGACACCGGAGGCACGATAGCCTCGGAACAGTCGAGCAACCGCTATGGCATGGAATGGGCGAACTACTACACGCCGGCGGACCATTGGGCATTTGATTTTGACATTGCGGACTCCAGAGCCCAGTTCACCCAATTAGACCCATTTGATGCGACATGGTGGGTCGTAAACTTGCCCTTGACCGCTACTGTCACTACCACGACCGGCAGCACCACCACCATTTACAATGGCAACGGATGCCCTTCCACAGCCCCTTCCACACCCATACCTGGCTGTGTGTATGTCAATTGGCAGCAGCAAGGCCCGGGCGGCAAGCTTGTGCCCGAAGCGGTTAAGGTGGTGATTTCAGCGGGCGCCACGCTGCACGATTACAAGGGCTTTACGTCGAGTTTGCGCCTGCGCTACTTTGGTCCGCGTTCATTGACGTCTGACGGACTTTATCAGTCAAGTCAAACGGTGTTGCTCAATGGGGAGATCGGTTATCGATTTTCAAGGAAATGGCATGTTACGGCCGAGTTTTTGAATATGCTCAACCGCAAAGATGCCGACATTGACTACGCCTATGTCTACCAGATCACTCCAACAGCCGCGCCGGCATTCGGACGAGTTAACCACCCCACGGAACCGTTTCTGGCGCGATTCTCGATAGGAAGAAGCTTTTGACAAATGCCGCGACAAGCTTCCGCGCACCGATTGTCCCCATGCCGGTCGTGACGGGACAATCGTCACGACCGGGGGAAGCACGTCTATGTGCCCGGAGGCACGGGCGTCAACGCCGACATCAACAATCTGGTTCCCGCCAACCAGGTCCAGGAAGTGGTCGGAGAGTGCGCATTCCGCCTTACGTCAGTGTCAACCTCTCCTGGCGCATTCATCAGGAAAAGTGAGGAATGAATGATCATTGGCACGAAAGCACAGATCCTCCCGCTGAAATCGACCAAGCTTCAGACTATGGCCGCGATCGGCAACGAGTTAGGGTACCTGGCCGGAGCTGCGGAATCTGGGGAATCAGACTTTGACAGAGCTTTGGAGGTAGCCCTCTCAAGGGAGGCCGCCCAGTTCAACTTTGTCTTCGACTACCCTGAAAATGAGCATGCCCGTTCCCTGTATTCGGGCTGCAGGTTGAATAGAGTCGACCGGCTACCTTTGTCCGGCCAGAAGATTCCGTAGCGTCAGGGCTGAGACGCCCGTAAGCCAGGCGCTGTCCTCGAAGGATTGGCGCTGAAAGCGCGAAAGCTCGATTTACGCACGGAGGAATTGGCTGTCCTGAGAGGCAAGTATGAAGCTCAACACATCCGTACGGTTCTCAATCCTTGCGCTGCTCTGTTTCATTGCTGCGGCAGCGGCGCACTCGCAAGCTGGAAAGCCGCGTCCTCTCGCAATGCCGCTCGAATGCGCGCAAGGTGATTGTCCCTTGCTCAAAGGGGTTCCGCAGACGGCAGGAATGCGCAGCGGCTTTGTGCGCCTTATGCCAGGTACGACGGTTGGCTGGCACACCACCGGCAAGAACGAGGAGTCGCTGGTGATCCTGTACGGCCAAGGCGCGGCGCTGATCGACGGCGAGACGAAGAGAACGTTCGTGGCTCCGGCGCTGATCTATATTCCGCCGGCGACCCGCCACAATGTGGCGAACACGGGAAAAGAGCTGCTTGAGTATGTGTATGTCGTTGCACCCGCGAATCCCCAGTAGGTCCCCATGGGTTTCCCACCCTTGCGCGTTGCGGGAAAGGGCGCGAGGATGAGTTGTTAAGGAACCGGAGAGAACTTCGCGTCGTACCATGGAAGCATGGCGCGCACGGCTCTGGGAGTGGGGCTCTGGCTGGCGACGGTTGCTCTAGCGGCTTCAGCGGCCCAGAGCAAGCCCCCAACGGCAGTTCCGGCGGAAGCGCCCAAGACGCAGCCGCGTATCGACTACAAGGTGCCGTTGATTGCCGAGGGATTGCGGCTCTCAGACTTCCAAGGCATGACGCCGCGGCCGGAGTTGAAGGACAAGCTGCTGGAGATCACGGGTTTTATTCAGAACTCGCCGCGCGACGGACAGCCGGCCACGGAAGCGACCGAGGTCTGGCTGGGTCACACAAAAACTACTTTGTACGTCGTGTTTGTTTGCCACGACCGGCACGCAAGCGAGATCCGCGGACATCTGGCGCGGCGCGAAAACGTGCTGAACGACGACAACGTGTCGGTGCTGTTTGATCCGTTTCAGGACCGAAGAAAGGGCGTTCTCTTCACCGTGAATCCGGCGGGGGTGCAGGCCGACGCGTCGTGGAGCGAGACCAACGGTCCGGATTACAGCTACGACCAGGTTTGGGACTCCGAAGGGCGCGTAACCCGCGACGGCTGGATAGCGCTCATGGCAATTCCATTTCGCAGCCTGCGCTTCCGCCCAAATGGCTCGGACTGGGGCGTGGTCTTCATGCGCAACTTCCCACGCAACAGCGAATCGGACTTCTGGCCGCGCGTTGCTGCCAACATCTCCGGCATTCTCAGCCAGGAGGGAACGCTGCACGGCATAGAAGGCGTGACCGGCTCGCACAATGTGCAACTGAATCCTTATGTCCTGGGGCAGAATGAGCGAACCCTCGAGACCGTGGACCCGTTGAATCCCTATTTCAGCTCACGTCATTTTGAAGGCACAGCAGGCGGGGAGGCCAAGGCAATCCTCAAAGATAGCATGGTCTTCGATGCGACCATCAACCCGGACTTCAGCGACGTGGAGTCGGACCAGCCGCAGTTCACTGTGAATCAGCGCTACCCGGTCTACTTTCCCGAGCTGCGGCCCTTTTTTCTGGAGAACGCAAACTACTTCATCACGCCCCTTCAATTGATCTATACCCGCAACATCGTTCATCCGGAATACGGCGGCCGCGTGACCGGCAAGATCGACCACACGAATCTCGGCATCATTGCCATCGACGATCGCGAGCCGGGGCAAACGGTGGCTCCCGGCGATCCACTGTATGACAAACGGGCAACCGTCGCGGTAGGGCGGGTCTCCCAGGACCTGGGCAAAGGATCGAGCATCGGCGCGATCTATACCGATGAAGAGTTCGGCCAGGGCTGGAACCGGATTGGAGGAATCGATTTCACGGCGCGGCTGACTAACAAATGGACCGTGTTGGGGCAATGGGTTGAAAGCTCGACCAAGGGGACAGTGGATAGCGGAACGCCGCCCAGCTACAGCGCGGGGCCAGGGAGCGTTTTGCAGTTACAGCGCTCCGGGCACGCCTTCAACCTGCAGTCGAACTTTCAGGATGTGAGCACCGGATTCGAGACGCAGTTGGGGTTTCTCCAGACCGCGAATATTCGCGGCGACCAGACGCACTCCACATATCAGTGGTTTCCGAAACACAAGGCGCTGCAGAGCGTGGGACTGGAGACCAACCAGAATGTGGCCTTCGATCATTTCGGCAACCGTGTCTATCACTACTCGTCCTTCGACCCCTTTCTCCTTCTGGCGCGCAACTTTGTGATTGCGCCGGTGGGCGGGGAGAACTCCGACACGGTGGGGCCTCCGAGCTACCCGGTTCTCACCTACTACAAGAACTTCACCGAGAACTACGGCGGGTTGGTCGCGCGGGGCGCGCCGTTTCCACAGCTCAACTTCAGCATCAACGCCTTCCGCAGCGGCAACGTGAACTACAACCCAGTGGCGGGCCAGGCGCCGTCGCTGTTGAACCAGCAAACCGCGCAGGTGCTGTTTACGTTGCAGCCCCTCCGCCAGCTCACCGCGGACCAAACTTATCTGCTGGATCGCGACCACTCGGTTGCCGACGGCGCGCTCGTCTATGAAACCCAGACATTCCGGACGAAGATCAATTATCAGTTCACGCGGGCGATCTCCGCGCGGGTGATTGCGGAGTACGACTCGACACTGGCCAATCCCGCGGAGACTTCGCTGCTGCGGCACAAGCAGATTGGTACCCAGGCGCTGTTCACATGGCTACCGCACCCCGGCACGGCGATCTATATCGGTTACAACAACGATCTGCAGAATCTGGACCGGGCGCTGTGCAATCGCGAACCCGGCGGGGTGTGCGATCCGAACAACACAGTGGCGCCGCGGTCGCCGCAGTACCTGAACGATGGACGGCAGATCTTCCTCAAGGCGTCTTATCTATTTCGCTTCTGAGCCGGCATGAATTTGCGGACGCCGTCTTTTGAAGGATAAAAGCCGCCGTTCCTGACGGTTGTACTTCAGCGTTTGACGGAAGCGCTTTGAACCAATGCCGGCAGCGATCCGCGCGGAAAGGCCGTGGATTGGCGCACCACCAGCCGCGTGGAAATTTGCCATTCCTTTTTTGCGGCCTTGGGGTGGTCGCGCTCGACACCGGCCCGCAGCGCCTCGACAGCCGCCGCGGCCAGATCCTTGCACGACATCTGCACCGTGGTCAGCGGCGGCAGCATGAATTGCGCCAGATGAATGTCGTCGAAGCCCACAACCGAAATCTCCTCCGGAACCTTATGCGTGGTTCTGTAAAGCGCATGGAGAACGCCGATCGCCGTCATATCGTTCGAACAGAGAACGGCCGTCGGCAGTTCCTTGAGCGCGATCAGTTGCTCCATCGCCGTCATGCCGCCCTCCATGGTGTGATCGCCCTCGACCATGTGTTCGGGGGGCACAGCCAATCCAAGTTCGCCCATGGATTTGAGGTACGCATCGCGCCGCGCCACCGCCGAGCGCAAACGAAGCGGGCCGGAGATAAAGGCCATCGAGCGATGGCCGAGCGCGGCCAAGTGCTGTACTGCCTGGCGAATCCCCTCGCCATAATTCACCTTGAGCACGCGGATGTTGGGCAGGTTCGGTCCGGCATCCACAAAAACCAGCGGAAATTCCCGCTCCACCAGCTTCTGCACCAGGTCCTCTTCGATGCCGAAGGTCATCACCGCGACCCCATCTACGCTGCGCTGCAGCATGCGGCGAATGAGCGACTCGGTGCGCTCCGGCGAGTAGTTGGTGGAACCGATCAGCACCTCGTACCCCTGCGCCACGGCGAGGTTCTCAAACTCCTGCACCAGTTCCGGGAAAAAGGGATTGGTGATCTCCGAAACAATGAGGCCTAGCATCCGGCTGCGCCCGGAGACCAGCGCGCGCGCCTGGGTGTTGGGCAGGTACCCCACCTCCTCGATCGCCTGCCACACCTTCCTGGCCAGCTCCGGGTCCACGGTGGAAATGCCGTTGACCGCGCGGGAGACGGTTGCGATCGATACGCCGGCACGTTTGGCAACGTCGCGAATGCTTACCGGTCCCGGCCGCCCGCGGCGGGACAATTTGTTCCTGGGGACAGTCATAAGTAACAAAATCATACGCTTTCTCACTGTTTCTCAACCGGGAGCGCACAGGAGCTGCGTGCGCAAGCGCTGTAGAAATGGTGGGTTGCGCATGCTCGGAGAGGTCCAGTTGGGTCGCGGAGGAGGCGGGCGAAGGTTCGCGCGCGGCATTCTGGAAAGCGCTTTCTTCTTGGGGGGTGTACTGGACGATTGCCCGCAAGTAATCCGATTCAAGGATGATCTTGCCCGCCGCTTGCAACCGCCAGCCCATGCGCGAGAAGAGCAAGAATGGAGGCCAGGCTCTCTTCGGCGCCGCGCTGGCTCCCAGGGAGATTGACAATCAGCGTACTCCCTTTCAAGCCGGCCGCGCCCCGCGAGAGCCATGCGAAAGGATTCCGCCCCGCGCCATGGAAGCGCATCGCCTCTGCCAGTCCGGGAGCTTCACGATCGATGACCCGGCGCGTGGCCTCCGGCGTGCGGTCGCGAGGACCCAGCCCGGTGCCGCCCACAGTTAACACCATGCGAGCGCCCTCCCGGCTCCATTCGCCGAGTTGGGCAACGATTGCCTCTTCATCGTCGGGCAGAAGAGCGGCGACGATTTCGGCCTCCGGCCACTGCTGCCGGAGCATCTCAAGCACGGCCGGACCCGCGGTGTCGGTGAGCAGGCCTTGCGAGCAGCGGTCGGAGACGGTCAGAACGGCAAGGCGCATGACGACAATTGTAGAGGCCTACTGCGCCGGCAGCACCTTGATCGTCCGGAACCAGGTCTCCACGCTCTGGGGCCACAAGGTAACCGGCAACGCGGTGCGGCGCAAACCGTAGCCATGCCCGCCCTCGGCATAGATGTGCAACTCGGCCGGAACCTTGGCGTTTTTGAGGGCCATAAAGTAGACCACCGCATTCTCCACATGTACCGGATCGTTCTCCGCCTGGACGATGAAGGTGGGCGGGGTGTTCGCAGTGGGATTGATCTCCGGGTTGGGCGCGAAGTTCTTGTCCGCCAGCGCCAGGGCGCCGGGATAGACCACCACCGCAAAGTCAGGACGGCAGCTCAGCTTGTCTGCCCCGTCGGTGGGATCGTACAGTCGCTGGTCAAAATGAGTGCTGAGCGCGGCGGCCAAGTGCCCGCCTGCCGAAAAGCCCAGCACCCCGATGCGGTTGGGGTCGATATGCCACTCCGCCGCGTGCAGCCGCACCAGGCCGAGCGCGCGCTGCGCATCCTGAAGAGCCGCGGGCGACTTGGGATAGGGACCGGTCGAAGGGACGCGGTACTTGAGGATCAGGCAGGCGAACCCCTGCGAAGTCAACCAGTCGCACACCTCAGTGCCTTCGAGGTCGATGGCTAGAATCCGGTAGCCGCCTCCGGGAAAGACCACCACTGCCGCCCCGTTGCTTTTCCCTTTCGGCTCATACAAGGTGAGGGTCGGCACGGACACATTGGTCAAATGGACAATCGGCCGCCCGGCGATCAGATCGTCCTTGGGGGTTGTGATATCGGCCTCGGCGAGCGCCTTGGCGGGCGCTCCCGGCGCAGCTCCCGGCCAGACCGCAATGGTGGGATGGTCGGCCGAAGGCGGCCAGCCGGACTGCGCGGCCAGAATGCCCGGTAACAGAACGGTGGCCGAGGCAAGAACAAGAATTCCTTTAGGCTTCATGCGCGGAATCTCCAGTGAAAACTCAGCGGAAATAATTACAGGCCGACGTGCAGGCCCGCAAATCGGGAGACGGGCGCTGCATTCCCACGCGGAATCTTGCAACCGTTTTACAGCAGGTTAAGGCCGGGCATTGGGGGGAATCAGGAGGGTGACCGTCTGGGAGGCAATCTCGATGCGGACCGGCAGGGCGCCCAGCACTTCCCCATCCGCCTCCACCAGGACTTGCGTTCGCGAGCCTTTGCGGGGGCGGACTTCCACCGAATCGGCCTCCAGCAGTTCAATCTCGTGGGCAAAAGTCTGGCGTCCGGCAAGAACCGCCATCAGAAACCTCAGGTAGTGCAGACGATTGCGCGTTCTGAAGGCCACCAGGCGGAGGCTGCCGTCGCGCAGCGTGGCGCCGGGAACCAGCTTGCCCAGTACGCCGCCGAAGGAGCGCACGCGTACCGCGAGAAGCTGCGACGCCTCTTCCATGCGCGTGCCGTTCCCGTTGGAAGTGAACGCCACTTCGAAGAGCGGAAAGGAGCTCGTCGCCCAGATGCGGATGGCCTCCACGAGATAAAGAGCGTATCCGAAGCGCCGCTTGAGTCCGGCATCGAGGCGCGCCATCAACAGCGCGTCCGCGCCCACCCCGGCCGCCACCATGAAGTAGCGCGAGAGCGCGGCTCCTCTGCCGTCCCGGTAAGCGATCCTGCCCACGGGAACCTCGACCGGGGTCGAATTCAGGAGCTTGCGCACCACCTCCGCCGGCGATCCAAGCAAGCCCAAATCCGCAGCCAGGGCATTGGCCGTGCCCAGCGGCACCACCCCCAACGCAACCCGCGTCCCCACCAGGCACTGAAGAACCTCATGGACCGTTCCGTCGCCACCGCAGGCAAGAACCGTGTCGTACCCCTGCTCCACTGCCTCTTCGGCATACGCGCCCGCACTGCCTGCCGCATTCGTTACCAGCGCCTCGGCCTCCACGCCGGCCTCGCGAAGCACGGTCAGCGCTGCGTGTACCTGCCCGGACCGCCGCCCTGAATTCTGTCCTGAGGCCGGGTTGTAGATCAGCGCAACGCGACGCATTGTCAACTCAACCTCGAACGAATCCCTCCCATTGCGTTTTAACAATGGGTGCAAGCCGGGAGCGCCCCTCTATCATCGCAGGTCGCTATCGACAACGCCTCGCCAAGTCTCGTTTTCTGGACTACAGCGGAACCAGAGTCGATGTATCCTGAAACCGCATCGTTCCAGTCGACGCGACCCCAACGAGCGGCGACCTCGCAACAGACTCAACAGGCCACAGTAACTCTGGTTCCGCTCTAGGAGTTCCCGGAAACCATCTGCCCGGACTATACTTTGCGGAGTTTCGATATCGAAATCTCTTCCGCGGGTCGCGTCGGATTCCACCGCGGTCGAAATCGGGAGGTTGTTCCATGCAGACTCACAGTCTTTGCCGGCGGTCTTTTTTGAAATCCGTGGGAGCGGCGGGCATGTTTTCGGCTCTGCCGGAGGCTGCCATGGCGCTGCAGGCCGGGGGAGCGCTCATCGCCCAAGAAGTTGCCGCGCCGGGCGTCGATGCGGATGCCAAGCCAAAGTACTCGATCGAGTTTGCCGTGATCGGCCTCGATCACAACCACATCCTGGGCATCGCTGCCGCTGTGATTCGCGGGGGCGGGCAATTGGTTGCCTTCTATTCCAATCTCCCCAAAGAGACTGCGGGCTTTCAGAAGCTCTATCCGAATGCCCGGCTCGCGGCCGGCGAAGACGAGATTTTGAACGATCCTTCGATCCAACTCATAGCCAGCGCTTCTATTCCCAATCTGCGCGCGCCGCTTGGCATTCGCGCGATGCAGCACGGTAAGGACTTCCTTAGCGACAAGCCGGCCATGACCACACTGGATCAGCTGGTCGCGGTGCGCAAGGCGGTAGCGCAAACGGGCCGGATCTTCGCCATCATGTACTCCGAGCGGCTTGAGGTGCGCGCCGCCGTCCAAGCCGGCTATCTGGTCAAGTCAGGCGCCATCGGCAAGGTGGCGCAAACGGTCAACATCGCGCCCCACCAGGTCAATGCGCCCAGCCGTCCCGACTGGTTCTGGGATCCCGCCCAATACGGCGGCATCCTCTGCGACATCGGCTCGCACCAGGCGGACCAGTTTGTCTATTACACCGGCTCGACAACGGCCGACGTGACCGCGTCGCAGATTGCCAACGTGAATCACCCCAATCATCCCGCGTTTCAGGATTTCGGCGACATGATGCTGCACGGCAACGGCGGCGCGGGTTATGTGCGCGTGGATTGGTTCACTCCCGACGGCCTCGGCGTATGGGGCGACGGCCGGTTATTCATCCTGGGCACAGAGGGTTACATCGAGCTGCGCAAGTACATCGATGTCGCCGGCCGGCCCGGCGGCAACCATCTCTTTATCGTCGACCGGAAGCAGACCCGCTACATCGATTGCTCCAAGGTGGCGATGCCGTTCGGACCGCAATTTGTGGCCGACATCGTCAACCGCACCCACACCGCGCAAGATCAGGACCAGGCGCTGCTGGCCACCGAGCTTGTGCTGAAGGCGCAGAAGAACGCCCGTGTTCTTACCTTCACCGCGTAAGACGGAATCGGCGCACCGGAATACGGACGGGAGAGACCTTCATGACGCAGGCGAATACGAGCGCCGGTCCATCGCGCAGAACATTTCTGAAATTGTCGCTGGGAGCCGCGGCCGCGACCGGCTTTCCGGCCATCGTTCCCTCCAGTGTCTTTGGTCAGAAAGCCCCGAGCAACCGCATCAATGTGGGCGCCATCGGAGTCGGCCGCATTTCCCGCATTCACGATCTGCCCGGAATCTGGCAGTTCGACCGGGCGAAGATCATGGCAGTTTGCGATCTGGACTCCAGGCGCGTGGAAGAAGGCAAGAAGCTGGTCAACGAATTCTATGCCAAAAAGACCGGCAAGGACTACGACGGAGTTACCGGCTACCATAACTACAAAGAGCTGCTGGCTAACAAGGATATCGATGCGGTCGTCATCAGCACGCCCGATCACCAGCACGCCATTCTTGCCGTGGATGCGGTTCATGCCGGCAAGGACGTCTATCTGCAGAAGCCCGCATCGTTGACCATCGCCGAGGGGCGCGCCATGAGCAATGCGGTCATGGCGTCCGGGCAAGTTCTGCAGATCGGTTCGCAGCAAAGGTCGTGGAAGCAGTTTCACCGCGCCTGCGAACTGGTGCGCAATGGGCGCATCGGCCAGATCAAGCATGTCGAGATCGGCCTGCCCGGCGACCCCAGCGGACCGGAAGCGCCTCCCATGCCCATTCCGCCCAACCTCGACTACGACGCCTGGCTCGGCTCCACGCCCGAGGTCTTTTACACCGAGATGCGCGTCCATCCGCAAAACGATTTCAGCCGTCCCGGCTGGCTGCGCTGCGAGCAGTTCGGCGCCGGCATGATTACCGGCTGGGGCGCGCACCACGTGGATACGGCCCACTGGGGCATGAACACCGAGTACGCGGGACCGGTAGAGATTTGGGGCACGGCGGAGTTTCCCACCCACGGGCTGTGGAATGTCCACGGCAAGTTCCTCACCCATGCAATTTATGCGAACGGCATCACCATGGACATCAGCGGCGACTTTCCCAACGGCATCAAATTCTACGGGACGGATGGCTGGATCTTCGTCGCCAGGGATAAAGAGGTTACGGCCAACGATCCAGGAGGAAAGCCGGTCACGCTCGATCCTCTGATGGCCAGCGACCCCAAGATTCTCTCGAGCGTAATCGGCCCCGACGAAATTCACCTCTACGAAAGCGCCGATCAACACGGCAACTGGCTCGATTGCATTCGATCGAGACAGGCTCCCACCGCGCCGGCCGAGATCGGCCATCGCGCCTGTTCCACATGCCTGGTGCACCACATCGCCATGAAGACCGGCCGCAGACTCTATTGGGACCCGGTCCGGGAGCACTTCAAGAACGACGATGAAGCCAACAGCATGCTCTCCCGGCCGCAGCGGTATCCCTACCGGATGGACGCGTGAAGCTGCTCCTCTTGAACACACGATCGTCCTCCAAGTAAAGAGCGCCGAAGTCCATTCGGTCTCTTTATGAAGACCGATGGCTCATGGAGCCCGCTTCACGCGTTCGGATTGAATCGACAACCTGCAGAAACCTCATAGCCAGGATTCCTTCCATCTTCCTTCTGTGTCGCGGAACTCCTTCAGTCATTCCATCGTAATGATTCGCAGCCCGATTAATAATCTCGGAGCTTCAACGTCATCACTATGGACAACGATGAAGGTGTAACATTGGCCGCCGGCGCCACAATGCCGCTAACAGATGGGCTCTCCCAATTGTTCGGAGAGCATCATCGGCGCGTTCTCACGGCAGCCTATCGCATCACCGGCAGCATGGCCGACGCGGAGGATGTTGCCCAGGCGGTGTTCCTGCGCCTGGCCAGGGCCAACGGGCCGGTGACAAATGCCGGCAGTTACCTTTACCGCGCCGCCATCAATGGTGCGCTCGACCTGCTGCGAAGGCGAAAGAGGGTTCCGACCGTGCCACTGGACAACGCTGCTTACCTGGCTGCGGATGGTCCTGGAGCTTGGCCGGAAGCAGAAGCCTCGAGCCGGCAGCTCGGCGACTTCTTGAGGATGGCCATTGGCGAGTTGCCTGCGCGCGCGGCTGAGATGTTCGTCTTGCGTTACGTTGAAGAGCTGGGAAATCGCGAGATTGCACGATTGATGGCAACTTCGCAGGCTGTCGTAGCTGTGACGCTGCATCACGCGAGATCCAGATTGAAGAAACGACTTCGAGATTTTGGACGGGAGAATCCATGAGACAGCACCAAGAGACACTCTTAAAGAAGGCCGTGCAAGCCATTCAATCCGCCGAGCCCAATCGCGAGCAACTCAGCGCTTCCGCTATCCGGATTGCAAATCGGCTGGGTATCGACGATCCGGCCTGCGAAGCGATCGTTGCCATCGAGAATTGCAGCGACGTGCAGCACCAATTGACCTCCTATCGCGCAGGCACTCTCCCGAGCGCGCGTTCCCTGGTGATTGAGGCTCATCTACGCGACTGCGGCGAATGCCGGCGTCGCTTTCGGAGCGGATCCGGAGCGGCGGTCCTGGATTGGTCCGCTCCCCAAAGAACCCGCTTCTTTGTTTGGCATCCCCGGACGCTTGGCTGGTCTCTTGCCTGCAGTCTGGCCCTTCTGGTGGTCTCGCTGTTTCTTTACAAGGCGTACTGGCAGGTGCCGCCGGGAGTTCGAGCTGAGGTGCAATCGATCGACGGCTCCGCCTATCGTATCTCCGGCGCGGGCGATCGTTCCCTCTCGCCCGGCGACAAGATCTTCGAAGGCGAACACCTGCGCACCGGCGGCGGAGCTCATGCCATTCTCCGGATCGCGGACGGATCAACAATTGAGGTCGGCGAACGAAGTCTGCTCGGTGTTGGAGCAAGAGGACGCGGCATGACCGTGACGCTCGACAATGGCGCCCTCATTGTGCAGGCCTCCAAACGAACCTCCGGAAACTTATATGTCAGGACTCCCGACTGCCGCGTCGCGGTTACCGGCACGGTGTTCTCCGTCAACTCTGGAATCAAGGGCTCGCGCATCGCCGTGCTCGAAGGGGCTGTTCGCGTCATGCATGCGGGCATGGACACGATGATCCAGGCGGGCGATCAGGTCACCACCAATGACAATCTTAGTCCCGAGCCGGTCGAGCAGCAGATAGCCTGGAGCCACGATCTCGATAAGTATCTGCCCCTCTTGGCGCAGTTCTCCGCGCTTCAGCGTCGTGTGGAACAGATCCCGCTTCCGCCACTCAGATATAGCAGCGATCTGCTGCAACGGGTCCCCACGGACACCCAGTTATACATCAGCATCCCCAACTTAGGCGATTTTCTGAGCCAGGCAAGCCAGATCTTCGACGATCAACTGAAGCAAAGCCCAGTGCTACAGCAATGGTGGAACAGCGGACACCACCAAAACACCGCGGACCTTGACGCACTCATCGACAAAATTCATCGGACCAGCCAGTATCTCGGCAATGAGATTGTCATCGTCGGAGTCCAACAGGCAAAGAACCCTGCATTCGCCGTCGTTGCCGATTTGAAGCAAGGCGGTTTCGCCGATTTCGTGAACAAGCAGTTTCCGGCGTCGAACGCCGCAGGGCTGACTCTGCTCGATCAAACCTCGCTCAACGCCGCTCAGGAGTCGCCGCAGGCCAAGGGCCATGGCTATGCCCTTATTCGGACCAACGAGGCGGTCTTCTCAAACAGCATCGCTACGCTGAAAGAGATGAACACGCAGTTGAATGCGAGTTCCAGCGGTTTCGCGACAGGAGACTTTGGACAGCAGATCACGGCTGCATACAGCCGCGGCGCCGGAGTCATTCTCGCGGCGGACCTTCAGCGGATGATGAGCAACACGGCCCATCGGAGCCGCGCCGCCCGCAAGACAAGCAAGGCGCTGGAGAATAGCGGGTTGGGTGGGCTGCGTTATCTGATCGCCGAGCATCGCGAGATGAACGGACAACCTGAGAACCGCATGAGCCTGCAATTCTCCGGCGCCCGGCAAGGGGTCGCTTCATGGCTGGCCGCACCTGCTCCCATCGGTTCGCTGGACTTTGTAACACCGAATGCCGCCGTTGCCGTGGCGTTGCTTACCAAGGACCCCAAGGCCATCGCCGATGACATCCTGGCCATGACCGCGGCAAACGGGAGTCAGGCGAATTGGACCGCGGCTGAGGATAAGCTGCAGATCAATCTCCGTGACGATCTGGCTGCCACTCTGGGCGGAGACTTCCTCTTCTCGCTCGATGGCCCCGTCCTGCCCACTCCTTCGTGGAAAGCGGTCATTGAGGTAAGCGACTCCCAACACCTCGAACTGACCCTGGAACGGATCGCAGCGGCGGCGCGCAGCCTGGGCCAGAGTGCGCATTCCGTCGCAATCGAATCGAGCGACGTCAATGGTCAGCGATTCTATTCGGTCCATGACCAGACCTCCGGCAATGTCGTCGCTCACTACGCGTTTGCCAATGGCTACATGGTCCTGGCGCCCAAGCGCGCTCTGGTCATGGAGGCCTTGCGGACGCAAGCGAGCGGAAACTCTCTGGCCCGGTCGGCTGCTTTCAGGGCTCTGCTGCCGAAGGACGCAAATGAGAATTACTCCGCCGTTGCGTATCAAAATCTGACTCCGGTCTTGACGCCGCTGCTCTCTCAATTCACCGGCGAATCCGCCGAAGCGCTTCGTCAGTTGGCCGCGGATGCCAGGCCGACCATCATCTGCGCGCGGGGAGAAGAAAGCCGCATCGATGCCGCCAGCGACAGCCACTTGTTCGGGTTCGACTTCCTGACGCTGGGAGCCCTGATAAATTCAAGGAACAAGAGCGCCGGCGTCAGCGTAAGTGAATGACATGGGCGTCATCGAACTCAACGGATTGGACGTGCATCTGGCGAGTCGCCTGGTCCTGAATGGCCTTACAGGAGAGTTGAAGGGGCGCGCCATCGGTCTGCTCGGCCCCAACGGCGCTGGAAAATCGACGCTGATCAACACGCTGCTCGGGTTTCATTCTGCTTCGGCGGGAACGGCCCGTGTCTTCGGGCTCGACTCGCATCGCGACCGGGCGCAGATCCGCGGCGACGTCGGCTACATGCCCGAGAACGACTCCTTTATCGGGAATATGAGCGGCGTGCGCTTTGTTCGCTACATGGCCGAACTCGCGGGTTTGCCATCCGCCATGGCGCTTGAGCGCGCCCATGAATCCCTCTTCTACGTGGGACTGGGCGAAGTTCGATACCGCAAGGTCAACACCTATTCGCTGGGCATGAAACAACTGACCAAGCTGGCGCAGGCGCTCGCCCACGGTCCCAAGCTGCTTATTCTGGATGAACCCACCAATGGCCTCGATCCTGTTGCCCGCCAGCGCATGATCCAGTTGGTCAAGGACATTCGAAAGGAAGGCAGCATCCGGCTCCTCATCTCCTCGCACCTGCTGCGGGATATCGATGAGGTCTGCGACGAGGTCCTGATCCTCAAGAACGGCCGCATCGCCGCTCTGTGCAACATCGAAGAAGAGCGCCGCTCCAACCGCAGCTTCATGGAACTGGAAACGATCGGCGCCACCGAGCGCTTTTCCGCGAGCATCCGGAGACTTGGCTGCGAATGCGCAGCTTTCCCTGGCGGACGAATCAAGCTCGTGATTCCCGATCACATCGAAGCAAGAGATCTTTACGTCATCGCGTCCGAGCAAGGGGTTCAGATTCGCCGCATGAACCAACGCCGCGACTCCCTTGAAGATATCTTTCTCAGAGCGATGGACAACGAAGTTGGGAGGACGGCCCATGGCAGTCTACAAGCGCAACTATAACGCCTATGCGGGCAAAGTCACTCCGGCATGGGCGCGCGTCCTGGTGCTCGTCCGGTATGCCTTTGCCGAGGCGTGGTCCTCCAAGATCACGATCGGGCTTTTTACACTCTGCCTGCTGCCCTTTATCGTCTTTCTGTTCGGCATTTACCTGGCCAACAATCCCATCGCCAGGGCTCTCATCGGCGGCCAGACCGGAACGGCCATTGCCATCGATGCCAGATTCTTTTTCAAGATGCTTCAATTTCAGTCCTGGCTGGCGCTCGTGTTCACATCCTGGATAGCGCCTCGTTCGATCACTTTCGATCTCGCCGACAATGCGTTGCCGATCCTGCTCAGCCATCCCATCTCGCGCGTCGGTTATTTGTCCGGCAAACTCATCGCGCTGCTTGGATCGCTCTCTCTCGTGACCTGGGTCCCTTGCCTTTTGCTCTTCGTGTATCAGGGCTACTCCTCGCCGGTACCCTGGGCAGCCGCCAACCTGCGCATAGCCGGCGGGCTTTTCGCGGGAGCGATCGTGTGGATCGCATTCCTCTCCATTCTCGGTCTGGCGCTGTCGTCCTGGGTCAAGTGGAGGGGCGTGGCGACGGGCATCATCCTCGCCGCGGTCTTTGTGCCGGCCGGCATAGGAGCAATCGTGGGCGGCGTTTTGCGAACAAGATGGGGACTGCTGCTCAACATTCCCGTCATGATGTCGAACCTATGGCAAACGCTGCTGGGCGCTCCAGACGTCCTCAATCCGAGGCTCTTGCTGCCCATTGGACCCATCGTGGCCATGCTGGCCTTCGCCTGCCTCATTTGCGCAGCCATGTTGCACACGCGCATTCGCGCTCGCGAGGTGACCCGCGGATGAATGACCAGATCATCTTCGAAGACGTGTCCAAGTTTTACGGCGAAGTTCTTGGCGTCAATCGAATCTCGCTCTCGATCCCCCCGGGAATTACCACCCTTGTTGGCCCCAATGGCGCCGGCAAATCGACCATGATGAATCTCATGACAGGGTTGGTTCAGCCATCGCGAGGAAATATTTCAGTCCTCGGACTCACCCCATCCGATGCAGCTCGGTTCTTTGGCACAGTCGGCTACTGCACGCAGTACGATTCCTTCCCCCGAGGCATCACCGGATGGCAATTTGTCTTCGATAGCCTGATGCTCCACGGCATGAGCGGGAACATGGCAGCCGATCTCGCCGCTCAGTCTCTGGAGCGCGTGCAACTTGGCGACGCCGCGGGCCGCAGGATTGCCAGCTACAGCAAAGGCATGCGGCAGAAGATTCGACTGGCCCAATCCTTAGCGCACCATCCCCGGGTGCTGGTGCTTGACGAGCCTTTGAACGGGTTGGATCCGATGGCGCGAGCCGAATCCATCGCGCTCTTCCAGGAACTCGGGCGCCAGGGAATGCACGTGGTCATCTCCAGCCATATTCTCGATGAGGTGGACCGCATCTCCGATCGGGTGGTTCTCGTCACCGGCGGATACCTGATTGCCGAAGGAAACATTCATCAGGTCAGGCAGGAAGTCCATGAGAAGCCCATGCAGGTTCTCATTCGTTGCGACCATCCCGAACTGCTGGCATCCAGAATGTTTGCCATCAATCATTGCGTTGAGGCCAGGCTGCACGCTGACGGTCGAGGCGTCTTGCTTCGCACCGCGGATATCGATCAGTTCTATTCCATGCTCAGCGGAATTGCGGCGGAGGGATTGGTGAAGATCGACGCGGTCGCGCCCGCCGACGACGACGCCAGCGCCATTTATCAATATCTGATCGGCTCGGATGGGAGTGCATCGTGATGCAACAGTCGATAGCCAGCCTGGCAAGAAACGTTGCGCAACAGCCGTGGGACCTGTGGTGGACACAGGCGCACCGGCTCACGCGCATCGAATTGAGAAGGAACCTTCTCTCCTGGAGAGCCGCCTGGATCTATTTTCTCGCCTTCATTCCGGCGGTCATCATTCTCATTCATTCGATGGCCGATAGGCATCCCGCCTTCATGCTGAGCGACGATACCGCTGTGCTGGCGGGCGTGGTGCAGTTCTATTACATTCGGCTCGGTGTCTTCTTCGGTTGCCTCGGCATCTTCTCGCGACTCATTCGCGGAGAGATGATCGAGCGCAGCCTCCACTTCTATCTTCTTTCCCCGGTCCGGCGCGAGGTGCTGCTGCTCAGCAAGTTCGCAGCGGGAGCCATCAGCGCCGTGCTATTGTTTGCAAGCGCCCTTACCGTCGATTTCGCGCTCATGTACATAGGCTTCGGTTCGGCAGGCCGGGACTATATCTTCAACGGTCCCGGCTTGGGTCAGTTGGAGGCATATCTCGCGATTATCACGCTCGCCTGCCTCGGATATGGGGCGGTGTTTCTTCTCTTGAGCATGATGTTTCGCAACCCCATCCCAGCCGCGATGCTGCTTCTCGGTTGGGAGGCGATCAACCCGGTCTTGCCGTCCCTGCTGCAAAGACTCAGCGTCGCATCCTATCTCCGCCATTTGATGCCGGTCGATGTCGCGGCTCCAGGCATCTTCGCGCTCCTTACGGTTCAGACCGAACCTGTATCGGCGTGGGCAGCCACGGTGGGTTTGCTCCTCTTGATTGCGGCCGTGCTCACTTACTCCTGCTATCGCATTCGCACGCTTGAAATCCGCTACACAACCGAATAAGGAGCGGGCTTCCAGGGAGTAGATAGGTTCTTTCGAACTCGTCCGCATCGCATCCGTTTCAGAAGTGGCCGCCGATGGTGCGAATCGGCGGTCACTCTTTCTTGCCCTTCTGCAAAGCGGCAAGCATTGCGTCTCCTCGGACTCTCCTCTTGGCCCGTCGGCCTGTCCAGCCATGGGTCGGAGCGGCTCCCCGGTGCGCGTGGAGTTTCCGGCATCGCGCCAAGCGGCTTTTTCTTAAGGAAGAAGCCCGTGGCAGCACTGCCGTACCCATCTTCGTGTCCGCCCACTGGCCGTCTTCAAATACGCCCGCTTTCAGCCAATGTCGAAGCCGATTGTATGCAAGACCTCTTTGGGGTACGATGGACCGCGACATCGCTCCAGACTCTGAAAGAGGCAGGAACGGACGTATGAAGCGCAAGTGCGAGATTCCGGCGGCAGCCGGTTTATTGATGGCAACTCTTTTCGCAGCGACGGCAGTCCCGGCGCAACAACAGGCGACATTAACCAAGGATGAGCAGTTCCGCATCTCCGGAATGATGCGGGATGCATATAACGATGTGAAGAAGTACTACTACGATCCCAAGCTGCAAGGGCTGGATTGGGAGGCACGTTATCAGCAATATACGGCCATGATCGGGAAGGCGCACAATCTGGGCGAGGGATTCAGGATAGTGGCCGCCTTCCTGAGCGGGCTGAAAGATTCGCATACGTTCTTCACGCCTCCGGAGCGGTCGACGCGCTACGACAACGGATATCGCTCGGCGATCGTGGGAGATGCCTGCTTCATCACGCAGATTCGCCCCAACACCGACGCGGCGGCCAAGTTGCATATAGGCGACCAGGTGGAGTTGCTGGACGGCTTCAACATGAATCGCGAAGACTTTCACGATCTGGAGTACTTTTTGAAGACTCTTGCACCGCAGGCAGCGGAGCAACTGGATTTGAAATCGCCGGAGGGCGAGCGGCGCCGGGTGGTAGTGAATTCACTGGTCAAGGTCAACAAGCGGGTGATGGACCTGACCGACAACGCGGACTACTACCAACTGATACGCCGCGACGAGAATGAAGATCACGCGTCGCGCTCGCGGATCGTCGAAAACGGGGATGCGGCGATTTGGAAGCTGCAACGCTTCGACCTGGAACTGGCCGAGGTGGAGAAGGCGGTGGGCATCGTCAAGAGGCACCAGACGCTCATTCTGGATCTGCGCGGGAATCCCGGCGGCTACACCGATACGTTGAAGACGATTACGGGATCGCTGTTTGACCGAGAAATCAAGATTGCGGACCGGGTGGGCAAGAAGGACAGCAAGCCGATGATCGCCAAGCGGCAGGGGGGGCCGTTCGGCGGCAAGCTCATCGTGCTGGTGGATTCGGATTCCGCTTCCGCCGCGGAACTGCTGGCTCGCGTGGTGCAGATCGAGCACCGGGGAACCGTGATCGGAGACAGGTCGGCGGGAGCCGTGATGGAAGCGAGGCATTACACCGAAACGCAGGGAATGGACACGAAGATTCTCTACGGATTCAGCGTGACCGAAGCCAACCTGATCATGGGCGACGGAAAAAGCCTGGAGAAGACAGGAGTTACGCCGGATGAAGTTTTGCTGCCGACGGGGGCCGATCTGGCCGCGGGGCGAGACCCGGTGCTGGCACACGCGGCGGAACTGGCCGGAGTGAAACTGGACCCCGCGGCAGCGGGAAAGATGTTCCCGTTCGAGTGGGCCCCTTTGTAAGAGCAATTTGACTGCCCCGTAACGTGGGCCTATGGGCACCGTGCTACCCCACGCAATCCGCAAAATCAAAGACGCGGTGCCCATAGGGCGCCCCGGTGGGGCACCAAAAGCCCTCCATCGGGCCTGAAAATGCTCTATCTCGTTTACGGCAACTGGTCGTAAAGCGAAGAGTTGCGGTAGCCGAGCAGGACGACGAGCGTCCAGATACCCAGAGCGGTCCCGAAGGGGAACTTCAAGAGGCTGAGGAAGGCGGCCACGATAGCCACGATGCGGCCCCACTGCGCGCGCTCGTAGAGGCCCCAGGCGGCGACGGCGGCAAGGGCTGTGCGGATTACGACGGCGAACCAGGCAAAATGCAGCACTGCCGGGAAGATCCACTCCGGAGGCATGGGGCCGCGCATCCACGGGCCGTTCATCCAGGGGCCGAAGCCGTGCGAGAGGAGAGCTTTGGCAAAGGCGAGGCCGACGATTCCGGTGACCAGGGCGAAGGCGGCATAGATAAACCAGACAATGCTGAGCGCACGGACCCTGCCCGCGTAGGACTCGATCTGGAATTGGAGGCCGGGGACGGGTGGAACCACGGGTGGGGCGAGCCGGCCGCAGTTTGGGCAGAGGCCCTGCCCCGGTGCAAGAACGTGACCACATGCGCTGCAATACATGGCTGCCTCCTAACGAGACATACCGAGATTACTACGCAAAGGTGTAGCGTGGCGTTCCAATGCTTGCCTGGGCTTGTCTGCCGGCAACAGTTCGCGATCCGGACTCATTGAATGGAGAGGAGAAAGACCAAATGCAAACCCAACCGCAAGTCCTTCGACTCCCCCTTCGCCGCGCTCACGGTCGCTCCGGATGACAGCACTCTTGCGGCGATCCAAAAAGACCATGTCCTAGCGGCTGGCGGACTGGAGGCGTTTTTCCCATCGTTCGTCATGGCGGTCGTCGTGGAGGACGAGGGCAAGCACGTGGCCCTGGGGGTCGCGCTCGAAGGTGAGACGGGTGGTGGCGGAGCCGTTGGCATAAAAGAAGGTGGAGGGGGACTCGGCAGCCAATTCGGCGACCTCGCCCTGCTGATTCTTCTCGTAGAGCCGATCGCCCTGGCGAAAGACCGAGACCACGGGATTGCCTTTCGGGTCGCAATATTCTCCGGTGAGGGCGTCGAGCTGCGCGGGGGCGAGCTTGACGGCAGGCGGGTGGAAGGGGATGAGGAGACGCTCGGCCAAGGGAGGCGGCTCCGGCGCGGGGGCTGCGGGATGAGGGGGTTTCGAGGTCGGCAGGAGATCCAGGCGGTGGGCGAGGAGCCAGCGGGGCAGCTCCGGTTCGTTGTAGGCGCGGGTCCAGCAGTCGTGGCGGTAGCCCTGGTAGAGCCACAAGCGAATGCGGCCGCCAACGGCCTTGAAGGCCTCGAACATGAGCTCGCTCTCGCGCGGGGAGACGACCGGGTCGTCCATGCCGTGAAAGAGCCAGATGGGGGTATGGGCAAGCGAACGGGCGTACTCGGCGGGGAGGGTGGAGGCTAGCTGCCAGCGCTCCGGGGCATAGCTCCAGAAGATGCCGCTGGCGGCGATGGCGACGGCGGCCCAGCGATGGGGATAGAGGCGGGCCAGCTCCCAGGCGCCATAGCCGCCGAGGGAGATGCCGGTGAGGTAGGTGCGATCGGGATCGGCGTGGAACTCGGCCGTCTCCTGGTCGAGGGCGGCGATGGCCATCCCGAGCATATCCGGATCGGTCCAGACAGCCGGCAGCGGGCACTGCGGCATGACCAGGATGAAGGGCCAGCGGTCAGGGTGGTCGCGGACCGCCTGGGGAAGGCCGATCTGGGTCTGCCACATGCCCTCGGAACCGCGCTCGCCGCGGCCGTGGAGAAAGAGAATGATGGGCCATTGCCTGTGGTCGTCGCGACGCCATTCCTCAGGCAGGTATACCTGGAAGCGGTAGACGGCGCCGTGGATCTCGACTCGACGGTTGAGAAAGCCGGTCTCCTGCGGAGGTTCGGTCTGCGCGGGGTGGGTTTTGGCCGCAGCGGCGCGCGGCGATCCTGCCAAGGCGATCAGGAGGCAGGCGGCAAGAAATCTCGCAAAACGGGGCATACAGGAATCCAAGCGCAAAACTCCCGGCGCGCAGGGAGAGTGTTATTGCCCGGGATTTCCAGTGTGCACGATCGATGGCCGCGGGAGCAAACGGTTTTGCGATTCCCTTGGTAATTCCTGAGGATTTTCTTACGTACTGGATGGAACAATTAGAGTGATATGCAGTACGCGCTCATGACCACACTGGAACCCGGAGATACGCTGGACCACTACCGGCTGGAAGCAACGGTTGCTCACAGTGGGATGGCGACGCTCTACAAGGCGACGGACCTCAAGAACGGCGGGCTGGTGGCGCTGAAGGTCCCGCACGCGGAGATGGAGGCCGATCCGGTTCTGGTGGAGCGATTCAAGCGGGAGGAGGAGATTGGCCGGGAGCTGAACCATCCGGGGGTGGTGAAGACTTACGGAGGGGAAGAGCGCAGCCAGCTTTACATGGCGATCGAGTGGGTGGAAGGGCGGCTGCTGAGGTCGATTCTGAACCAGGAGGGCAGGCTGCCGGTAGAGCGGGCTGTCAATCTGACTTTGCAAATCTGCGATGCGCTGGACACCATGCACAAGCACGGGGTGGTGCACCGCGATCTGAAGCCGGAGAACGTGATGGTGGACGATGAGGACCGCATCAAGGTGATCGACTTCGGGATTGCGATGAAGGAGGATGCGCGGCGATTGACGTTTGCCGGGCCATCGGCCTTGTTGGGCACGCCGGATTATATTTCTCCGGAGCAGGTGAAGGGGCAGCGCGGGGACCAGCGCAGCGACGTGTATGCGCTGGGCGCAATGCTCTACGAGATGCTGACCGGGGAGCCTCCCTTTACCGGATCGAATCCGCTGGCGGTGATGAACGAGCGGCTGCTCAACGATCCCAAGCCGGCCCGCAAGCTGCGGGCGGAGATTCCCGCGGAGGTGGAAGAGATTCTGAAGCGGGCGCTGGAGCGCGAGCCGCGGCACCGTTACCAGACGGCCGGCGAGATGGCTTGGGAACTGGAGCACCAGGAGCAGGTGGGCGTGGAAGAGGAGCGGCGGCCGGCGCTGGGTGGCCTGCGGCTGCCGGGCGGACGGAAGATGCTGCTCTACGCGGGGCTTGTACTGGGGCCGATCTTGATTTTTGGGTTGATGGTGATACTGGCGGGGAGGTGAGACAGCGGGGATGACCTCCCAGGTCCCTGAATCGCGGGACCCCGGTCACGCGGCAAGTCCTCGGAGAGGGAATTCAGGTCACAGCAGCAGCGTCTGGGCGTCTGGCGTCCTTCCGTCAAAAGGAAGCAGAGGTAAACTCAGCGCTTTCAAAGGTCCACCAGGTGTTGGCGTAGATGATGACCGGCAACTGACCGGCGGCGGTGGAGTCGAAGCCGTAAACGAACTCGTTTTCTCCCTGATTGACGTTGAATGTCTGGAGATTCAACGCAGGAGTAGCTGGAATATTCTTGCCTGTTTCTCACTCTACGCGGGCTCGATGCCTGCGCAGTTCCGCACGGCAAGGGCGCTCCTTTGGCGGTATCGCAATTGCAGCGCCCGCGATTTGGCTGTGCAGCCGCTCTTGCGTGCAATTACCATCCGGCAGCGCACAATGGCTGCATGTTAACCTCTGTCTGCCAGACCCTCGCCGGCCCGGCGCACAACCCAAAAACAGCCGAGAATCCCCGTTTATCCACTCTCCTGCACACAGAATCTCCGTTTTCTTTACCGAATCTTCGCTTTGCATATAATTGTAAGATGCGTATAATCATGATTTTACAGCAGGAACTTAAAGTAATACCAGTTATCTCAATGGTAAACAGTGACCCCCTAATAATCGGGGTTTTTGGTCAAAAGACAGGGCTTTTTGTTTGATTTTGAGCGAAAAACACGCGGTTTTCCAACAGCGCTTTACTTCCGGACCTGTCGCCAGGACCGTGTCGAATTGGGACCCTCCAAACCGTCTCCGGAAGTTCCGAATTCCGGAAACAGAGCAAGCGGCGCACTTGAACAATCTCAACCAGACACGCGATTTCCGAAAACGCCGTCGGCGCAAATAACCACTCCATGGACGAAGACCTTTTGGTTCACCCCCAGCGAGCAGAGTTCGCTCGCTGGGGACGCCGAGTCCGCGAGGGCGTGGGTGCCGCGCCGAAGCTCGGCCACCCAGCGAGTCAGCTGGCTATTTACGCGTGCAGGCGCCTGAGCAGGGCGCTGGCGCGCCGGAACCAGGGGCGCTCCCGGCGGCGGAGGTAGCCGGGCATGGTGGGCTCCTTGTCCAACACCTTCTGCGCCCATTGGCGGGCTTCGGCGGTGCGCCCCTCGGAGGCAAGCAGAGCGGCGAAGTTCAGATAGGTCTCCGACAAAGTAGAGAGTACGGTCACCTGGCGGAAGAGGGCCTCGGCTTTTTCCGTTTGTCCGGTCAGCGCGTAGGCGTGGGCAAGCAATCCGGCGGCGCGATGGAAGTCGTAATCGGGTTCCTTGCCGACAACCCGCTCCAGATCGGGCAGCGCGGCTGCGGGATCGCCCAACAGCAGGGCGCAGACGCCGCGGCGGTAAAAGGTGTCGTCGGTGTCGGAACGGGCGGCGATGGCTCTGTCGAAGTCGGCTCGCGCCTGCTCGAGGTTGCCGTCGTCCATGTAGAGGTGGGCGAGCTCTTCCCAGTTTCCGGCCGAGGGGTTGTCTCTGACCGCGGCTTCGAGTTCGCCGATGCGCTTGCGGCGCGGGAAGACCTTGAAGGACTGGCCGACGAGGCCGATGTCGGGCAGCGCCTCGACGCAGAGATAGACGATCGCGCCGATGGGACCGAGGAAAACGATGATGAAGAGCCAATAGGTGTCTGGGCGGCGGCGGATGAAGTGGATGATCGCCGCAACCTGCAGCAGCAAGCTCCACGGGTAGAAAAGGTGGCTCAAGATTCCCATGCGAAGTTGGCCCTGGAGACAGGTTACACAATTGCCAAGGAGAGTTTGGATCAGCGGTACGATTCGTCGCGGTGGATGACGAATTCGGGGTAGGCGCCGCCGCCGAGTTCGTGGAGGTCCATGCCCATGCGCTCGCCGTCTGGATCGGCGCGGAAGGGGACGAAGCGGTTGAGGACAAAGAAGAGAAGATAAACCAGCGGCAGGACCAGGCCTAGAAGAGTGGCGATGCCGATGAGCTGGGCAACGAGCTGTCCGGGCTGCCCGGCGAAAAGGCCTCCCGCGAGAAGTCCCCAGAGACCCCCGGCGGCGTGGCAGGTGACGGCGCCGGAGGGATCGTCGATGGACAGGGCGAGTTCGAGGAGTTCGACCATCAACGGGGTGAAGATGCCGGCGACCGCTCCGATAAAGAGCGCCTGGCCGGGGGAGACCAGGGCGGCGGTGGCGCTGGAGGCGACCAGGCCGGTGAGCCATCCGTTGGCGCAGAGGCTGGCGTCGGGCTTGCCGAAGCGGGCGCGGGTAACGGCGAAGGTGGCGGCGACGGCGGCAGCGGCGGAGAGCAGGGTGTTGAGCGCGGCGACGGCCAAAGATGCGAGCGGGGCGTGGAGCCAGAGGATGGCGCCGGCCAGGTTGAAGGCCAGCCAGCCAACCAGGGCGACGAGACAGCCGAAGAGGACATAGGCGGCGTTGTGGCCGGGCATGGCGGTGGAGAGGCCTTCCTTGGGGAACTTTCCCTTGCGCGGGCCGGCGATCCAGATGACGGCCATGGCGCTCAGGCCACCGAGGACGTGAACCGTGGCTGCGCCGGCGGGGTCGAGAAAGCCCGCGCCGAGGGAGAAGTTCTGGCCGAGTTGGGTGAGCCATCCGCCGGTCCAGATCCAGTGAGCCAGAAAAGGAAAGACGATGGCCGCGAGGATGGCGGCGGTTGCGCAACCGGCGGTGAGGCGGAAGCGGTCGGCTCCGGAGCCCCAGGGGATGAGTGCGGCCAGAGCTACGGCGAGGAACTCGAAGAGCAATGCGAGCTGCGACTGGGGCAAGGCGGAGGCGAGACCGCCAAGAAAGAACGGACCGGCTCCCAGCCAGTTCCAGGGCTTTCCCGCAAAGAGGAAGGAGTGGCCCGCGCCGCCGGACTGGGTGCCGGTGAAGGTAGCACCGACGAGGGCGAAGACGATTGCGGCGACAGCGACGATGGCCAGACAGCCGAGCAGCGACTGGGAGGCGGAGCGGGAGCGGCCGAGTCCGGCGTTGATGAGGGCCAGGCCGGCAATGGCCAGAGGGGCGAGGAGCAAGAGAACAAGCGTGAGGGCAAAGACGGCGTCGGTCATCGGCGGTTCTCTCCCATTATCGGTTGTCCATCAGCGGTTCTCAGGAGGGATTTCCATGTGGCCGCGGACGGCGACGCCGAGACCCAGGACTTCAACGGCCAGGCCGCAGAGCACGAAGGCCGTCCGGACCGGCGTGGCGGGAAAGAGGACGAGGGCGGTTAACGCGAGAAACAGACCGGCTGGCATGACCAGCAATCCGGCGTATTTCATGGGCTTTCCTTTGCGAACCTGCCCGACTCAAACGGGCCCGATTCGCGCCTTGAGACGGGTGGAAACTCGCGCTCGAAACCCAAATTCGATTTGGGGTCCGCAGTACAGGATGTCCTATCTGAGATCGGCTGTTACGCCCTTATGAATTCTAAAGCATCGGGTTGTACGGACCGCAGCGGCGAGGCAGGTTGGCCGGAACCCGCGGCGCGCCTTTACGGTTTCCTTTTGAGAGGCGGTCAATAATCGACTGATGTACAACCGTCTTGACGGGGCCCGCAGGGTCATTTCTGTAGTCCTTGGTGGTATCGCTCTTTCGGGCGCGGGAGTGCTGTTCATGTGGGACGGCTTTCCAGAGGTTTTTCCTGCCGGCAGCCATGACTTTATCGCGGCTTTTTCACTGGCCATGATCGCTTTTGCCTATCTTGTGTACCAGGTGGCGCACCGGCCTGCGCGTCTGGAGTTTGCCAAGGCGATCATGCTTGCGCTTGCCTTTCTGTTCTGGGCCGCCAACCAGCTCTGGCCGAATCTGCCCCAGGCGACACTCTTCAACGATGTTGCCATCGCGCTGTTCGTCCTGGATATTTTCCTGGTCATGGTTGGCTGGCCGGCAACATCGCCGGATGAGTCCTTTGGCGAAACCTATGCACAGCCGGGCAAGGAAGAACAATTTTGAGCCTGCTCAACATGCGCAGGCATCGAAAGGTACGGGATTTGGTCTGCCGCCGGCGATCGGGTGTTTGCCGGAGTTCTTGATTTCTCTCTGCAAGGTGTAGGCGAGTTTCTGGCCGGGTAGCGGAGTCTTGAATCGGCATGATCATTTGTGGATGTTATCCCAGCCTCCGGTACGCGCGCTGCCGGAGGCGCGATAGGTTGTTGCCTTCCTCGATGCTTATCACAAGCGGTTTTCTTTTCAACGGATTACGAAAACGGTTTCAGACAAACTTTTTTTGGAATTTGAGGGTCGAACCCTTTTGCTAGGGGAACTCCGGCTGCTATATTGGATTTTCGGGGCCTTCCACCTCTCGGGTGAGTTTTGCTCAAGAACGCGGTTTGTACACAACCTATGTGACCGCCGGCACAGCGGGCGCATCCTGAACGAAAATCAAGCAGGGAAAGTATTCATGGCGCAGATATTCGACCGCAGCTCCAACGCTCTGGCACGCGCGAGCCTGGTGTTGACGGGGCTGATCGTGATCGCCCTGGGAGTGACGCTGGACCAACTGCAGCGCTCCCCCTGGGTGACGCGGCAGGGGCAGCGCCCGGACCAGCCGGTACCGTTCAGCCACAAGCACCACGTGCAGGGACTGGGGGTGCAGTGCCAGTACTGTCACGTCACCGTGGAAAAATCGAGCTACGCCGGAATTCCGCCTACCAAGACCTGCATCAACTGCCATGGGCAGATTTGGACCAACGCGCAACTGCTGGAGCCGGTGCGCGCGAGTTGGGCGACGGGCCAGAGCGTGGCGTGGACCAAGGTTCACGACCTGCCGGATTTTGTGTACTTCAGCCACGAGATACACGTGAACAAGGGGCTGGGCTGCGCAAGCTGCCACGGGCGCGTGGATCAGATGCCGCTGATGTATGAGCAGAACACTCTGCAGATGGAGTGGTGCCTGGACTGCCACCGCAATCCAGCGAAGAATATCCGGCCCACCAGCGAGATCTACAACATGGCGTGGGAAGCGCCGAACGAGGACAGGCCGGTGTGGTGTGCGGTGGGGGACGAAAAGAGCGGCCTCCCGACGGCGCAGAGCGTGAACTGCGTGACGAAGGAGCCGGGTCAGGGCGGCGGAGAGATTGCATCGTTGAACCTGCCGGCAGGCGGCGCGAAGGGACTGGCGGGAGATGTGGCGTCCGCGGCGATGCCGGTGGCACTGAAGTACGAGAAGTTCACCAACCAGGATGAATTGGGACATTTTCTGGTGAAGCACTATAAGATTCGCACCCCGAAAGAGCTGACCAGCTGCGAGGTCTGCCACCGATGAGAGGAAAAGTGAGCGGGAACGGGAAGAACGAGAAAACGCCGATGACGCTGGAGGCGGTGCGCGCGGAATTGAAGAGTGCAAAGGGCAAGAAGTATTGGCGTTCGGTGGACGAGCTGGCCGATACGGCGGAGTTTCAGGCGGCCGTCGAGAAGGAGTTTCCCTCCTCGGCGCAGGAGTGGGTGGACCCGGTTTCGCGGCGCGGGTTCATGAAGCTGATGGGCGCGTCGCTGGCGCTGGCGGGGCTGGCCGGATGCACCAAGCAGCCGGACGAGCCGATTTATCCCTACGTCAAGCAGCCGGAAGATCTGATCCTCGGCAAGCCGATGTACTTTGCTACGGCGCATCCATTTGCGACGGGCGCGGTGCCGCTGTTGGTCAAGAGCGATCAGTTCCGGCCCATTAAGGTGGATGGCAATCCCGAGCATCCTTATAACCAGGGCTCGTCGGACCCATTCACGCAGGCGACGCTGCTGGAGCTTTACGATCCGGACCGGTCCAAGCATGTCACTTATCGCGGCGAGGACCGGGAGTGGGCGGAGTTTGCGCAGGAGTTACGGCTCAAGGCGGCGGCGTCGAAGGACGGGACGGGGATTTACTTCCTGAGCGCGACGATTACTTCGCCGACGCTGGCGCGGCAATGGAGCGAGGTGCAGAAGGCGTATCCCAAGGCGAAGTTGGTGCAATACGACCCTGGGATTGCGGGGACGGCTGCGCAGAGCGGACAGAATGTTCAGTATTCGCTCGCCGAGGCTGATGTCATTGTCTCGCTTGATGCGGATTTTCTATCGGGCGCCGGCTTCCCCGGCTTTCATGCGCTGGTCCGCGAGTACGCGGACCAGCGCAAGGCTCCGGAGAAGCTGAACCGGTTGTATGCGATTGAGTCGACGCCGACGACTACGGGGTTGAAAGCGGAGCACCGGCTGGGACTGAGGGCGAGCGAGATTCCGGCGTTTGCGGCGGAGCTGGCGAAGGCTGTGGGCGTGGCGGGCGTTGATGCTCCGGCCTATGCGTGGACCAACGAGCAGAAGAAGTTCCTGGCCGCACTGGCGAATGATTTGAAGGTGCATGCAGGCAAAAGCGTTGTGATTCCTGGGCTGTATCAGGACCTAACGGTGACGGCGCTCGCGCTGGCCATTAACCTCGTGCTCGGTAATTTGGGCAAGACGGTTCTTTATGTATCCGAACCGAAGATCCCGCTGCCTTGGGATCAGATTGCCGATTTGAAGGCGCTTGTTGCCGATCTGAATGCTGGCAAGGTGGATTGGCTGGTGATTCTGAACTCCAATCCGATCTATGACGCGCCTGCCGACCTGGAGTTTGCGGCGGCTTTTGATAAGGCCAAGACGGTCGTGCACCTTGGCTCGCACGTGGACGAGACAGGACAGATTGCGCACTGGCATATTCCGGCGGCGCATTACCTGGAGTCGTGGTCGGATGCGCGTGCGTATGACGGGACGGTCTCGATTGTGCAACCGATGATCGATCCGCTCTACGGCGGCCGGACGGCGCACCACGTTTTTCAAACGCTGCTGAATGAGCCGATGTTGAGCCCGTACGACGCGGTCCGCGACACCTGGAGGTCGACGATCAAGGGCGATTTTGAAGCAGGCTGGCGCAAGGCACTGCACGCGGGCTGGATCGACGGCACTGCATCTCAGACCACCGAATTTGGGGGAGCCAGGTTGACACGTGTTCCTGCGCCTGCCCCGAAAGATGCCATGGAGATCATCTTCCGGCCCGATCCGAATGTGTATGACGGGCGGTGGTCGAATGTAGGCTGGCTGCAAGAGCTGCCCAAACCGGTGACCAATCTGAGCTGGGACAATGCGGCGCTGGTTTCGGGGGCGACGCTGACCAAGCTTGGACTTGAAGAAGACGACATTATCGAGTTGAGCGTGGGCGGGCGCAAGGTGAATGCGCCGGTGATTGTTGCGCCGGGCCATCCGGATAATTCCGTTACGGTGCATCTGGGCTATGGGCGCGAGTTTGCGGGGCGCGTGGGCTCGGGCGCGGGGTTCAATGCTTACTTGATTCGGACTTCGGATGCGCCATTTTATGCGACAGGGTCGATCAAGAAGCTCGATGGCAAGTGGGGCGTGGCGGTGACCAAGAGCCACTTCCAGGACCACCGCGGAAAGCGATTCGGCGAGCAGGGCAACGGGAACAACTCGCTCGAGGCCGACGAGGCGATCGGCGAGCGCGGCATCATCCGTTACGCGACGCTCGATGAATACAAGAAGAACCCTGGGTTTGCCCACGAGGGCGAGGGGCGCGAGACGCCGAGTCTGGATACGTCGCTGTTCCCCAACTGGGAGTACAAGGACAATGCGTGGGGCATGTCGATCGACATGAACAGTTGCACGGGGTGCAATGCCTGCATCGTGAGCTGCTACGCGGAGAACAACATTGCGGTGGTGGGCAAGCAGCAGGTGCGCATCGGGCGCAACATGCAGTGGCTGCGCATCGACACGTACTTTGAAGGCGATCTGAGCGCTCCGCGGGCGCACTTTCAGCCGATGGCCTGCCAGCACTGCGAGAACGCTCCCTGCGAGCAGGTTTGCCCGGTGGGCGCGACGGTACACACGCCGGAAGGCCTGAACACGATGGTCTACAACCGCTGCGTGGGCACGCGCTACTGCTCCAACAACTGCCCGTACAAGGTGCGGCGCTACAACTTCCTGCTGTACTCGGACTATGAGACGGAGAGTTTGAAACTTTCGCGCAACCCGGACGTGAGCGTGCGGTCGCGCGGCGTGATGGAGAAGTGCAGCTACTGCGTGCAGCGGATCACGGCGGCGAAGATCGAGAGCGACAAGGAGAATCGCGCGATCAGGGACGGCGAGATCCAGACCGCTTGCCAGCAGGCGTGCCCGGCCTCGGCGATTACCTTCGGCAACATCAACGACAAGCAGAGCCGGGTGGCCAAGCTGCAAGGGGACGAGCGTAGTTACCAGGTGCTGGCCGACTTGAATACGCGTCCGCGGACGAAGTATGTGGCCGCGGTGTTAAATCTGAATTCCGAACTTCAAGATGCGCCGGTGGAACACTTCCCGGCGAACGGTTGAGAGGCGCAAAGGAACGATGGCAACCGCGGACCTGAAACCGAAAGATCCGATGATCGACCCCGCGACCGGAGAATACCGCGTCATTGCGCCGGGGCAGACCTTCCTCTCGATCACCGAGAAGATTGCGGGGATCGTGCTGACGCCCGACACGCCTCTGGGCTGGTTTGCGCTGTTCGGGGTGGGCGGCGCGGGGGCGACCATGCTGATGGTGGCCCTGACCTGGCTGTTCCTTAAAGGCGTCGGCATCTGGGGCATCACCCAGCCAGTGGCCTGGGGATTCGCCATCATCAACTTTGTGTGGTGGATCGGCATCGGCCACGCGGGGACCTTGATCTCGGCGATTCTGCTCTTGTTCAAGCAGGGCTGGCGCAACTCGATCAACCGCTTCGCGGAGGCGATGACGATCTTCGCGGTGGTCTGCGCCGCGCTGTTTCCGCTGATTCACGTAGGCCGCCCCTGGCTGGCTTACTGGATGCTGCCGGTGCCGCTCACCATGAATGTATGGCCGCAGTTCCGCTCGCCGCTGATGTGGGACGTGTTCGCGGTCTCGACCTACGCGACGATTTCGGTGGTGTTCTGGTACATCGGGATGGTGCCGGACTTTGGGACCATGAGGGACCGCGCCGAGACCAAGCTGTCGCAGTACTTTTATGGCCTCGCGGCGCTGGGGTGGCGCGGATCGGTGCGGCACTGGATGCGCTACGAGACGGCCTCGCTGCTGCTGGCCGGCCTCGCGACGCCGCTGGTGCTCTCGGTGCACACGGTCATCAGTTTTGATTTTGCGGTCGCGGTTCTGCCGGGCTGGCACACCACCATCTTTCCGCCCTATTTTGTGGCCGGCGCGATTTACTCGGGCTTTGCGATGGTGCTGACGCTGGCCATTCCGCTGCGCAAGTTCTATCACCTGGAGGCGCTGGTCACCGAACGCCATATCGACAATATGGGCAAGGTGATGCTGGCCACCGGGTTCATTGTGGCCTACGGGTACGGGATGGAAGTGTTCATGGCCTGGTACTCGGCGTCGCACTGGGAAGCCTTCATGATGTGGAACCGGATGTTCGGGCCGATGGGCTGGTCGTACTGGGTTCTAGTGACCTGCAACCTTCTGATTCCGCTGACGACGTTGTGGGTGAGGAAGTTGCGGACCAACATCGGGTACATGTTCTTTATCTCCATCGTGGTGAACACGGGGATGTGGTTTGAGCGCTTCGTGATTGTTGTGACGAGCCTCTACCGCGACTTTTTGCCCTCGTCGTGGGGAACCTACCGCGCGACCCGTTGGGATTACGCGATCTATGCGGGCACGCTGGGATTGTTCACGGCGCTGTTCCTCCTGTTTGTTCGCTTCCTGCCCATGATTCCGATGTCCGAGATCCGCATGATGCTGCCGGGGGCCAAGATTACGCCCAAGGCAACTGCGAAGGCTGGTGACTGATGCCTCCACGCGAAGGAACCTACGGCCTGTTGGCCGAATTCGATACGCCCGGCGACCTGATTCGCGCCGCGCAACAGGCGCGCCGCGACGGCTGGCGGCGGATGGACTGCTACACGCCCTATCCGGTGGAGGAGGCGGGCGAGGCCATCGGCTTCCACCGCAACAAAGTGCCGCTGGTGACGCTGGTCGGCGGGTTGATGGGGTTGGCGGCGATGTTTCTTTTCGAGACCTGGGTCTCGGTGTGGGCGTATCCCTTGAATATCGGCGGGCGTCCGCTGTACTCGTGGCCGGCGTTTATTGTGCCTGCCTACGAGTGGACGATTCTGTGGGCGGGACTTTCGGCAGCCTTTGGGATGCTGGCGCTGAACGGGCTGCCAGCGCTCTATCATCCGCTGTTCAACGCGCCGAACTTCCGCGACGGGGCGACCACGGATAAGTTTTTTCTGTGCCTGGAGGCGCTGGACCCGAAGTTCGATCTGGTGGAGACACGAGCCTATCTGACCAGCTTCCAGCCGATGTCGGTGGTGGAGGTGGCGTACTGATGGTGAGCCGCCTCAAGACGTTGGACGGGATGAAAAACGAGAGCCTCGTTAGGGATTTGTGCCATCCCAGGTCTCAGAAACGAGACCTGGGGCACCCGGCATCGATGCTGGGTCTGGCAGCGCTGTTGCTCATCACCGGTTGCCGGCAGGATATGCAGAACCAGCCGAAGCTGATTCCGCAGCGGGGCTCGGATTTCTTTGCCGACCACCGGGGAGCGCGCCCGCAGGTGGTAAACACGGTGGCGCGCGGCCAATTGCGCGAGGACAGCTACTTCTACACCGGCGTTGTGCAGGGCGCGAACGGCTATCGCGAAGAGAAAAACGAGATGCCCTTTCCGGTGACGATGGAAGTGTTGAAGCGCGGGCAGGAGCGATTCAACATCTATTGCTCGCCGTGCCACTCGCGGGTGGGCAACGGGCTGGGGGCAATTGTCGAAAGGGGCTACAAGCCGGCCGCGAATCTGCACGACCAAGTGCGTTTGTCGCAGCCAATCTCGCACTACTTCTACGTGATGACGCACGGGTACGGGGCGATGCCGGACTACTCGGCGCAACTGACGCCCGTTGATCGCTGGGCGGTGGCTGCTTATGTTCGCGCATTGCAGTTGAGCCAGGCGGCCGGGGAGAAAGATGTGCCGGCGGGCGCGGTGGTCAGAGACCTGAAGGCCCTGGCGAAAGAAAGGAATCTGCCTGAGGGTTTTGCCGAGCCGTGGAAGCTGCCTCCGAC
>Ga0326728_10003399_pt1 | contig 49668 bp, 31 predicted proteins | sample MB3enrmetagenome_FD_207602 | JGI IMG/M metagenome (GOLD analysis project Ga0326728, IMG submission 207602) | Lab enriched peat soil microbial communities from McLean, Ithaca, NY, United States - MB31MN | ecosystem: Environmental > Terrestrial > Soil > Wetlands > Peat | place: USA: New York... | reverse complement strand
AAGAATGATTAGTGTTTCAATAGACCATACATCGGTAAATCATTTAATGTAAAGGATTCGATATATCTTTGATTTTTTTCCTTCGCGAAAATCTTGTTCAAATCTTTCCCGATAATTTTTGTTGCCAATGGAAGTTTGATTTCTCCACTTTGGTCAATTTAAATTACTCCCTTTTGATATAAATTTTATTTAATATTTCATTAATTCAATTGAGAGTACTGTTAGATATTTATCATTTGTGCTTACGATTTCATTTTTTAACCTATAATTTCCCTCCTCGATGTTAATTGTTGTCAATGATGGAATATTTGAATCATCATCGGTTGATGGACGCATAAAAATAATTAATGGAATACTCGCAATTATATGAAAAAAGAAGTGGAATGCACATTAATTAATCCAAAGAACAAATTCAATAATTAGATTTTGATCAAATCATACCGTTGGAAGGAAAGTTCAATTATGTAGTCATAAAAGGAAGTGGAAAAAGGAAAATGCGGTGGATGGGCTTAGGGACTTGTTTTCAAAAGATGACGAAATGAACCAGGAAGCCACTTAGTCTTTAGCTGACTAGTAGTTCACCTAAGGACTAGGTACTAATCAATTAAGGGTATAACTATATAAAATATATGCAAAAGATATATAATTCATGAATTCTCTTTATAATTTTGAGGTTCTCAAACACCTTTAAACAGACCTACTATCGGCTGCAGGTATCTCTTCACTTGCAGCCTACAAGATTAATTGTAGGCCTTTTACTGTTGTTGATGATCAAGGTCTCGAGGATTTCACAAAGACAGCAGCATATGACTAAACATGTCTGTGAGGTTCAGGTAGGAAAAAGCCTGTATTCAGAAACATGATTATACGATTTCTTTTAATTCCTAGTTGACACAAGACAAACAAAAATTAAGGGGTACAGGAAAGAGGTTATGGCATGAATGAAATTGAAGAAGCTAACTTTAACAAAGGTAACTTTGAACGAGCTAATCTTAAAATAGCTAACTATAAAGAGGATAACCTTACTAGACCTAATTTTATAGGAGCTGAACTTATAAAAGCTAACCTTAAAGAAGCCTACTTAGAAGGAGCTAACCTTAGGGAAGCTAATCTCGAAGGAGCTAATTTTGAAGGAGCTAACCTTAGAGAAACTAATCTTAAATGGAGTAACCTTAGAGGAGCTAGCCTTCATAAAGCTGATCTTGGAGAAGCTAATCTGAAAGAAACTAATCTTGAAGGATCTGACCTTATAAGGGCTAACCTTATAAAGGCTAATCTTCAAGGAGCTGATCTTGGAGAAGCTAACCTTCAAGGGGCTAACCTTAGAGAAGTTAATCTTGAAGGAGCCGACCTTAATTGGACTATACTCAGAGGGGCTAACCTTGCAGGGGCTAACCTTCAAGGAGCTAACTTTACAGGGGCTAACCTTGAATGGGCTAATCTCGCAGGGGCTAACCTTCAAGGAGCTAACCTTAGATGGGCTAACCTTGAAGGAGCTAACCTTGAAGGAGCTAACTTTGAAGGAGCTAACTTTAGTGGTGCTCACTATTTATCATTTGATCAGCTTTCTAAAGTGAAAACACTTTGTAATACAAAATTAAATGTAGATATCCTTAAATCACTAAAAGAGAAGCATCCCACCCTTTTTGAATAACCAAGGTTACAGGTCATCAAGATCTTAATAGGTTATGGAAAACCCAAAACTAATATTTGAAAAAGTATTATCGGAGTGAAAACACATTATAGAGGATTTTAATTTACCTCTAATTTTTTTTCTTCGCGATATCCTGTTTTAATCTTTCGTGCTAATTTCTGTATTTAGTTCTGGTGCCTTTACTTACTAGGGCCTGCAGCATGAATGCTTAAAATGCATTATCTTGGCGTAGAACTCTAGAGTATAGCTTTTATCTAGCTATAATCGCTATAGATTTGAATTTTACAGAAAATTATGCACACTGCCTTTTAGTGCGTTTTATGATTAAATTTTACAGGTTAATCAAGCCTTAATTTTAAATATGGAACATAAAATATATTTTAGGATTAATTTTGAGAGTAGTAGCTGAAATTCAGAATCATGAGGCCATATGATAGTAAATACCACCAATAAATCAAGCGATAAAAAGCAAAAGATGCAGCATATTTCTCGAAAATTATACGACGGCATCTTCCGAAACTTACACAAGAGCATAGAGAATGAAGTCCCAGTTATGATTGGACTTATGAATGCGGCAATCTACTGGATAAAGAAATATTTTACTACTGGTTACAAGGTTGTGAAAGGTTACAATGCTGCCTAAAGAAAAGTAAAAAATAAGTACTTATGGCGTTATAAAATCTATCAAACTTTCTGCTCATCTATTTACAGCGGTTTATTCTACTATCCAATGCAATATAATATTTTTTAAAAAATGGAAGAATAAAATTTCTGTGCTTGGCAATAAATCCTTTTTTCTAAATATTATAGGTAAATATTATAGTTGTTAATTTTTACTGCGTGTACTATAATTGGTAATGTTGGTAATCGAGAATTTTGATAAACCTCAATTTTGGGATGGTTGCTGAGGTTGTCAGCAAAATTCCAGCTATGAGTTTATCATATGGCTGTACCTTGTACTAATTTTCAGTCATCATACTCCGTTGGCTTCAATGCGACCAGATTTTACTGCCTCCTTCAGTGCCTGATAATCGCGTTCCGTCTGTTCAGCGTAGGTGATAACAAAGTCAGTGATGGCATCACAAAAAGCGTCACTTTTGCCAATATATTCCGAAATACAGGCTGCATCCCCTGTTCTGGCATGAGCTCTTTTGTATAATTCATTTAAAATAACCACTTGAATAATTGTATATTATAGAGCATACTGAATTGATCACAAAAAGGGAGAAATATTTGCGGATTTGTGCGAAAACCTGTGGGTACTATCTATAATAAATCAAGTGCATATCTAAAAGGTATTACAATGATTAAGTTTAGGCATGAACGAATGTGACAATGATAATCAAAAAGAAACTGAAGACATGGAAAAAATGAAAAAGTTAAAGAGGTGAATCTACATACTACAGAGAATTCCGATAAATTCCTATTCATTTGAGCATTGAAGAGTTTAAATATATTGACAATAATTTTTACTTATGAAAACTCTTACTGATTTTGCTCTTAAAAAAGAATGAAATCTCTTTAGTAAGCTGGAGACAAACTTACTGAAATTGATATCTCAACTGATTGGAAATTTTTTCGTATCATTTTTAAGTTCATTATTTAAACAAAATAGTTTTGTATGGCAGACCTAAAGCTGAAGAAAAATCTGACGAGATAAATGAACGCACGTTCGCCGAGCAGTGTCTATGAAAACATGCCAGAAGTCTGGAAAAGTCTTTTTCCTTTTCCTCAAGCCGACAGCCATAAGTACAACCGAGGCACAGCATTAATCCGCGGGGGAGCGGTTATGACAGGAGCGGCACGTTTAGCAGCCCGCGCAGCGCAACGCGTTGGCGCTGGACTCGTGACGCTAGCCTCTCCCGCAGTCGCTTTGCCGATCTACGCCGAGGCGCTGGAAAGCGTAATCGTTCGTCCCTGCGACACGGCGCAAGAGTGGCAGGTGTTGGTCGACAATGAGCGTAAGCCCGCTCTTCTCATAGGCCCTGGTCTGGGCCTTGGTTCCGCGCAAAAAGCAGAAGTTATGATGGCGTTGGCAGCCAAGCGTCCGACGGTGGTGGATGCGGACGGCTTGACCAATTTTGCGGACAAGCCGGAAATATTATTTCAAGCCTTGCACACCGATTGCGTGCTGACTCCGCACGAGGGCGAGTTTATGCGATTGTTCGGCGAGATAGAAGGAGATAAACCTTCGCGGGCCTTTGCCGCCGCTCAACGCGCCGGATGCGTTGTTTTGTTGAAGGGGGCCAAAACAGTTATCGCTTCTCCCAATGGTGACGCCCAAGTTAACCATAACGCTCCGCCGTGGCTTGCAACGGCAGGCGCGGGTGATGTTCTGGCGGGGATGATTCTCGGCCTTGTCGCGCAAAAAATGCCGGTTTTTCAGGCTGCTGCTGCCTCCGCATGGATGCACGGGCGGATTGCCTCACTGAACGGCCCCGGATTGATTGCCGAGGATATTGTAGAGGGAATACCTGCAGTTTTGAGAGAAATTTTGGACTTGCAGCACTCCAGATTCAAACCAGATGGGAAGAACAATGGCCTAGGAATTTAAAATCATAGAAGTGTTTCCATGGGACGGAATAAGGCTGGATATATGTCATGTGAGCTTTGGAAAGTCTGTCTCCATAACGCAAAGTTCTTGATATGGCGGCCTCGCTTCGTTTAACGCAGAAAGAATGAAAGAAGGGGGCAAAATGATCCTGAAAAAAGCTGGAAAATAATAGATGAAGACTGGCTAAATCGGAGCAAATGAGAAAAATATAATATTGCTGTTGATGAGATGCTTCATAAAACAAGCACCATTAATACTCAATGGACTGTTGTGGGATCAAATGACAAGCACTATTCCAGAATAAAAATCCTGAAAACAATTACAGAAACACTTGAGAAAAAACTAAAATCGAAGTCCTTTTAATTTTTTCGGCTTCTTTTCAAATTTAAAAAAACAATAAAATTCGACTTAAATTAATTAAATTTTGATCCTTATCTTGGAAGTCTTGATTCACTATATGACTAGATTATATCGAATATATCACCTACACAAAATCCTAAAAGATCCCTTAAATTACCCCTTTTTCAGGGAGTTTTGCCTCTTAAACCTGCACAAGTACCCTGGGAAATCACTGCAGGGATCGCATTCGCAGCACTTGCTATCCCAGAGATCATGGGGTACACTAAGATTGCAGGCATACCTTTAGTTACTGGAATATATACAATCCTGCTGCCGATGTTAGCCTTTGCTATTTTTGGTTCATCCCGTCATCTCGCCGTTGGAGCTGATTTCGCAACGGCAGCTATTATAACAAGTGTATTGGTGACAATAGCTACTCCAGAATCACCAAAATATGTTGCATATGCTGGTATGATCGCCCTTCTTGTAGCGGCCTTGTTACTCCTCGGAGGCCTACTTCAATTCGGTTTTCTCGCTGATTTTCTTTCTCACACGGTCCTAATAGGATTTCTCACAGGCGTCGGCATTCAAATCTCAATCTCGGAGCTTAGTGAAGTACTCGGGATTCCTCACGGTTCATATGGAACACTTATGCAGATCACATATTTGTTCAAATATCTGTATCTTACAAATATTCCCACACTCTTGGTCTCTTTATCTGTGATTGGGATAATTACTCTTAGTGGAAGGATCCACAGCAAAGTTCCCGGTGCACTGTTAGCAATGATTGGTGCAATCGCTGTAAACTGGGCATTAGATCTTTCTTCTTATGGTATCACCATACTTGGCACAGTACCAGGTGGTTTGCCACATCTTTCTTTTCCCCAAGTTCCATTGTCTGATATCCCGAAGATCCTTAACACATCAGTGGCTTGTTTTATTGTCATCCTTGCCCAGAGTGCTGCAACTTCTCGGGCTTATGCTATGAAGTTCTCAGACACTTATAATGAAAATTTAGATCTCATTGGATTGAGCTTTGCTAATGTAGCAGCAGGTATATCAGGCACTTTCGTGGTTAATGGGAGTCCAACTAAAACAGAAATGGTTAAAAGTGTCGGAGGGTATACCCAACTTACCCAGCTTACAACAGTCTTCACTGTTTTGATAGTTTTGGTATTTCTTACTAAGCCGTTAGCCTATTTACCCACATGTGTACTTTCATCAGTGGTATTACTCATTGGTTTGCACCTTGTCGATATCAAAGGGATGACTGCTCTTCACAGACAACTGCCTGTCGAATTCGTCGTCGCCTTGATAACAGCTATGACGGTTATATTTATTGGAGTTGCACAGGGCATTGAGATAGCTATTATGCTCTCGATCATCGCTCACTTGCGCCACAGTTACCGACCGCTTAACTTACTGCTCGTTCCAAATGCCGGAGGTGGTATGAGGACAATTTCACTCGCGGAACAGCAGCAAGCTGTTGAAGGTTTGATTATCTATCGTTTTGGCTCAAATCTCTACTTTGCTAACGAAAATAGCTTCACAGAAGAAATAATTGCACTTGCAAAAAATACTCGTGCACTTAAATGGTTTTGTATTTCTGCCTCGAATATCGGCGATGTGGATTTCACCTCGGCAGAGGCACTCAAAAAGGTATATACTCAACTGAAAAAAATGGGATATTACTTTAGTACTAAGTGATGTAGTTGTGCCTGTAATGAATGAACTGGATAGAGATGGCATCATAAAAATGATTGGTAAAGACCATATCTTCGAGTCAGTCCAGGATGTTATAGTGGCGTACAAGAGCTTGGCTGACAGTGAAAACTAGCACTAAAATGAGGCACATGAATGAGAATGTTGCCGTACAAAATTTATGCTTGCCATCGAACTTAAAAGGCAAAAAGTCTTTGCAAATCGCTTTCTTTTGTATGCTTGTTATATTTAAATAGTCCATTTTTGTGTGAAAATTTGAAATACTCTTTTCATGATACTTAATTGTATTATACATGAGAAAAAGACACAGACAGGAAAATACAAAAAGCAAAAATCCCAAAATACGCACCTCAAATGTAGAGTCTTCAGCATACTGAAGGAAAGCCACTGTACCCGCAAAAAACGTAATAAACCAATATAGAACCAACCAGCGAATCTGGTCCCAATGTCGAAAGTTGCTATAAGTTTTTCATTGCAATCTCAATATCTTCGTTAACACCTACTCACTATACGATTTGAATTCCTGGATGCAATAGAAACTGGACGCAGAATAAGACACGCTTTGTCATAAATTTCTTCATCTTCCGAAAGCCTGGGACCGGCAATGTTCAGAACTTCATATTCTCCATGTGACAACCATTTAAGTATCAAATTAATACACTCAGGTATTCCCTGCTTTTCAAGATTTACGTGAAGATATGGCCGCTCCAATTTCGTAGCGAATTCTAACGTTAGAGCAGACCCTCCTTCTAATTTTCCGCGGGAAATAAGCAGTGTTGCGTGAGAGTCCCGAACATTCCACTCAGTGCGAATCTGACAGTCTGTTGACGGCGTTTCCATCATATTTTTGTACTTTGCTGGCAATGGTACATTTTCTTCAGTAAGTCGACCTTTAGGAACCCACCCACCAGCATCAATTCCGAGTTTCAATGCTGAATCAAGAGCTGCTCTGTCAACCCCAGTTTGTCCACCACTGACTATCCGTGTAAATAACAATTATTCTCTCCTCAGGCTGCTTTTTCACTTACTTATAGACTTTATACAATACATGCGCTTTGCTGTTGATTGGGCTTCACGTATAGAAAACCTGATAACTATTTTTTAGGACTATTTAAGTGGTTCCGTTGCAAAAATAAAAACAATTAACGATTCATTTATTTCTCTACCCTAACAAACTTTGCTAGAATTCGTTTTCTAACTTCATCAATATCCTTGACGTTTATCTCAACATTCTCATTTTTGCTGTCTGAGACTGAATTAGTTTTCCTATAGACCCTTCTGCCGAAATCTTCCGAAAACCTTCGCTCCAAAATGAACATACATATCCGAGTGTCTCCAGCTTTTGCTGCTTCGTTTAAGCGTTCCAAAAGTTTTAGAGCACCTTCAGCATTACACTTTTGAATATGTTGATAGAATTCAAAATGCCTTCCGGATGTTGAATTTTTGCCCTGCTGCATCCATAAATTGAATGATTTATACGTCACACAAGCCGACTCGGCAGCCAATCTATAAGTCAAACCGAGCGCAATATTATCACCGATTCTCTGTTGTATTTCCTGAGTAAGTTTTGATGGACGAGCCATAGATTCACAGTTTTTACTTTATAATTAATATTGGCTAGTCTTGTATTTTAAGATTTAGTTCTTTTTGTGTATAGAAGCGGGATTTATATCCATCAAATCTGAGCCATTATAAGAACGTTAGAGACGTTTTCTAAGTAGGGCAATGGAATATAATATCGGACTCTAAATAAAAATCTCACCAGTGGTCCCAGATTAAGCTATTTTTCGACCAAATCAAATCCCCATTATTTGACTTCTTCACGATAACCATCTTTAAGTTATTTTTCATATAGTTTTATTACTTATTAATAATATATATTTAGTGTTGATAATATGACCCTTATAAACCGTGATTTGAGTTAAATGAAAAAAATAAAAAAATTAATCAATTTAGAATTTCGTTAAAAGAAAGTTCTTTAATTGTATCTTGATATAGCCCCATTGAATAGTGAAGATTTCTACAAATATCGATGTATTCTTTATATGAAGGATCGGTTTTTATCTCATCCCATGATTTTTCAAGTTGATACGCTTCTAATAAAGCTTCGATTGCATTTATAACATTTTTACTGCATTCTATTGCGTTTTTATTCCATTTGATTATCTCTACCACTTCAATGATATCCATATAAACTCGATAAGTTGTATGCCATACTCCTTGTTCTCGATAAGTGCTGAAGTCACCGGAATTCCATGGTTGTGTATTCCAACGACTCATTTCCAAGTGAAAGATGTCATAGTTTGCTATAAGCAATTCTTTTGTACCAATTTCGCACGCACCAGATGAAACAAGATCGTCTATTTTATCACTAATGACAGTTCTCAACTTTGAGGCCAAATAACCTTTTTCAAAGAAAGAATGCCCAACAGAAACCAATATATTTCTAATATCTTCGTCAATATAATTTAAATCTTTGATTGTAAAGACGATTAACATTGCTGAAGGGACTATGTCGGCACATTCACCACAGTCTGCGTTACATTTTTCTAAATAACATTTCATAATTTTATCTCCATGGTTTGCTTCTTTACATTCTTCTAGGTATTTTACTGCCTAATAGATGGTCAAACTTCTGCTAACCTGTGGCCCATCAGCACAGAATCAGAAGTAAAGTTCTGAAAGGCTGAACATGTGTTACAAACAATAATTCAAACCAATTTCAGTTTTAGATCTGGCATTTAATATCATCCCCATTTTATTCAGTGTTTCTAATACAGTTGCATGAGCCACACCTTATCGCATTCATAAAATCACGAGTAACGATTGATCGGTGAAATTTGTGAGAGGAAACAATTTCATTGTCAAACTTATTTTGATTCTCCTGCCACTTTTTGCCACCCATAACCATCGCCTTCAATTTCTATTTTCTTTACTTTACCTTCATACAAGCCTATGAAGCATGTTTTTAGCAGTGGATCTGCTGCATCCTACTAAACTCATAATGATCGCAGTTGACTTGATACTGTCAAATGATAGAGCATTCAGGAACATATCTTCTGTAAATTTCTGTTGAAATCTTGTTTTACCACCTTTCATATTACCCAATCTATCAACCCGTCGATTTTCAAGAAACTACGCTACTATATACGATTTAGTAGTATTTATATCTTATCATCACTCAATAATGGTAATGGTAATTAATAACATTTTGATACCTCTATAGTTGGTTTTTGAGATAATCTAGATGGAAGAAATTCAAACTGAAAAAAATTTGGAAAATAGAATAGAAGAAAATGAACAATAGAAGCACAAAGGAAGAGAAAACAATAACTGTTACTAACTAATAACTGTATACTAACTAATAACTCAATAATAATATAATCTATCTATCTTCTGTGCCTTTATCATTTGCGTATTTGTTCTTTTGTTTGGAGTAGGTGATGTACTCTACAAAACCAGATTAAGAAAAAGGAATTAAAAATAAGAGAGGATAATTCATTTTTCCCAAGTATCACTTATTTTGACTTCGGCAATGCACGGAATATCTTTCAAAAATAACGCTCCAGCTTTCTCCAGTTCAGTTTTTACAATTGCTGCTACTTCGTCCGCTTCTTCGGCCTTGCACTCGAAAACAAGCTCATCGTGGACACAATTAACGAGTTTCACTCCTCTAGGCTCAAGGATTAAGAAAGGGTTACCCATGGATATTTTCAGCATATCAGCACAAAGACCTTGAACCGGAAGGTTCTTACATTCACGCTCAATGGCACTTTTCTGCGCGTTGTATTTTTCTTCAGTTTCTGCAGTAGGTTTATCAAAATTTTTTAGTGTTTTGTTAAAATTGTATAGAATGTTTTCCGAAAGATAAAGTCTTAGAATACAGAAATTTGTAGAAATTCCGGACGAGAGTTGCCAAAAAATACAGAAAATAATACTAGACTGGTATCTAACACAGATAGAAAACTATGCAACATAAATTTTGAATATATATTTCATAAAATTTTTTGACTGTACAGTTTCCCCTGATGAAAGAGATTTTGTGGCTACTATGAGAAATATGAAAAATAACTGGAAAGAAAGGACCAGTGTAATAGATAAATTTTATACAGATTGTAATGGGAAAATGCAGAAAGAAAATGAAAATTCATGAGACATTTACATCCCTTAAATTTGTTATGAGCTCATATCAAAACCAATTTTAGTTCCACTTTAATGAAACTTTCAGAATAATTTCACTCGGCAGAAACTTCGATTGGTTATTTGGAATTTTGAATCAAGAGCTGCAATACTGAGTTTTAGATAATTTTCATAAGAAAATCATTTCTCGGCTTTAAGCATCATTTCCTTTAGCTTCGAGATTTCTTCAAGCTCCTGTTTCAATGTATTTTTCATTTCTCTAATTTCGTCCAGGTCTGCAAGCTGTACGTAATCAGTTTTTATAGATTCTACAGTTGTTGAGGCTTCCTGCGTAAGTGGCAACCCACACTTAAAACAAAATAAAGCATTTTCTGGATTTATTTCCTTACAACGTGGGCATTCATTAACAGTGAATTTTTTGGTAGCTTCTGCAGTTTCGATTCCATGTAATTTAAGTATAGCATTATCCACATCTCGACCTGACATATGCACATATACACTCTCCATTGTACTTGATTTTGTCCAGCCTAAATATTATTTTAAAAGTTGTTCAGGTAATTGTTCTGCTAAGTGGGTTGCCCTGGCATGTCTAAAAGCATGTGGATAAACTTTTTTTGGCTGGATACCTGCTCTACTTGCTATTTGGTGGAGTCGATCTGCAAGTCCTACAAATGTGACGACTCCAAAAGGAGAATTAGTTGAACAGAATAGGTACGCATCGAGATCATTCTTTAATGGATGCGTGTCAATCCACTGTTTAAGGTAAGATGAAGCTAATACAAGCCTAACGCGAAGACTTCCTGTTTTCCCTTTTTGGATATTGAGGATTGCCCCATTCTCGTCAAAAGTCACATGTTTAAGTTGAACTGTTAGTAATTCCCCCCTTCTAGCTCCACTTTCATAAAAAGTAGCAATTATAGCCCGATCTCTGTTACTTAGACATGAATCAATTAATTTTTCAATTTCTTCGCGAGTCAAAATATCTTCGGGGATTTTCCCATTTTTTAGCGTCCGCAATTTTATTACGGCTCCTAGTTCATGATTTATAAAGGTCAATAATTTTTTTAAAACCGTTCGGATTTTTTGCTGTGTACCGGGTGAGTATTTAACTGCCTTACCAGCTTTGATGTATGGATAAGCATTTATAAAATCCAGATAATCATAAACATCGTCTGTAGTAAACTCTTTTAATTTTCTATCTCCACACCATTCTATGAACTTTATAAGTGTATATTCAGCAGTTGCAACTGTCTCTTCCGTCAGTCCATCTGCTTGACACTTCCTTAAGTAATCTTTTAAGATCTTTGAATTATTCATACTAACTTAATAGAATTAATCATAGATAAACAATATAGGTCTTTATGTTAGTTTATCACCAACGAAAAAAAATATATGTAACCACTATCAATACCTATTGCATCAAACTTAAAACATACATTCTACCAATTTCAAAGATACATCTTTCAAATAGTTAATGATGTCATTGTCTAAAATACATTTTTTACGATACTTTATACAAAAAAAAGATGACATTTGATTTTTATAGACAAATGGTTTTGAATGACATAGTTCTATTTCATAGTGTAAAGGTAACTTAAATATAAATCCGTTAGTTAATAACGGTTCTCAGAGAAGTTTACATCCCTAAGCAAGCTGCAGGGTAGATAGATATCTATCTTTCCGGTCAAGAACTCCGGGAGAATCGCAGACACTTCCACAAATCATCATCAAAGCTATCTCCTTGCCCTACCATTTATTTTTCTACCCTGTGAATGGAACTTAGAACTATCAGAGAAAAAGATAATATACACACTGTGCAATTATTGATGAAACAAAAACTTCTAATCGCTTATTTTTCGGAAAAAAAGAATATATAGCTTTTACTTTTTATTCCTCAATAAGACTATGTAAAGTATAAATATTTCCAAAAAACATTTAAAGCTTTATTTGTAACTTCAATGGAAAAACTTTTTTATCCCGTTGGTGATATTCGAAGATCTATTCTCAGAAGTTACGGAAAAGTCTTTGGGAATTCGCCTTTTAACCATATCTCGTTCAGCTCTTCGGAACTCCTGAATATCACCTGAATCTTCGGATGCTTGCGAAGTTTTCCATCCCTGCAGAGCTTAGCAATAATACATTACTTTTATCAACACAATTCTACGGAAAGTGGATCACCTACTACCTTAGGGAAAATATCATACCTGGAGAATTAATAATATCTGAGAAATATGTTCCATAAGAGGAGCTCGAAAGAAAAAATTCTTATTACCTAGTCCAAAACATTAGGAAAATTCACAGATATATTTATCTAGAAGTAAATAGAAGGTTAATTACTGGATTATAGGACTCGATAAGTAATGCAAAAACTACGTTTACAGATATTAATTAAGGGTTAGATACCTACCTACTTATGGTCAATTGAAGGTTTCGGGGGCTGGGAATGGACGAGTGTAGGATATTTTGGATTTGAGTTCTTCATTAACCGTTTGACTTTTGTGCAGAGTAATATTAATTATTATTTAATTATTATTTTAAACCTGGGGGGTGTTAATATTCAACAGACAATGGAAAAATTCTCATTTTCCATTATTTATTTCCTTAGCCCTCATTTTGACAAAAAGGAGTTAGTGGATCTATGAAAAAAATTCGAATAGGAATATTTTCTTGGGAAAGTTTGTATTCGATACGTGTAGGAGGTATTGCACCCCATGTATCTGAACTCTCAGATGCTTTAGCGGTAGAAGGGCATGATGTCCATTTGTTTACACGAGGCCATGGAAACAGCGATGAAGTGATTAATGGGGTCCACTATCATAGAGTTGCATGTGATCAAAATGGAAGATTAGTGGAACAAATGAACAGGATGTGCGACAATATGTACTGTCGATTCCTGGATGTAAGAGAAAAAGTAGGTGAATTTGACATCTTACAAGGGCATGACTGGCATCCCGTAAATGCCCTATGTAGGATTAAAGCCCAGTTTAGGTTGCCTTTCGTGATGACTTTTCACAGTACTGAATGGGGACGCAATGGAAATCGTCACGGAGACTGGTGGGAAGCAAAGGAAATATCTCATAGGGAGTGGCTTGGCGGCTACGAATCTTCTGCTGTGATCACGACCTCGACCATATTGAAAGAAGAAATTCGGCAGATTTACACGATTCCTGATTATAAGCTATGGGAGATTCCTAACGGAATAAATATCGGAAAAATAAAAAGAAAAATAGATCCTGGGGAAGTAAAAAAGCATTATGGCATTCATCCATGTCTCCCAGTTGTACTCTTCACTGGAAGGATGGCATATCAGAAAGGGCCTGACCTGCTTGTAGAAGCTGCTGCAAAGGTTCTCAAAAAGAAGAATGCCAAGTTTGTACTTATAGGAGAAGGGGAGATGCGTGCTCACTGTGAATATCAGGCTCAAAAACTTGGCATTGGCAATTCTTGTAACTTCCTCGGATATGCCCCGGATAATACTGTAATAGAGTGGTTTAATGCCTGTGATCTTGTGTGTGTACCTAGCAGGAATGAGCCCTTCGGAATTGTTGTGCTTGAAGCCTGGGATGCAAAGAAACCGGTAGTTGCAAGCGATGCAGTAGCCCTTGTGGATAATTTCAAGACAGGCATTATTGCTCATAGAGAACCTTCGTCCATTGCATGGGGTCTTAATTATGTTATTGAAGGGCTTGGCCGTAACAAAATGGGAGAAAAAGGATATGATCTTCTCAAACATAAATATAACTGGAAAACGATAGCTAAAAAGACCCTTGAATTATACTATAAGGTAATTGAAAAGCACGAATCAAAGGAAGGAAAAAAATAGTTTAAGAAAAGGACTTCAGGACAAAAAGTAATTCTAAATGGAAATTTTATAGTAACCATTAGCCTGGACAAAAAGTATATATAACCCTCTTTCCTCAGATTCAATGAGCAAATTTCGGTGGGGTTATTTTATTGAAATGAGTGTGTAAGGAAGATAGCCTCTTGTACTTTCATGCCAAATTAAGGTAATAAAGTATTTAAATAAAGGTTAACTAAAAGCAAAAAAATCTCTTTTTTATCGTCTCAGATTTTCAAGCACTTTTTCAGCTCTCTCTCTAACTTTTCCAAAAATATCGTTGCCATTTGAATCAATTCCTACGATTAGAGGCCCAAATTCCTTGACTCTGAACACCCAGACTGCTTCAGGCATTCCAAGATCAAACCAGTGAACTGTTTTTACTTCTTGAATCAACTTTGAGGCAAGAGCTGCACATCCACCAGTGTAGGCCAGGTAAACACATCTATCTTTTAATTCTGAGGCAATACCCTCCATCCCGCCTTTTCCTATGATCACCCGAACTTCATGTGCTTTCAGAAGCGAAGGAGTCATTTTAGACATTCTGTCGCTTGTTGTAGGGCCTGCAGATATTACTTTCCATCCGTTTTCGGTCTGTTGCATAAGTGGACCACAGTGGTAAATAACTGCTCCTTTAAGGGAAAAAGGAAGTTTTTCCCCTTTTTTGTCCATTTCTAGAATTCGGGAGTGTGCTTCATCCCGTGCTGTCAGTACCTCTCCGGAAATATAGACTATATCTCCTGCATTGAGTTTTTTGATATCTCCTTTCTTCAGTGGGGTTTGCAGGTGATATTCCATTATTCCTCTCCTCCGAAAACGACTGAAGCATGCCTATTAGCCCAGCACTGAATGTTTATTGCAACTGGAAGAGAAGCCGTATGGCAGTATGCGGTTTTCACGTGCACCGCAAGGGCTGTTGTGCTGCCTCCAAGACCCATACAACCGATCCCGAGAGCATTTACAGCTTCAAGTATTTCTCCCTCCAAACTGTTCAGAGGGGTATCTAGAGGCTCCAAAAGAGCTTCTTTTGCAAGCCTGGCTGCTGCATCAAAAGAACCTCCTATCCCCACACCTATCGTAAGGGGTGGACAGGGCATTCCACCTGCATTTACTACGGTTTCAAGCACGAAATTTGGGATGTTTTCGATTTCCTTAGGGTTAAACATATGCAAAGCACTCATATTTTCCGAACCTGCCCCTTTCGGGGCTGCGGTAATTTTTAACTGATTTCCAGGAACAAGTTTCCAGTTAATATCCGGGATTCCGATCCCTGTATTATCTCCGCTGTTCTTACGTGTCAGTGGATTTACGGCATTGGGACGCAGAGGAATTTCAGCTGTTGCAAGGATGACTGCTTCTCTAATTGCAGCCTCCAGATCAAAGCCAGGATGAAATTCTGTCCCCAATTCCACAAAAAAGATCATGATGCCCGTGTCTTGGCACATGGGAATCCCCTGATTTTTTGCAAGCTCAATGTTTTTCAGTATTGCTTGAAGCTGGGATTTTGCAACCTGATTTTCTTCTATGGTTTCAGCTCTTATGAGTGCACTTTTGACATCTTCAGGAAGCTCGATTTCCGCCTTTCGCAAAAGGTTTACAATAGACCAGATAAAGTTATTGGGGTTAATTTTCAAGGACAAAAGACCACCATGTGAGAAGGATGATTTCTTAATTAGGTGTGCAAGTATGAATGCAGGTATATACATGAAGGCTTTAATGGATAATAATACTGGAGCACATATTTGTTTTTTTATGTTTAAATATCGAATGCCCGAGTACTCAGATGCTGATTAACTTTCTTGAATGAAGGAGTTGTTTGGAATAAAAGCAAGATCGATTCTTAGTACTCGAATTCACACAAGCAAAATGAACAGTCAAATAAGGGATCCATTGGACTAAATGATATAAAATTGAGTGCAACAATTCCAATATAAAAGACGGGAAATACTTCAGCCCACCAGCTGGGTTTGTCAAAAATCATAAATCATCGATTCCTATTACAGCTAACTATACCGAAATACTTTTCATCATAAATGTAAACGAACTAATTGGGATTTGCCCAAATTGTAGTGTGAATTAGACATTTAAACTGAGAAAAAGTACATAATTTGTTAAACGATATGAAAGACGTATTTTCTAAAGAGAAGTGAAGTAAAGTAATGCGTTCAGCGAAGTCCAACAAAACAAAACTGGAGTATTGTTACCAATGAATTGTGGAAAAGAGGACTAAGATCTAGAAAAAATGTTCCGGATTTTTTGGGAACTCCCGATATTGCAATTAAAAAATATAAAATTGTAATATTTATCGATTCCTGTTTTTGGCACGTTTGCCCTTTATATGACGAAATTCCAAAAAGAATACTGAATGTTGGAGCAAGAAAATTGAAAGAAAAACGAATCGAGACAATAAAGTCAGTGATACTGCACTAAAAAAGGATGAAGTATCTTGCGTATATGGGAACATGATCTAAAATAGAGTTTTGAAGAAATGATAACAAAAATAATCAACTTTGCAAGCAAATCTAAAAAAGTTTCCAAATAATATCAAAATTAAATATCTTAACAATTCACAACACTCTCAATAAATTTACCCATATGCTAGGGGTTTTCCTAGTAATCTCAGAAATTTAATAAAACTTTTTTTGACAGCATTCCATTCTTGAGCAAACGCATACTTGACATAACCATTTTGGATTAATTATTTTATACTTAGAGTACCGACACAACTTTTATTAATTAAGTTGAGGGTCCTACTCCTAGCTTTATGAAAATCGTTAGTGACTTTTTGTGTAGTCTTACATAGTATTACAGAAGCAGTAAGGCCCTCACCTATACTTAATCTACAGTTATTATCTTTTACAGTTCTTGTTATTATTAGCAATAGCATTTCTATATTTATGAGGTGAAACACTCATATCCAAGGGCCTGGTACAGGACCTGGTAATGGTACAAGGCCTGGTAATGCTACTGAACCTGGTAATGCTACTGAACCTGGTAATGCTACCGCGCCTGGTAATGCTACTGAACCTGGTAATGCTACTGAACCTGGTAATGCTACAGGGCCTGGTAATGCTACTGAACCTGGTAATGCTACAGGGCCTGGTAATGCTACTGAACCTGGTAATGCTACTGAACCTGGTAATGCTACTGAACCTGGTAATGCTACTGAACCTGGTAATGCGACCGCGCCTGGCATTGGTACAGCTCCTGGTAATGCGACCGCGCCTGGCATTGGTACAGGGCCTGTAATTGCAACCGCTGATGGATCAGAGACAGCGGATGGAATTGTAACACCTGACGGATCAGAGACAGCGGATGGAATTGCAACACCTGACGGATCAGAGACAGCTGATAGAATTGCAACACCTGACGGATCAGAGACAGCGGATGGAATTGCAACACCTGACGGATCAGAGACAGCGGATGGAATTGCAACACCTGACGGATCAGAGACAGCGGATGGAATTGCAACACCTGACGGATCAGAGACAGCGGATGGAATTGCAACAGCTGATGGAATTGCAACACCTGACGGATCAGAGACAGCGGATGGAATTGCAACAGCTGATGGATTCGAGACAGCGGATGGAATTGCAACAGCGGATGGGTCCGAGAAAGCTGATGGAACTGCAACACCTGATGGAATTGCAACACCTGACGGAACTGCAACACCTGATGGAACTGCAACACCTGATGGAACTGCAACACCTGATGGAACTGCAACACCTGATGGAACTGCAACACCTGATGGAACTGTAACATTTGACGGAACTGCAACACCTGATGGAACTGTAACATTTGACGGAACTGCAACACCTGAAGGAACTGCAACACCTGATGGAACTGTAACATTTGACGGAACTGCAACACCTGATGGAACTGTAACATTTGACGGAACTGCAACACCTGAAGGAACTGTAACAGCTAAAGGATCCCCATTATATAGGTATGCTGTCACTGATACAGCTGTCAAAGATACTACAAGGAATCCCACCAGCAAAATAGGCAGTACCTTTTTTATTCTATTAACTGATTGTTTCAACAATTTCACCTTTTTATATTGTTCAAATTGAAACTAGATGCGGATTTAGGAGAGCTTATTTCCCGATATTTTGTCCATTTATTTTTTGATCTACTCTCCATTGGCAGATGTAAAAAACATAGTTTAATTTTATAAAATCTATTTGTTAATATTGCATTGTTACTTATCTACTCGTGATCAGGACTTATGCGCTCGAGATAAAAACGAAGCATTGAAAGCACTGCAATATCTTTTAGAAATATTTTTATTTAGATAGTTAAAGTCTCAGGCTACTTGTTGTTTCTCAGTTCAACCGCATAAGTGCTATAAAATTTATTAATTAAAACATAATGTTGTTTATAAAATCTAAGAATATATCACTTGTAATTCTGCATTTAAAAGCGGTGTTGTTACCCGATTATTCAATAGTAGCAACAACTATCTCAGCCGCCACAACCGTCCCAATGGTAAGCAGGCTCGTAGAATCCAAACATCATATCTACCCCCCATTGATTTGACTTTATTTAACATTCTTTTTACATATTTGAGAATGTGAATTTTTTAAGGTTATATTGTCTGTAATTCCCGAATAAAACCTTTTATCCACCTCCAATAATCATTCCCTCATAGCAACTATTTAGAGAAATTATCCAGGTTACTTATTTTTGTTTGAAGAGAAGCATATTTAGTTGCTATAAAGTACAATTACAAATATATTCACAAATAATATAAAACAGATAGAATACTAGATTCTTAATAGTAATAAGCTTTGAATAAACGAGCAAAATAGTAGGTCAATAAAACATGCATATTCTAATATTTATAGTCAAATCACTCATTATATTGTTAAGAGTTGAGTATCACACTGGTATAGGATCAGATTTTGAGTGAGCTAGCTAACTTCATGTTCTATATTAGCAGAACAAAAATTCAATCTGGCTCTAGCAACGAAAAACAAGGGAAAAAGGTAAAAATGTTGGGTCTTTGTTTCCTTTCTTCCATATTTCCTTTGTTTCCATAGTTCATTTATTGATAGAGCATAATTATTTTTAGTGATGATTATAGAAGATCTCGATCTGCATCTCATTTTTTTCGCGGAAATCCTATTCAAAACCTTTACCGCTAATTTCTGTATTGACAGAATTCTTTTCTTGTTCATTTTATTCGATTTTAAAGATATGTTCCACTATCCTTAAAGTACTCATTTTATTAGTCGAATATCCCGCAGCCTTCTGTGGAAATATACAATGCTGTGAGAGTTGTTATTAACTAACATAGTTATATTTTAAGCTACTTTTGTACTATATAAATTTAAATACGGCATGCAAATAATTGTACATGAAATAAGATATCACATGTTTTTTTGTATGAAATATTGAAAAAAAATTGGATAATGATAAAAATAATTATTTGAAATCTATCTACTTTGAAATTTGTATAATATACTATTCTGAGTTTGATTCAGTCGGCAATCATCGTGATCATATATATCTTTTATTTGTTGCTAAACCAAAATATTATCCTTCAATAGTGATGCAGATTATAAAAATTATCACAGAAAGAAAGATCTTTTAAAAAATACTTTGAGATCAAAAAAACAGTAATGGGATTGTGATTTTTGGAGTGATATCGGTTACATTGGAACTGTTGTTGATGGTACAACTCCCAATGAAATTAAATACTATATTTAAAATCAAGGAAACCAGAAAAAAGTGAAGCATATCAGCAAATTAAAGTATTTTATTTTGGATAATTTCCTTCATATCCATAAATGTGGAGCAGAAATACCCATTTTCTTGCAGTAGGTTGCACCAAAGAAACTTTGATTGAAGAAGCACTAGCAAAATTTTTAACTTAAATCGTTAATCTTTAAAAATGTCCCATTTAGTTCCATAGCCTAAAATGTAAGATCCAAAAGCTTCGGCCTTCTACTTGGAGAAAAAATCAAGATTCATATGATAACGGCTTTGAATTTTTTTATTTCAGCTCCCGTGGTTGTTTTTTTTCAGGCAAGGTTGGTAGAGGCATTGTATTGATCAAGATAGGATTCCGAACTTCTTTAGCCCTTTCGATCACAAGTTCCTTCCCTTTCTGAGTGAGGGCAAAGAGCGGAACGGCAGTCCCCACCTGAGCTAAAGGCCTTGCAAGCTCTCTAACATTTTTTGAGGCGCAACTTGTCGTAATATCCACATTTTTTAGAAGTGTAAGAGCCTCTTCCTTGCTGATACTTGTGGCATGCACACCAATTATTATCAGGTTAAGTCCAAGTTCAGCTTCAATTTTCCGTAATCCTTTTGCAACTTCTGCGGAAGTCACAGTTACTGCAATATTTTTGTAGCCTATTTCGGCCGCCTTTTTCACTCCTGCAACTGGATCAATTTTTGCAGTTGATGGATCAAGTACAATTCCGTCGCGTTCAGTGATGCCTTTGATGACACTTTCAATAGGCTCAGTCTCGATAAGCCCAGACATCCTACCCCCCATTCCTTGGACAAGAGTAGGGTTCTTGGAAATGACAGTTCCAGCTCCATCGCAAGCAGTTACAGTCATATCAAGAAGACCTCTGCGAAGACCTGTCATCATAACCTCGGAAGCTCCGAATCCCACAAAATCCTCAAGCTCCAGCTGTCGCCTGTCCGTGAACATTCCGAAGTCACTAATCCTAAATTCCACGTTTTTCCTTACTTCTTCAGAGGTAATCTTCTGGATCCCACGTACCTTGGCAAAGATAGGACACCATTCTACCTCAGGCTGTCCAACTTCAATAACTTTACCATCCTTTACAACTACTCTTGTTTTTCCCATTAATTCTATTATATGAGGCATTATCACACCTTTTTGAATAAATTAAAAAATATAACTGTTTAGAAACTCAAATCCGATGAAAATAACAGTACAGGTTTGTGGCTATGTATATAATAGTTTGCTGGTTTTGGGTTTTTGATCCAATTTCTATTTTTTTAAAAAGATTCAGCATTTTTAGACTTGTGGTTTTGAAAGTCTTCTTCTGAGTTGTGGAGTTTGAATGAATTTTATTCCAATTGTTGTTTCTTGATATGAGAAGTTACTATCCAATTGTAAATTTTACGAAAGTCTGAATGGCATGATATTCCATTCTCAACTCCATATATAGTTCAAAAATGTATTATTCTAAATAATTTCGACTCAAAACTTTTTTAATTTTCCAATATTCTACAAACCAAATAACTTAATATCAAGTCTAAATTTTGCTTTCAATGTCAATATATCCCAAAAAATACTTTCTGATGATTCACGTTCTTAAAGTTTCAAGGTTATTTGGGGTCTTCTGTTATAATATTAAATAAATTCTATAATATTAAATAAATTCTTTAAATGTTTTGAACTCACATCCTAATCTCGATTATTTATGGAATAATTTCGCAATTATCCAGTTTTCTGAGGCCATCTCTTCCACACAAGTATTAGCTTAATCCCTAATTCTGAGACTTTTTATTATTTTCACTTATTCAGATGTAAACAAGGGTACCACTATTTTTTTAATGTGACAGTAACTTAAAAACGAACATGAATTGTTTGAATCACAGACACAAATTAAAGTTTATGTGGCGCAACCTGCTGCAAGAAAATGGGTATTTCTGCTCCACATTTATGGATATGAAGGAAATTATCCAAAATAAAATACTTTAATTTGCTGATATGCTTCACTTTTTTCTGGTTTCCTTGATTTTAAATATAGTATTTAATTTCATTGGGAGTTGTACCATCAACAACAGTTCCAATGTAACCGATATCACTCCAAAAATCACAATCCTATTACTGTTTTTTGATCTCAAAGTATTTTTTAAAAGATCTTTCTTTCTGTGATAATTTTTATAATCTGCATCACTATTGAAGGATAATATTTTGGTTCAGCAACAAATAAAAGATATATATGATCACGATGATTGCCGACTGAATCAAACTCAGAATAGTATATTATACAAATTTCAAAGGCTGTAAATTTGAAATATTTAAGAGGATTTAGATAAATCCATAGTTTTCACGAGTCATTTATATATTATTTATAAGCATGTGATGAAAATTTGTGCTATATCAAAATTCTCTATGATATAAATAGCTCACTCGTTTATAATATAGATTATGTTGGCATAAATTGAAAAAAAAGTGAGACAACAGAGCATGGATATCCTTTCAACCAAAGAAATAAAACCGTATATTTTTGATATTAATATAGTTGTTAATTTCATTCTTGGAAGAACCATATTCCATTTTTAAATATCCTGTTTTCACTCTGTCTGTATTATTCCTCTCCCATTTCTTTTCTGAATTCTATATAATCTCTCTCGACTTCTTCGAGTTCGTACTCCATTTAATTCCCCCATTTATATTCCGATATTAATATTCTATTTTTTTAGTTTTTAATTCCAATTTTCTGCATATGTTACAAGAATGCCATCTACTCTATAAATATTGAAAATTAATCTAACTCCCTGTTACTAAAATGGGCAAATAGGCATACAAATAAATTATCCATGTCTATCTGCAGAATATTGGTTTATGTATAAGAAGTCCTTATTTTAATATGCCTTAGTCCCCATTTTGGAAAATGCTTTTAACTTATATAAATGTTACTGTCAACCCTTATATAAATAGACTCAATGAAGAAAGTTGACATTTCTTACCTTATTTGTAATATTGTGTGAAACGATAAGATATTTTTAAATGAAAGTTGTGGTATTTTTTGTATTCATGTGTAAAAATTCAAAACCTGAACTAGTCGTGGGCATCAGGAACCTTGCAGGTTTGGAAGCCTGTTCTCTCTATGCTGATGCTGTCTATTTTTCAATCGACAGACTCAACTTGAGAGCAAGAGCAAAAGAGATTACGCTGGAAAACTTGGGAAATTTTGTTTGCGAAGTGAAGGCTAGAGGGCTAAAAGCTTATCTTGCTGTAAATTCAACAGTAAACGAGGATAGTCTTGGGGATGTATCGGAAGTAGTAACTACAGCTGCAAGGATAGGGGTAGATGCTATTATCGCCTGGGACATAGCTGTGATTCTGAAAGCAAGAGACACAGGGCTTAAAGTCCATGTCTCCACGCAAGCGAATGTTATGAACCACGAAACTGCAGAATTTTACAGAACTCTGGGGGCAGAACGCGTCATACTTTCAAGAGAACTTTCTATTAAAGAGATAACGAAAATAATTCAAAAAACCGAAGTAGAGATCGAAACTTTTGTCCATGGTGCAATGTGCATGGCAATTTCGGGCTGGTGCCATTTATCAGCTTACACGCTTGGGAAATCCGGAAACTGTGGAGAGTGCACCCAGCCATGCCGATGGAAATGGGAGCTTCATGGGGAAAATGGATTTGTTGCAGAGAGCCTGGGAAAATACCTTCTCAGTTCAAAAGACCTCTGCATGATAGAGCACGTTCCAGAACTGATTAATGCCGGAATAAATTCCTTTAAGGTTGAAGGACGGTTGCGAGATCCAGGTTATCTTGAAGTTGTCTCCCGTTGCTATAGGGAAGCTATCGACGCTTTCAGAGACGGAAATTATAATCTGGAAAAAGTAGAGGTCTGGAAACTAGAACTTGCCTCTGTTTATAATAGGGGTTTTTCTACAGGCTTTTACTTTGGAGCTCCAGGTTTCGATAATTTTTCTTCTGGAAAAGATATGAATGCTTCCAGAAAGAAACGTCTGGCTGTGGGAGTGGTTGTGAACTATTATCCAAACCAGATGGCTGCAGCAGTAAAACTCCTCGAAGAAGGTATACAAATCGGAGACGAAATAATTATTGAGGGAAGCACAACTTATTTGAAGCAGCAAGTAAAATCCCTCAAAAAGCAAGGTAAAGACCTCAAAAGGGCTGAAAAAGGAGACGAAGTAGGCCTTGCTGTCGAGGGCATAGTTAGAAGAAATGACCGTATCTTTATAATGAGATTAAAATAATACAATCGTATTTATATTTTGGATCTTTTCTATTGGAGATCAAAAATTACAGAAAATAATCAGTATGTAGAATTCCGGAAATAATCTCATAATCTACACCATTATATATAAATAATATTGTCATTAACCCTGTTTGATTGACAAAAACTCCATCTTATCAAATATTCTCTATTAATAATCGTATTTTTGGATTGATACTCGACTATAATTATGAATTATTCTTGATTTAGAAGCAACTGGATACCCTATATAAAAACTTCTTCACGATGAAAAGTCAGCTAAAAAAGAATTTCCTGACTAAGAGTATTATTTCTGTTCATCCAGAGCCAGAAAGGTGGTACCTTGATAAGCGTCAACGAAATGGGATCATATGTCATTGAAGAGATGCTCGACTGGAGCGAAGACCTAAACACCGAAGTTATAAAGCTCAAAAATGGGGCTACAGTTATTGACTGCGGAGTTAAAGAAGATGGTGGATATGAAGCCGGGCTGTACCTTGCAAGACTCTGCCTGGCTGAGCTTGCTGATCTACAATATACCACCTTTGATCTGAAAGGTCTCAAGTGGCCTGCTATTCAGATAGCAACTGACAATCCGGTGATTGCCTGTATGGCTTCCCAGTACGCAGGCTGGAGGATCTCTGTAGGAGAGTACTACGGAATGGTTTCGGGTCCTGCGCGTGCACTCGCCTTAAAACCCAGAGAACTCTATGAAGATATAGGATATGAAGATGACTTCCAAGCTGCAGTTCTGTTTATAGAATCCAATAAGCTACCTGACGAAAGAGTTGTAGAGTACATTGCAAAGCAGTGCAGCGTGGACTCTGAAAACGTGATGATTGCAGTTGCTCCTACAGCCTCTATTGCCGGCTCTGTCCAAATCTCGGCCCGTGTCTTGGAAACTGGAATCCACAAATTCAAGTCAATAGGCTTTGACATCAATTGCATTAAGAGCGGATATGGCGTTGCCCCCATTGCTCCAGTCGTAGGGAACGATGTTCAGTGCATGGGTTCAAGCAATGACTGTGTGGTTTACTGCGGCGAAACAAACTATACAGTGCGCTTTAACGGAGAACTGGCCGAACTTGAAAAACTAGTAAAGAAGGTGCCTTCCACAAATTCCCATAATTTTGGAAAACCTTTATATCAGACCTTCAAAGAAGCAGATTTTGACTTTTTGAAGGTTAATGAAGATATTTTTGCGCCTGCCAGACTTACTGTAAACGACCTTAATAGCAAAAAAACGATCTCAAGCGGTGGAATTTACCCAGAAATTTTGTTTCAATCTTTTGAAATAAAGCAGGTATAAAAGCATTTGCCCTTTTTTAAATGTAGATTACTCTCTTTTTTTCAGCCTTTTTATCCTTTTTTTGTTCCCGTTTCCATCCTATACTATAGTAAGCTCTAAATATAGAGTATTCAGATTCACCTCTAATTTTTTTCCGCAGGAAACCTGTCCAAATATTTATCGCTAATATCTTTATTTGACCCAGATAGTTTGTTGCAGATTCAAGGGAACTGGTAGGAGATATGCAGCATAGAATAGAATATTAAAAACCTCTTGATAGCTATAGTTTGTTTTATCGAGTAAAGTTATTAGATCAATGATACTACGGAATTCTGAAGATAGAACAGCAAGCTGTTTGTATTTACACAATAATTTGGATTATTTTTTTCATAAAGAAATCCTATAAATCTACTATTTCGAAAAATTGCTTACAGATGCATTATACACAACCAACCAAAAATTGGGGTTTATCCAAATCCTCCATAATCAATGACTTAGTTACATTAAATAATTTTTATATATAACTTGAATAGAACATGAAACCCACTTTATCCAGATGTACACAAGAATGCCATCTATTTTCTCAATGTAACAGTAGCTTAAAAATTAATCTAGCTTTCAATGAATAATAGCGGTCAAATAAAGCAAACAAATTCTACATCTGTGTACATTAGCAAGATGCTGGCTGAAAAAATTTGAAAAATGTTTAGGTGAATTTTGAGGCAAAAATTTTCAAAAGGGAATGATAATTTTTTTATTTAACCTAAATTATCTCCCCTCTCTTTCTTTCCTGTACTTGCACATGGCTTTGACAAAGCCATTGAACGGGGGAGACGGCCTGCCTGGTCTCGATCTGAACTCAGGATGGAACTGAGAAGCAAAGAAGAAACGCTTGCCAGGGATCTCGCCAATCTCCATTCTATTTTTGTTTTTGCCGGAAAATAAAATTCCAAAAGATTCCAGCTTGTCCACAAACTCTGGATTAACCTCGTATCTATGGCGATGGCGCTCGACAATGTAATTGCTTCCGTAAAGCTTTGCGGCAGTAGAGCCTTCTTTGAGGAACGCTTCGTAGTCACCTAGGCGCATAGTACCTCCCATCTCCGCAATACCTGTCTGTTCCGGAAGAATATCAATCACTGGATAGGGTGTGTCTTCATCAAACTCTGTACTGTTTGCTTTTCTCAGGTTAACTACATTTCTTGCAAACTCAATAACTGCAAGCTGCATGCCCAGGCAGATCCCAAGGAAAGGAATATCGTTTTCCCTTGCAAATTTGATTGCCAGCATCTTGCCTTCAGTCCCACGCTCGCCAAAACCACCAGGTATAAGAATTCCATCAAACAGAGAGAGCTTTTGAACCGCATCAGAGTCCTCTTCTAAGGTTTCGGATTCAACCATATTGACCTCAACCCTGCACCCACTTTCAACGCCTCCATGCTTGACAGCTTCAAGGATGCTAAGGTAAGAATCTTCAAGGTTGGTATATTTTCCGACAATTGCCAATTTGACCTCTTCAGTAGTGGACTTCATCCTTGTGACCATATCTCTCCATTCATAGTTCTCTACGCTAGACTCAAGTTTCAGGTGTTTCATAAGCTGGGTGGTTAGTCCCTGTTCTTCAATGAAAAGAGGTACTTCATAGATATCATTGGCATCATAGGCACTAATAACCAGTTCCTGAGGCACGTCACAAAAAAGGGCGATTTTTTCCTTGGCACTTTCCTGGAGAGGAGACTTCGACCTTGCCACGATCACTTCAGGGCTCAAACCAAGCGCTCTGAGTTCCTTTACTGAATGTTGGGAAGGTTTTGTCTTCTGCTCACCCTGTAAGTCTTCCACTATCAGGGTTACATGAGTAAACACAATATTTTCGGGAGGCTCTTCCCTGTGCATCTGACGGGCAGCCTCAAGGAAAGGCATGCTCTCAATATCCCCTACCGTACCTCCAATTTCCACGAGGCAGATATCAGCTCCACTCCTGGCTGCAACCTTTCGTATTCTGCTCTTAATCTCGTTTGTAATATGAGGGATGATCTGAACGGTTTTCCCTAGATAGTCTCCCCTTCTCTCTTTGGTAATTACTTCCTGGTAAATTTTACCTGTGGTAAGATTGTGGTCCCTGGTAAGTTCAGTGTCAAGGAAACGCTCGTAATTTCCGAGGTCTAGGTCAACTTCACCTCCGTCCTTAAGCACAAAGACTTCCCCGTGCTGATAGGGGCTCATGGTACCTGCATCAATATTGATGTAAGGGTCGATCTTTATAGCCGTAACTTTATAACCTTTATTTTTAAGGTTCCTGCCGATGGATGCGATGGTAATACCTTTTCCAAGCCCGCTCATCACTCCACCGGTAACTACTATATACTTCATGGGTAAGTTTCCTCGACAATTTTTTAAATAGAAGTTTCGAACCAAAAGGATAATCACATTAACTTAAGCTAAAATAATCAGATGGATGGTTTTTACAGAAATATCTCATGGAATATTTCTGTAAAAACATAACACCAATATCCTCATGATATAAAAAACACTCTCTAATTTAACATGAAAGTAGGTGACTAAAATGGTTCCTCACATGCTCTCTTCACCGGTTTCACCCCTCATTGAGATTCTTTTACTAATTATGTTTACACTTGCATCAACATCGAATGTCTCAGTCTCAACAATTTTTCTCTTTTGAATTTCTCCCCCTTTTATTATCCTCTTTCATATTTGTATAACTCGTCATTTGCAGTCATATTCCATAAATTGTGACAATTTTCCTTGCCAATGCAATAAATGATTTTCATGTAAAATTGATTTATTCTTTCAGTTAAAAATTCTCTTAATTTACTACTTTCCTTTATTACTGCTGCTGAGCCATCTGCATTAAAATCTATCTTGATATAGTTGGTCCTATTTTTGGGCTGATTATCTGGTTCCTTAATATATCAGTTATTCCTAGAGGATGTTCTTTTATTACTCTTTTCATTGTTGCATCATAACTTTTTGATTTTGTTTCAAAGTATCCTCTGTCTTTGTAAACCACTTCATTTTTTTATGATAAATCTACACTCAAATCATGAGTGAAGCAGTTGTTTTTTGAATCTTCTGATCAGCTCATAACCCCCGTCTATTAAATGGCATGAGGTTTATATCCAAGTGTGAATTACCACCTTTTTTTCCATGTCCTTTCCCTGTTTCTCCTGATTTTTGCTTCATTTCCTCGAGATTTATCCATTTTTATATTTCCAAGATCTGGATGGATAAAAGTAGCATCCTGAATTAGTCTCTTTTTTATTTCAAACCAAGGTTATCAAGTTGGCTTTCCAACTGTTTCAATATCTCTTTTTCTTTGAAGTTATCAATAATTTTTTTTCTGAATGTTCAGAATGTGATACTTTCTGGTATGTACAAAGGAAAATCAATAAATTTTCTGAAAGAAATTCGATTAACTCATTGTTTATCAAGTTCAAAGCAGGGAAAACCATGCCGTTGCTGTAAAAAAAGCATTTTTAACGTAATGATGACATCAACTTCAGATCTGGCTCAAGAAACTTTTTTGTTAAAATGCATTGACTCAAAAATGATATGAAAAGATTTTCAAGCAATTCAGGAATCAATTTCAGCAAGTTTGTCTCCAACTGACTGAAAACATTTGAATTATTCTTAAAGAGCAAAATAAGTAAAATTTTTCATGAATCAAAATTATTGTAAATATATTTCAACTTTCCAATACTCAAATGCAGAGAAGCTTAAAAAAATTCTCAGTAACTTTCCATCTACTCAAAATAAGCTTGAGGAGATATATTTTAATATAATTATATTTATATTGCTAAATGATGTGATAACACAAAACAGGGTAAATAGCTATCAATTAAAATAAAGTTTCAATATATTTGCACAGTTGATCTTAATAGAAATGGCTATGACATTATTTTATCTAGGATAAATGGTTGCAAAAGATATTAGAGCATCCAAAAAAACTTCATCATAGCGGGGGATGGATTCGAACCATCGGTCTACGGGTTATGAGCCCGTCGGGATCTCCTGGCTACCCCACCCCGCTACAGGGTTATTAGTAATGTCATTTTATCGGAGCAGATATCTGAAAATACTAGCTATCTATTAAATAGTTTTCGCTTGGCGTTCTAGTTTCTAGGGTGAATCCCAAATTAGCTCTTAAAATCCGTGATTTAATTTGACAATTATATTTAAAATACCCTTCGAATGAATTTTTACTTTAAACCTTTTTTTGTGATTTCGTAAGCACCACTAATTAATGTGCGCTGAAGTCCAGTAGTAATTGATATATCTACTCCCTGCCTTGTCCTACTTACTTAAGATTTTACTTTTATTCTTAATATATCTTGTCTCTTTTTGCATTCCATTCTTTTTTGCAGAATTCTTTGAATGAATCATTTCTAATATTTTGGTTTTTCAGATATTCCGACCTGTACTATTTTTCCGTTCTGGCACAAGAAACTGAGTTTATCTTACATGTTTACATTGAGATCTCTTACCTTCTTAGACAATTGATTATCCCACTGGTCGATTCTTTCAATATCTTCTCCCTATTGTTTCCGGCGTTTAACGCACAAGAGATGATTGATTTTGCTTTAAGATAGCACCCTATATATACATGATTAAGGAACGAATCATAACCTCCGTCGGTAGAATGTGATTATATCAGCATTCTTTTTTTACAAAGCTTCTAAGTGGTTAATAATTCAAGAGAATGAAGGCAAGACCATAAGTAGAAGTCATGAAAACAGGAAAGTTTCCAATCATTGTGATGTACGTTTTAGCCATTTTACATTCATAATAAGGATTATAATCTGAATGAGTTCATATTTTAAAGCTCCGAGTGAAGTGAAATCTATCTAACCTTCCTTTTTTGGTGAGATTTTGAGGGTTTTTCCACCAAGTAACATCATTATCTCATTGATTACTTCCTCTCCAAGCCTGTACTTCACAAAATGGTGACCATTCCGCCTAAAAAAAGTTTTATCTGGTTATTTTCATAAAAATAGATCGTAGAATAGCTTATTCCTTTGTCAAGGAAAAAAAATGGTTTGATCATACCAAAGTTTTCTGAAACATTTTACAACAAAGGATTTTATATGCCTTGCAGCTTGTAGCAGTGGTGAAAACTTTCCAGACAACCATTATTAATAGAATTATGAACTATTAAGCTTGCAAAAAATCGGTTGATAGATATCTATTTTTTTATTAATTTATGGGTTTTTGATTAATTGCAGTCAATCGCCAGTGTAATTAATTTTAAAATTTGAAGATATCGGAAAATTAAAAAATTTCTTAAATCAGTAAAGCACTTTTGCTATAAATTTTTTGGATATTTTATTCTCCTGTGCTTTCCACTCCTACGACACTCAAGAATCTCTTGACCACTGATTCATTAACCAACCTCAATAGTGTCTGTCTATCTTTTGTAGCGCTGAAAACTCCAAGAGGAATCTGGGCTCCTGCTGCATTTGCATGCCCACCTGCATCTTCGCCAAAAGCCTGGCGCATAATCTCGCCAAGGTTAACTCTAATATCATTGCTACGTCCTGAGATGTAGATACGATCTTCACTCACTCCAAAAACGACCGTTGTGGATATTCCTTCCAGACTCAATAGATAATCTGCAGCTTGTGGGAGGGTGTCTCTATCCCTAATGTTCCCGACATTTGAGAGAAGGTAACTTCCGATAACCTGACGGTTCCTGATGGCTTCTCCAAGTACTTCCAGAGTTTCAATAGCCATCGAAGGCTGCTCGAGCTGGTCAAGGATTCCGTGATTCGAAAGAGGATAGAGGTATGATGCAGCTGAGAGGTCTGCAGGGTCTGTTTTCCGCTTGAAGTCCTGCGTGTCAGTCCGAATCCCATATAGTAGAGCTGTTGACAATGTTTTTGATATATTAATATTAAGCTGCTGGAGATACTTTGTCATAATAGTTGCAGTTGCCCCAAAATTGGGTCGAATGTCTATGTACTCAGCCTTTACCTCAGTTTCTCCGGGTGGGTGATGGTCAATTACAATGCCAACATATGAATTGGGTGGAACCATGTTGTTAACACCAGGGACGGAACAGTCTATAAGGGCAATTTCATCAAACTTTTGAAGGTTATTATCTTCAATCTTGCCGAGATCAATTCCTAAAAGGTTTACGAAAGCTTTGTTTTCTTGGTGTCCGATCCTGCCATGGTAGAGAATATTTGCTTCTACACCAAGATTTTTTGCAATTTCCTTTAGTGCAAGCCCGCTGGAGATCGCATCCGGATCAGGATTATCATGAATTACAATAGCAAGTTTTTTATCCCTTATCCCTTTCAGCCACCTCGCAAGCCTGTTGCCTCTGTGGACTGACTCAGCCCTTTCAAGGGAACGAGAAAGGGAGCTCGCAATAAGTTTGGAAGGCATAAAGACATAATCTGCTCCGAGGTTTTCCATCTTTTCCTTATTAATTATATCTGAAGCCCGGGAAAAGAGCTGGACATCAGGGTTGACCACAATTTTAAAATTTTCAAGACCTTTTCGATTTGCCTCGTTATTTGAAGTCAGGAAAAGTATGACTACAACATTTTTAAGATCAATCTTATTAACTAGCTCAGGATCGGAGATGTCACCTGCAATTGTTTCGAAGCCTTCCTCTCTGAGAGTTTCTACCTTGGCTTCATCTTTATCTACGATGATTACCAACTTATTGCTTTCCCTTAGCTCTTTTGCAAGTGCAAAACCAACACTTCCACTGCCCAGGACCAAGTATCTGGGTTTGATTGAATTCTTAAGGTTGCTATCAACATCTTTTGGAAAATTAGACAAAATAATCCTCCCTGTCTCATGTAAATCCGGACACGCGCAGAGGAAAGCAAATACTGATCAGAATCCTGCATGTCTGCGGTTTTACTAAAGTCAGTGACTTTTTAATTTATTGCCATATTGGTGTTTTTATTCTAATTTTATTGCTGATATTCTTTATTAATATAGTTACTTCTTATCACTTTTCTTGCTCATATCAACTGAGTTAAGTATACAGAGCAAATTTTAATGAAAATTACTTAGCTTTATCTAAGGGATTAAATTAGTCTCTTGTGATTAACATGGTTTTCCGGATTATTTATTCTACCAGGTATGTTACAGAGTATTTCGATAAACACCTGAATTTCGTCATATGCTTATAAATGGTATATTGGTAATTCATAAAAATAAGAGGTTAATCGAAATCCTCTATATAATATCGCAGTGCAACGTATATAGTTAATAATAACAAATAAGATTTCCTTGGTTAAAATATAATGAATAATTTGCTTCAATTATCGTAGGGATATTTAATGATTTCTATAATAGTTCCTGATATCAGGTAATTCAGATTTAAAGAGAATATTTACTGAATGTTAAAAATAGAATCAAAAAGAGTATAATGAGTAATTATTATGAAGTGTATCAGTTCTTCACAGATGAGGAAAATTGATATAAATTGCGAACACCTTGGCCTACTTCCTGTGCAGTTAATGGAAAATGCGGGGGCTATTATCGCGCGAAATATAAGGGAAAAGATGGGATGTGGGAAAGTACTTTTTGTCGCAGGTCTGGGAAATAACGGAGGAGATGCTTTTGTTGCCGCCAGACACCTTGCAGGCTTTTCAGGATATACTATCAAATTAATTTTGCTAGGAAAGGCTCAAGACATAAAAACCAGGGAATCCTGCCATAATTTTTCCATGTTAAAGTTCAGCCGATTGCAAGTGCTCGAAATCAAGGATTCAAGTCAGCTTATATCTGCAGTCTCTGACTGGTTTTCAGAAGCCGACTTGCTAGTAGACTCTATATTCGGGACAGGAGTAAAAGGGAGTATGAAAGAACCAGAGTCAATAGCTGTTGACTTTATAAACAAGGAAGGAAAAGCGGGTAAAATGGTAATCTCTGTTGATATCCCTTCAGGTGTGGATCCTGATGGTGGTGATTTTGAAAAAGCTGTGCATGCAAAGCTTACAATCACCTTTCACCGCATGAAAATAGGGCTTATAAGCGAGAAAGCAAAAGGATATACTGGTACTATAAAGATTGCAGATATAGGAATTTGTGAGGATGCAGAACAATATGTGGGCCCTGGAGACCTAATGATGCTGCATAAGCGAAATTCTGGAGGGCACAAAGGAGATTCTGGAAAGATCCTTGTAATAGGAGGTGGCCCTCACTCAGGAGCCCCTGCTCTTGCGGCTCTTGCAGCTTTGAGGGGGGGTGCAGACATTGTAACCGTAGCGATTCCTGAGCCTATATCAAAAATAATTGAATCTTATTCTCCGAACTTGATAGTTAGAAAACTATCTTCGAATTTGCTCTGCTCCGATGACCTTTCAATTCTTACTGACCTTATTAACTCCCATGACATCGTCGTATTGGGCATGGGATTAGGTAGAGCCTCAGAAACATTTGAAGCTGTCCGAAAAATACTGCCGTTCTGCAGGAAAGCCGTCTTAGATGCAGATGCTCTTTCAGCTCTCTCATGCTCTACTTTTGAGGCACTTGCAGACAAATGCGAATTGATAGTTACTCCACATGCAAGAGAATTCACCAGTTTGAGTGACATAGAAATTACTGAAAATCAGGAGGGCCGTATCAAAGCTGTAAAGGAGTTCTCGGAGGAAAAAGGGATTGTAACGCTCCTCAAAGGAAAAATAGACATCGTTTCGGATGGGAAGCAGATCCTCTTGAACAGAACAGGAAATGCTGGCATGACAGTAGGAGGTACAGGGGATGTCTTGGCAGGACTAACAGGATCCCTTTTTTCCAGGAATTCAGCATTTCTTGCTGCAACCTGTGCTGCGTATATTAATGGAGCAGCTGGAGATCTAGCTTTTAAGAAAGCAGGAAATGGCCTACTTGCAACGGACGTAATCGAAAAGATTCCTGAAATAATTAAAGAGAAAGGTATAGGGTAAAAGATGTACACTATAAACATTTCATAGATAATGCAAATATAAAATTGCAATCCAAATTTAATATTGTACTCTATTAATACTAAGTGAAAATGTGACCTAAATTCGGAGATAACCAGATGGTACATGAAATTGGAAGGAAAATAGATATAGAGATTGAAAGGAATTGGATACGAATTACTATTTTTCACGGAGAAGACGAGGAAATTATCAAGCTCAACATTGATGAAGCCGAAGAGCTTACAGAAAAACTAGGAAAGGTGCTCGATGACTATTCAAAAAGAAAGAAAATCAGGATTGACTAGGAAGGCCAGATAAAAAATTCCGATTACCAAACGAAAACCTGAGGCATAAATTAAAAAAATAAGATTTGATATTTAAACTTCTCATTGAGGAATGGCTGAGAAGAAAGTTAAGGGTTAGGGTAGTAGTAGAGTGTATGGGTAAATGAATGGGAAAAAGCGGAGGAGAGATTTTAGCAAATTAATGAAGCCAATTAAAATAAGCTTTTTAAAGGATGGAATCTATCAAGAGGGAGACTGAGGTATATATCTTGAAGATCGTAGGTGGACCAGCATCACAATTACTTGCCAGCCGCACTGCCAAAGCTTTAGGGACAGAGCCAGTGCTCTGCGAGTTTAACCGTTTCCCTGACGGTGAACTTTACATCCGAATCGCAGATGAGACAAAAGACGAGAATGTAACCATTATCCAGAGTACACCTACAGATTCAGATTTCGTATCCCTGCTCCAACTTATTAATGCCTGTAATGAGGCAAAAGAACTCAATGTTGTAATTCCTTACATGGGATACGCTAGACAGGATAAAAGATTCAAAATCGGAGAGCCAATCAGTGCCCGCGCAATTGCCTGTTGCGTCAACGCTGACCGTATCTTTACAATAAATATCCATGCAAAGAATGTTCTTAGATATTTTCCATGTCCTGCCAAAGACCTTGATGCAGCTAAACTGCTTGGAGAGTATATTGCAGGCTTTGGTATGGAAAATCCGATTTTGGTTGCTCCTGATTCCGGAGCCAAAGAACTTGTTAAAAATGTTTCTTCTTATCAGGGTTTCGATTACGATCACCTGCATAAAACAAGACTTAGTGGAGACACTGTTATAATCAATACAAAGAATGTCGATGTAACAGGCAGGCACGTAGTCCTTGTGGATGATATGATCTCGACAGGTGATACAATGGCTGAATCTATTAAGATTCTTAGAGATCAGGGCGCAGTTGATGTATATCTTGCCTGCGTGCATCCTGTTCTTGTAAGAAATGCGGTCTTAAGACTTTTTAATGCAGGCGTAAAAGATATAATTGCAACTGATACCCTCGAAAAAGCTGAGAGCATACTGAGCGTTGCCCCTCTAATTGCAGATGCTCTGAAGAATATCTGAGAATACTATTTTAATTTTTATTACCGTTAACTATTTTTTATGTTCTGCTATTCTTTAGTACTATGACCCTCCCCAAAATTTGCCCACTTGGTGATAACCAAACATGTAAAGGGCCAGAGTGCCACCTTTTCTGCCTTGAGTGGAGAATGAGAGAGCCCATATGCCTTATAGGCTACAGCACAACAAGTAAACTTAAGTCTGAAAAGGCTGACCAAAACAAAGATACTTACGCTGAAGATACCTTCCGCATGTTAAGTGGACATCTAGTCTATAAAAAGAAACATGTCTATGAAAAAGGAGATTGGATTCCCACTAGGCTTGCAGAAAAATCCATTGAAAAACCTGCTGAAAGGAAATGTGTCTCTGAAAGGGGAGATTGGATCCCCACTAGGCTTGCAGAAAAATCCATTGAAAAACCTGCTGAAAGGAAATGTGTCTCTGAAAGGGGAGATTGGATCCCCACTAGGCTTGCAGAAGAATCCATGAAAAAACCTGCTGGAAAGATAGAAGATAAGTTTATCCCAAAAAATTCCCAAAGAACGGTTGCCGTAACCCCTGGTCCAAAACACGAGAAAAACAATGATTTCAGGCCAAACGCAATGTATACTGCAATTGAAGCCGGTGAAGCTTCCCTCAAACTTGAAGCCAGAATGAAAAAAGAGCCATCTGAAGAAAACCCAAGTATATTTACTAAAACTCAGCCAGAAGTCCTGGAAAAGCTAAATTTACCTGAAAAAGTAGTTTCAATAAATAAAGATACTACAATCTTCATATCCAGTGATACAGATAAAAAAAAGGATAATTATCCTTCAAACAATGAAGAAAATACAAATAAAGAACCTTGAAAATAGGGGAAAAAATAAGAAAGCTTGATGAAATCATGGCAATAGAATTTCCTGAAGTTCACGATAAATAATCCTGGAGTTAATAGCCGATGTTCGGGCAGAAAGTGCTAATTCAGAGATGTGGACTGGAGTTCATGACAAAATTTTACTTACTCTTGAAGGTAACTTGCTTTCTTCAATAGCGGCATTTTTGAGGCTAACCTGCGAGATTTCTTGAAGGACCGCTATTTTAAGTTTTAAGGCTTTAGAGCTTTGATATTCTAGAGGATTTCGATAAATCTCTAATTTTCAAGAGGTAATTATATACCACTCATAAGAATATGATGAAATTTAGGGTTTATCGAAATCCTCTGTAATCAATGAGAACAAAAAAGAATAATGCTGAGATCAATTAAACATCTGAGAGAGATTTTTGATATTGTATACTTCTCTTTTTTCAGACTGCTTAGTTTTCATTTTGCATGCTCCAGAAGAAAATAACAAGGAATACGTTGATTTAAAATGAACCGTCAGAAATACCAGAACGTATACAGTTCACTGTACGACTTTAAAGATGTTTTCCGCCTCTCGGAAGAATATAAAGAACCTTCAGGCATGCTAGCAACAATTCTGAATCAAAAAGTCGTGAAAATGACAAGGTTCAAACACAGGAAGATCTATTCCAGAGAGCAGGAACTTTTTTTAATATGGAAGCAGGGTCTTTCAATTCTTGAACTTGCGGAATTTAATGCTTTCCCTCCAACCCTTATGGCGTCTCTAATAATGAAGAATTGTGATCTCCCCAGGAAGAATATAAACTGGCTTTTCAAGAATATCGATTCCATCAAAAACCACCGCCTTAGAAAAGAGGTAAAAAAAGCCCTTGAGGCAGATTATTTCTTTTCCCCTCGCGCCCACGAGATGCAATGTAAAAAGGGTGAAATGGGAGAAGCAGTCATCAGAAAATGGCTAGATGATAGGGGATTTATCTATTTCACTGAAGCAGAAATTCGGGCTCAGGGAGACGGCAAGACACCAGACTTTGTCCTGGCAAATCCTATATGCATAGATAAGCTCATGGTCAGCTGGATTGAAAGCAAAGCTCTCTTCGGGGACGACTTCGAACACGAACATTATTCAAAAAAGCAGTTTAGAGAGTACGTCAATATTTTCGGAAAAGGAATGGTTGTTTACTGGTACGGTTACCTCGAAGATCTTCCTGCAGATAGCTTCCTGGTAAAGAATCATAACTTTTTTGAAGAATTCAAGAAGGAAGTCGATCAGCTGTTTAACTACCTTGTTTACTGGTAAATTAGCTTACAGATCGTAAAGCTATTCTATATAAATTTATTCGAAACTTTTTTGTAAGCGCCTTTTTCAGAGCCTAACAATAGAGGACATATTGGTAAGAGGATCTTTTTCTACCTGAAAAATATGATCTGCTGAATCTATAAGAGATTCATCATGAGAGACCACTATTATCTGGCCGACCCCTATGCTGCGCATCATATCTATTAGTTGTAAAAGCTGCCTTATATGCCCACGATCAAGGAACACCGTGGGTTCATCAAGGATCATTGGTGGTAGACCATCTGCCCGGTCTCCACCAAATCCGAGGGAAAGGAGCCGGTAAATAGCACAGCGTAGGATAAGGTTAAATATAGCACGTTCACCGCCGCTTAGAAGTTTAGGCTCAAGGGGAGTCCCATCTTTTCTATAAATCGTAAGATTATACTCAGAATCCAGTTCTATGTGGGAATAGGCATTGTCTGCATACATAAAACTGAACATCTCGTTTAAAAGAACAGAAAGAGCATCGATGTTTTTTGCTCTCATATCAGCCCTGACGAGCATATAGATATTCTCAAGCTCCTCAGAATTACTGTATATAGCTTCGAGATACAGACGCCTATTTTCGAGATCTTTTAGTTCATTTTTCAGTTCTGTAAGGCGTTTTAAGTTATTTTCGACCATACCGATTTCTTTTAAAAAGGAGTCTTTTGTAGCAGTCATTAGCCCTATTTTTTCTGTGATATTTGCCTGAGCCTCCTCAAACTGAGCGCGTTTGAGCTGAAGATCTTCGAGGCTGTTCCCCTCCAGTTTTTCATCTAGCTGTTTTATTTTTTCACTTCGTTCAAGGATATCCCGGTCAAAGAAACCGACTTTTTCGGTAAGATTCCTAATCGAAGCCTCAAGTTCGGAGATTTTGTACTTTATGTTATCTATACGAAGTAGGTTTGTTTGAATTTTTTTTACCTGAGTTAGGAATTTTTCACTTTGCTGGTGATTTTTTTTTGCTCCCTCTTCTTTTTCCCGCAGATCTTCGAAATATATTCCCAGGGATTTGAGTTTTTCCTTTTCAAGGGTTTCCCTTTCTGAAAGCTCTCTTAACTTATCATTCAGTTCCTGAAGCCTCTTCTCGGAATTTTTGATTAGCGCAAGAGAAGTCCTGATTTCTGCATTCAGAACTTCAATTTCAGTTTTATTTTCAGAAAGCTTTTTCTCAAAGGCTTTTGCATCCCTCAGAACTTTCTCACTTTCATTGTGAGCGTTTTGAGCCGCCTCCTCACGACCCTGAAGGGCTTTAATATCAGGGAAAAAATTTCCAATTTCAGCTTCAAGTTCCTGTTTTCGTGTATTAAGAAATCCCAGCTTAAGGGAATCTTCCATGATCCGGGATTTATGGATTTTCATTCTTTCTTCCAAATCTTGTCCCTTAAAACCGAGCTTTTCAGTTTCCAGATCGTAATCTGAAATTCGTTTTTTCAGTTTTTTTGCATCTTTAAGACGGTTCAGCTTTTTTTCGATCTCAGCCTGCTGGACTTTGATCTCCATAAGTATTACTGACATCTTTTCCTTTTTCTGTTCGTATTCCTCTGTCGCGCAGGCAATATCAGACTCTTCCAGCTCCTGCCCGCATGTAGGACACTTTCCTTCGGAAAGCAACTGCAAATTTTTACGAATACCTTTTTCAAGCTCTCTGAGAGTTGCCTCAAGCTCTTTTTCCCGCCCATGAAGTCTATTTTTGTTTTCCAGCAGAAGCTCACTGAAATCTTCAAGATCTTCGAGCTGTTCTCCGGTAAAACTGAGTTCTTTCAATCCTAAGAGGACTTCGGATTTCTGCTCATGAATTACTATAACTGCTCTTGAGTTCTCCTTGAGTTCCTCTTTAAGAACTTCAACTTCTTTCTGACCTTTCTGGACTGCATCCCTATAGTCTTGCAGTTCTTTTTCAAGTTCCATGAGGTTTAAGTCCCGAATTTCTTTCTCTTTAAGAGTAAGGGTAAGCTTTGCCGAAACCTCACTTTTCTGGTCACGAAAAAAGCTTTCTTTTTCTTCCAGTTCTTTTATTACTGAAGAAATTTCATTAGCTTCATCAAACTTTGCCTTTCTTTTAAGCTCCCTATTTTCCTCTTCAGTTCTCCTTATTTTTATTCTGTTCCCTTCTATTTCTCTGCTTTTAGTCCCAATATCCTTTCTGTATTGCACACAAACGTCTTCAATCTCAACCTTTTCTTTTTCAAGCTCTCGTAAGGTCTGCTCGAGGGTCTCTTCGTCTTTGAAGTGAAGAGCAAGTTCTTTTGAAATCTCATTTACCTTTTCCCTGGCAAGGAATTCCTCCTTTTCCTGCTGCACAACAAGAAGCTCAATATCAATGTCTTCAAAGCCACATTCTCTCTTGATGGTATTATTTTCCTCTCCCAGTTCGAGTAAAATCTGCCTCTGCTCATGAACTTCACCTGCAAATGTTTCTTTTTCTCGGAAACATGCATCTTTTTTTCCCTGAGACTCACAGATAGACTGTTTTAAAACCTCAATTTCATTCAGGCGTTCTGTGTACTCCACAATCATCAGGTCGTGCTTTTCTTTACGAGCAGCTGCAGCCTCTTTCATCTCATTTAAACCTTTTAAGTCAATATCGGTTTCCTTCATCTTCTGCCTAAGCTCGTTCAGTACTGCAACAGGTCCTGTATTTTCAATCCCTTCAATCTCAGCTTTCACACCTAATTGGCTGTTTTTAGTATCCCTTTCAAGCCTTTTAACAGCTGTTTTTGCACTACTTGCCCTTTCCCTGTACTCTTCGAGCTTTCCAAGTTGCATTAGGTCATCAATCATGAGCTGCCTGTCTTTTGGCTTTGCATTAATAAGTACATCGATTTCTCCCTGTCGAATGTAAGCACAGTTCCTGTATGCCTCCTCATCCATATTCAGGAGGGAACAGACTTCCTCATAAGTCCGTATGGCCTGATCAACAATAATTTCCCCATCTGCATACAATACGCATTTTGAGCTTGAGGCATTCTCACTTTTAACCGAGTATCGGAAAGCCTGATCAATAAGATACTCATGCCCTAAGTGCTCGAAGCCCAAACTAATTTTAGCATTCTCAGCCCCTTTGAAAATTATATCTGCAAGCACAAAATCCTTTGAAAGGATCTTACTCCCAAAAAGTCCCATGAAGCAGGCTTCGAGCAAGCTTGATTTTCCACTTCCGTTAACCCCAGAAATGACTGTCACTCCGTCTTCGAAAGTGAAATCCAGCTTTTTGTAGCTCCGGATATTTTCAGCATGAAGATTTCTCAACTTCACAAGTAATCACCAAGATTATACTGTCGAAGTGCAGAAAGTTTTCCATTTCCCTTCTTTTGCCTCGAATTTGCCTTTTTTCCGACTGCACCCAAAACTTTGAGCGGCTTTCTTTCTGACAGCTCCTCTGTATTGCCTTCTGCAGCCTTTCCAAAGCTAACTTCACCTTCGGAATCAGTAAAGATCTCAACCTCTTTTTCAAGCCCTTTTCCACCGTCTTTACAAAATGACATCCTTTTTCCATGGTTTTCTGCCAAAATTTCGGGACTTTCCTGGATGAAAGCCAAATTATATGTAGGTTCACATATAGATTCAGATGTAGATTCAGATACAGATGAAGTTTCAGGCGCTGATCCGGAGCTCTTCATACTCAATATAGACGATCCAGCACTTTTTATTTCAGAACTTTTAATCCTGTCTAAGGGTTTCAAAATTTCAAATTCGTCAGTAATTCCAGAACTTTCAATGGTTTTAGAATTTACAATAATTGCAGCATCAAATTCAGCCTTCTCGGCTGGATTGGGATTCACAACTAATTTAATTTTGTCATCATATACACATTCTTTTGCTTTTTTAGACTCAGTAAGTCTGACAGATTTGACAGAACTTTCTATTTGGAAATCCGGGTCTTTGAAATCAATGGCCTCAATCAACTTTGAAATTCGACTTTCAGTTTCTTCATCCACTCTTGACCTTGTGACATTTGGGTTTCGGACAACTTCATCAACAATTAATCCGCCATCATTTAAGGTCATTTTCTGGATCTCTTCTGCAACTGCCTGATCAAGATCCGAAAATGTGACTTTCAAAACCTCTTTGGGTAAAGATTTTTTTATTCTCAGGTCTGTGACCTTTGTCACGAGGGCTCCTTTATTTAGAAGGTATTCTTCAATTTCACTGAAGGACAGAACCATCCTCGAATTCCCATTAACTTCCAGGAACACTACTGATTCGGGAAGCTCTTCAAGATGTTCATTTACTGCAGAAAAGATCTGTTCATAAGTCTTCTCTTCCTCATTCAACTCTGCTACAATGAAAAGGAATTTACGGGTAGGAATTGTGCGCCTGCTAATCTCCAACCTTTCATCGGAAAGAGTGATGATGTTGTAAGAACGGGACTCTTCTTCAGCAGTGCTGTTTCTTTCTGTGCTGCCGGAATACGTGACCCATGTATCTCCAACCTTAATTTTTTCATATTTGTGATAATCTCCAAGGAGAATTGCATCAATCTTGAACGGAAGCTTATTAAGCACTTCCACACAGTCCCATTCAGCATATGGGAAAGGCTGCATGATCTGGTGCATTACAAGTAATTTCCTGCAGTTTTCCGGCAAGGAAGACTCCGGAGCTTCAAATCCAGAATAGTCGAATAAAGGAATCTTTGACTTAGGGACACTGTCGATTCCATAGATTGCAGCACCCCTTAAAATTAGCGGTTTTTTACCAAGTCTTGTAGCAAGTTCCATTTTCTCAAAAAGATCTAGCCACTGCTTATTTTGCTTGCTCTCATGGTTCCCGATAATTCCAAAAAAAGGTATCCCAACAGCTTTTAACTTAAATAGGATGTTGATCGTCTCAAGGAGGTCTTCAAGGGTAGGGTTCCTCGAATCAAAAAGGTCTCCTGCATGCACTACAGCATCAACCTGCATATCAATCGCATCATTTATTACAATTTCAAAAGCCTTAAAAAAGTCCTTTCTACGGACCTCGCTGTAATACTGGCTATATCCAAGATGCGTGTCCGCAGTGTGGAGTATCCTTATTTCCCTGGCCATGGAATTATCAGTCTCTGATCTTTATCCTATAAGGATTTCTATTTTAGTATTTAACTCATTTCCACAGAAAATCTTTGCACCTAAAGTCTTGGACCTGTAACTAAAGTCGGAACTTACTAAACACGCATTGAGTTTGGGTAACAAAAATTAATTTTATAATTATATGAGATTAATAAAGTCTTGTGCACAGTTTTTTGATTCGCAATTAGTTGAATTATGCAACATCTCAGTGTAATTAAAAATCAGTGAGTGTTTTTTGTAATCTATAAATCTGTGGAATATTTTTATTTATTTCATTTATTGATTCCATTTCATTAACCGACTAAGCATTTAGAGTATGGTAATTCCTTGATGAAGTTCTCCATAAAATTCCAATCTTGGATTCCATCTTCAGTTACAGGTAAATTTATGATAGATTTTTTCATTCTTTCTAAGTGCCATTTTCGACCATAATTGTATAGGTATTTTTCTTTTCTAATTAAAGTTAGTAAGAAACATTGCAATAAACGGATTTAACTCAAATTTTGGATAAAGAACACTCATATCATCTAATGCAAAGTAAGAAATTGGTTGATAAAACTCTTCTCCTACACTCCCATTATAATTCACAGTGATTGTATTCTCAGTATGATTTGGTTTAATTTCATCTTTGCATCTAAAGTCCCATTTTTACCCGACTTTAGGTGCAAGCCCAAGACTTTAGGTGCAAAAGGGACTTTGAGTGCAAAGCAGAACTATTGTAAGACCAGATATATTTAAATAATCGCAAGCACTCTAGAACTCCAGAAATTCATACACCATTTTCCAATCATGGAGTGTCTCTATGAAAGAATCGGAAATTCAAGTAGAATACAATGCAAATGATATTGAGGAAAAGTGGATGGAGAAATGGAATCTTTCTATGTACCACTTCAACTGGGGAGAGGATCCACGTCCCCAGTATATTATCGACACCCCACCCCCTTATCCTACAGGCAATTTCCATATTGGAAACGCGCTTAATTGGTGCTATATTGACTTTGTTGCTCGTTACAAACGAATGCGTGGATACAATGTAATGTTCCCCGAGGGTTGGGACTGTCATGGCCTGCCAACGGAAGTAAAGGTTGAAGAAATCCATGGAATAACTAAAAACCAGGTTCCTCGTGCAGAATTTCGGAGAATGTGTAGGGAACTGACGGCAGAAAACATTGACAAGATGCGAAAAACAATGTTGCGTCTGGGTTTTTCTGTGGACTGGAGCAACGAATTCGTAACTATGGACCCTTCATATTTTGTAAAGACACAGAAATCTTTTGTCCGAATGTACAATGATGGATACATATATCACGAAGAACATCCTGTTAACTGGTGCCCTCGCTGCGAAACTGCCATTGCTTTTGCAGAAGTAGAGTATGACACAAGGCAAACTAAACTTAACTTTGTCCATTTCGACAAGGTCGACATCGCAACTACAAGGCCAGAACTGATGGCAGCCTGCGTTGCCATTGCAGTCAATCCTAAAGACAAGCGATACAAGGAATATGTCGGCCAGGAAATTAGAGTACCTATTTTTAAGCAGAAAGTGACTTTGATTACTGATGAAGCTGTTGAGCCTGAACTCGGTACAGGCGCTGTAATGATCTGTACTTTTGGGGACAAACAGGATGTACACTGGTGGGCAAAATACGGGTTACTCCTTGTAAAAACTATCGACAAGCAGGGAAAGATGACAAAAGCTGCAGGCAAGTATGAAGGCTTGAGTACAACAGCATGTAGAGAGGCTATAATTTTCGACCTGAAGGCCGAAGGTTTCCTTTATGACCAGAAATATCTGACGCAAAATGTCGGACTCTGCTGGCGTTGCGACACCCCTATAGAAATCCTTTCCGAACCCCAATGGTTCGTGAGGATCAACCATGAAAGCATTCTGAAAGCTGCAGAAGAGATTAACTGGTGCCCAGAATATATGAAAACCAGGTTGCAGAACTGGACAGGCACTATGGAATGGGACTGGTGCATTTCCAGGCAGAGAATCTTTGCAACTCCAATTCCGATATGGTATTGTAAGCATTGTGGAGAAGTCATGCTTGCTGAAGAGAGCTGGCTTCCGATTGATCCAAATGAAGCAGATCCAAAGAAGGCCTGTACTTGTGGTTCAACAGAATTTCAACCCGAGATCGATGTCCTTGATACCTGGATGGATTCCTCGATTACTGCATTACATGTCACTGGCTGGGAAAGCGAGTATGAACTCCGCTTGCCTGCCCAGATCCGCCCTCAGGGACATGATATCATCAGAACTTGGGCTTTTTATACAATATTGCGTAGCCTGGCTCTTGAAAGCAAGAAGCCCTGGGACTCTATAATGATCAATGGTATGGTGCTTGGGCCTGATGGCCATAAAATGAGCAAGTCCCTTGGAAACACCATTTCCCCCGAAGAAGTGACATCACAGTACAGTGCCGATGCCTTTAGGCAGTGGGGAGCAGTTGGAGGTTCCACAGGTTCAGATATAATGTTCCGCTGGAAAGATGTAGTTTCAGCTTCGCGCTTTCTCCAGAAGATGTGGAGTATCTACCGCTTCTCGATGTTCCATTTAAATGATTTTGGGCCTGAAGACGCAGAAAAATTTCCCATTGATTCCCTCCTTACAATTGACAGATGGCTCCTCAGCAAGCTTAACCGACTTGTAGATGCTGCCACTAAAGAACTTGATGGATACAATTTTGATTCAACTTTCAAGGCCATCCGGAATTTTACTTGGGAAATCCTTGCGGACAACTATCTAGAACTTGTAAAAGGCAGACTCTATAGTGACAAGCTCGAAGGTAGGAGAGCAGGCCAATATGTTCTCCATCAAACAATGAAAACTCTTTCATTTCTACTTGCGCCTTTTGTACCTTTCTTTGCAGAAGAGCTGTATTCGAGATTTAGCAGTGAAAGCGTCCATATACAGGCATGGCCTACTATCGATAAAAGTCTCATCAGCGAAGAAGCTGAAGCTGCAGGAGAGCTGATTAAGAAAATCACTAGTGAAGTTCGCAGGTATAAGTCAGATATAGGAATGGCCCTCAATGCCCCACTGAAGAAAATCGAGATATATAATGCAGATATCGATACAGGAGATATTTCAGGCGCTACGAATTCTGAAGTGGAGTTGATGGTAGGTGCTCCTTCCTTTGAATATATTCCCGTGGGAGTTAAGATCAACATGGGTTTAATTGGGCCGCGCTTCAAAAAGGATGCAAATGATGTTGTAAAGGCTCTAAAAGAAGAAGATCTTGCGACTATTGAGGCCCAGCAAGCTTCCGGGAAGATAACCATTGTTGTAAATGGTCAACGAATCGAACTCGAATCTGAAGCCGTGGTGATAACAAAGGAAGTGATCTCAGATGGTCGAGGAGTCGATATTCTAGAAGTTAATGATGCGATTGTTGTAATTGTAAAGTAAGCATATGCTTACTTTATTGTACTCATACGTTGGCATGAAAGTGGCTTTGCACTTAAAGTCCCTTTGTGAACTTAAAGTCGGGAAAAAAAATGGAACTTTAGGTGCAAAGCTCATCAAACGTGTAAGTTCTATATTTTAATTTTACGTTTATCACAGCTTTGCACCAAAGTTTTATTTTAACTCGACTTTAGGTGCAGAGATTAGACTTTAGGCGCAAATATACTTTAGGTGCAAAGCCGTTAATCACTGAATTCATAAATGAATATCCTTAGGAGGATTTCGAAAACTTCTGATTTCCAAGAGTAATTTATATACCATTTATATGCATTATGAATAATTTAGGAGTTTATCGAGATCCTCTTGCGATCTAGATAACAATTCACTGATTAGTTTGGAACGGTCTTGAAAACCAAAATTAGAACAAACCTCCTACCCAAAATAATGATCGAGTCAATGTTCAATAAACAGTAAGGAGAGGTATTATTTTTATATTTATTTGAGCCTGCTATTCGAAGAATTTCACGTCTACATTTATTTTTATAAAATAGCAAATATCAAAAAATTATGAGAAAGGGAATCACATTTCGTAAGAACTTATTTGAATACAATGTATTAAAATTTAACTTTGCATTTACAGCAAATATGGAATACTGCCGATTATATATATCAACGGTACTAAATAATTCAGGTGATATGGACAGTGAACTGGCTGTTTCTATACCAGAAGTGAATTATTTTTTTGTTGCTTTTATCAACGACCCCACTACCTAAATAATTTTTTTCTATTCTTCTTAAAACACTTTCAATTATTTGAGCATTTTATTTGAAAAAATTCTTATTTGTTTTCAAAATAGCCCTCGGAAATGGTTATGATAAACCATCCAGAACCCAAATAGAATGATAACCATTCCAGCTCCCTTTTTAAGGATTTCATCATACATTGATATGAGACGGAGTTTTGAGGAAGAAAAATGAGCTGAATATGCGAGCACGAGCATTGGCATTGCAAATCCAAGAGAATAAATTGAAAGGGTGAATGCGCCGTTTGAAGTGCTGCCTTCCAGAGCAACCATGGCCAGGATCGAACCAAGGATTGGTCCTATACAGGGGATCCAAAGCACTCCGAGGGAAAGCCCAAGTAAAAGACCGGAAACAGACCCTTCTTCATTCATATCTGCAAATAGAGGAAACTTTGAAAATATATTCAATAAGTTTAGTTCAAAAAGTAATGAAAAGCCCATTAAGAGGATCAAGGTCTCTGCCATAATCTTCAGCTGACCTATATGACTCTGGAAAGCTGCCCCAAAGATAGAAGTTACCACTCCCATTAAAATGAAAGATATTGAGACTCCAAGTACTATTGCAAGAGGCCTTATTTTGCTTTTCCCGGCGGATGTTGCCAGTACAGCGGGCAGAAGTGGCAGAATGCACGGGGACAGGACACTGAGAATTCCTGCGCCAAATGCAGTCAGAGGGGGAATAGTTTCGTACATGATTCTTATCGATTTTAGTATGCTATTTCTTGTATAATGTGTATTTTACCCTGAATTATGGGTTGTACAGGGACTTAAACTTCCGGTATACTTATGGACCCCGAAGTTAGTCCATCAGCGACATATTTTTTTTATGTAGACTTGACTTTTTGGATAGCTAGATCAAGAATTTTTTTGAATTCTTCTTTGTCCCTGATTCCGAGAATCCTGGACCTTAATCTGTCATTGCTGATGTTCCCATCCTCTTGAATGTAAACATATCTTCCGTTTTCAATACCTACTATTACAGAAGAGTCGGGAATAGAGTTTACTACGAAATAGTTTGCAAATTCAAAGCTGTTGTCTACATCTACGGACATTATCGTTGCTTTCCCATCATATTCTTTTGCCAGTTCACTAAGTATTGGCTTCATTTCCTGGCATGCTCCACACCAATCAGTTCCAATTTTTAAAAGAACTGGGCCTTTTTGAAGAGATTCGTTTATCTGCTCCAGTTGGGTTGCTTCGATAACATAATTTTTTTCTGAAGTATTCTGAAGGTTCGTGGATTTTTTCGCTCCCTCTTCAGTACATCCAGCCGCAAAGAGCACAACTGTTAGCAGGATTAACAGTATAATAAATTTATTCATATTCTCAGCTTTAAAATTTGTGTTGTAATTCTTTGTCTCTTCTGTATTAATAATTTTCCGTAGTTGTTTAAAATTCGACTGATATAATTAATAATGCAGCTAAAATATCTACTTAATGAGAAACAGAGGACAAAAATCAAATTTCTCTGCCTCTATCAGTCTTGCAAAGATGAATAATACTATTGTATTACCAAATAAAAGAAAAGAACAAGTAAAAAGAAATATAAAATTGAAAATATAGAACTTACACGTTTGATGAGCTTTGCACCTAAAGTTCCATTTTTTTCCCGACTTTAGGTGCAAAAGGAACTTTAAGTGCAAAGCCCGTTTGATGAATGAATTCAAGTATATGTGATCTCATTATTACTTATATCTTGACAATTAAGTTTTTATTGCCTCTATTTTTCGGCTCAACCACGCAAATCTTAAAAGAATGAAATTATGAAATTTCGTTGCAACTTTTTGAACACTACCTATGTATTTATGCATGTGGGTTTCAAATAATGAATTTACTTAAAGAATGATTCTTCCTGAAATTCAATATTTTTATAAAAATATAAAGATCACTGGATCTTGGGATATAGTTCAAGCATGCCTTAAATTATACCTCTAGTCTCATATGGCTAACGCCAAAAATTTAAATAACTGCGCAGAGAGATTCCATGAAAGCATTGCTAATAGATTGTGATTTCTTGTTTTTAGAGCTATCAAAGACACTATCAGAGTTTTCCAAAGTATGCCGTTTGATATTATGAAATTCGCAAGGGAAACGCTCGAGATATAATATTATTATCAATTAAGGGATTTTGATATAGAAGATTTAGATAAACTTCGGATCATCACGAGTCATTTATGCACAATTTATAAGCATATGACAAAATTTAGGGTTTATTGAAATCCTCTATACATTTCACGAGGTGAAACTTTGAAAAAACTACGCATTATACTCGTTTTATTACTGGTAACATCTATCTTCGTATCCGGCTGTGTATCCGATAAAGGGAACGTATCCAACAATGGAAGCGGAGTTCAAAGAGCATCTGCAATTACGGAACTGAGAATGGGGTATCAGCCAAGTACCCATCATATTGCATTTGTGGTTG